>VOFB01004359.1_pt1 | contig 75860 bp, 82 predicted proteins | sample 5384141 | NCBI WGS metagenome assembly VOFB01 (sample SAMN12384721, study PRJNA508395) | human gut metagenome | isolation source: healthy gut A | host: Homo sapiens
ATGACCAGCGCAACCTGCTGAACGCACTGGGCGCGGTCATCATCATCGTGTTCTTCGTGCCCTATACGGCCTCGGGCTTTGCGGCCTGCGGCAAGCTGTTCCACAGCCTCTTCGGGTAGATTACATGGCAGCCATGCTGGTGTCGGCCCTCATCATCGTGGGCTACACCATTCTGGGCGGTTTCCGCGCCGTGACCACTACCGACCTCATCCAGTCCATCGTCATGTCGCTGGCCCTGGTGGCCGTGCTGGGCTACGGCATCGTCGTGGCCGGCGGCTGGGGCGCTGTTGTCGAGAATGCCCAGAGCCTTTCCGGCTACCTGACCATGACGGCCAGCCACGATGCTGTGACCGGCGGGGCCACATCCTACAGCCTGCTGGACATTGTCTCCACCATGGCGTGGGGTCTCGGCTACTTCGGTATGCCCCACATCCTGCTCCGCTTCATGGCCATCGAGGACGAGAAGAAGCTGGTGCTCAGCCGCCGCATCGCCACCGTCTGGGTGGTCATCGCCATGACGGCGTCCATTGTCATCGGTATGGTGGGCCTCGGCATGACCAGGGTCGGTGCGCTGGAATTCCTCGGCGGCTCGTCCAGTGAGACCCTCATCGTCCATATCGCCAGCCTCATCAGCCAGCACGGTGTGCTGGCGGCAGTCCTCGCCGGACTCATCCTTGCAGGCATCCTGGCGGCTACGATGTCCACGGCAGACAGCCAGATGCTGGCCGCTGCGTCCAGCGTGTCCCAGAACATTTTGCAGGAGTTCGGCCACCTCAAACTGAGCGAGAAGCAGAGCCTCTTCGCAGCCCGCCTGACCATCATCTGCGTCAGCGTGGTGGGCGTGGTGCTGGCCCGCGACCCGGATTCCAGCGTCTTTGGCATCGTCAGCTTTGCGTGGGCCGGTTTCGGCGGCTCCTTCGGCGCTGTCGTCCTCTGCGCCCTGTTCTGGAAGCGCTGCAACTGGCAGGGTGCGCTGGCCGGTATGCTCTGCGGCGGCCTGATGGTCTTCGTCTGGAAGTACCTCGTCAGCCCGCTGGGCGGCGTCTTCGGCATCTATGAGCTTCTGCCCGCCTTCCTCGTCTCGCTGGCCGTCTGCGCGGTGGTCAGCCTCGTGACCCCGGCTCCCACGGAGGATATTCTGGCCGAGTTCGACGCGGCAAAATAAGAACGCCGCTTGACAAAAAGCGGCGATGCTACTATACTAAAATCAAAGGAAAGGCACTGGCCGCAAAATGGTCAGCTCCTTACCGGCAGTGAATCAAAAAAGTCTGCTTGGTAGGCGTCTGAGATGGTCAATCTTTTTTGTTGTCGTCATGTTCTTTGTTAGAAAGCTTCATAACGATGTCAAAAAGCCCTTCATCACGTTCCAGAGGAGCGTGAGCAGGAGTAAAACTTCTGATAGAGTCATGAATATCCCTCCTTTCGCCTCAGTGCGACGGGAGGGGCTTCCTTTTTAAGTAAGCCGATACAAAAAGATGCCTTTCCCGACGCATAGCCGGGAAGGAGACTGACCATCTGCATTTGCAGCGCAGTGCCTTTGTGCCGCCCAAGCGGCACTCTTAGAATATCATAAAAATTGACAAATTACAACAAATTAGAAACGCTTCCGTGCTCCACCCGGTATACCTTGTCAAACTGTTTCATGAACGCCCCCGAGACGTCGTGGGTGATGGCCACCACCATGCAGGGGAGAGCGAGCAGATTTTCCATGACCTGTCCGCTGGTGTCGGGGTCGAGGCTGGCGGTGATCTCGTCCGCAATGATGAGGTCATAGCTGCGCAGGGCCAGCCGGGCGATGCCGATGCGCTGGCGCTGGCCGCCCGAGAGATTCTTGCCGTTCTCGCTGATGAGGGTGTCGAGGCCGTCGGGCAGGGTGCTTACCCAGTCGGTGAGGCCCGCCATCCCGATGGCGTGGGAAAGCTGAGCCTCGGGGAAGTCCGCGCCGAGGCAGATGTTGCTGCGGAGGGTGTCATTGAAGAGATAGGTTGTCTGGGCAATGTAACCTACCCGCTGGTAGAGGCTCTGACGGTCGATGTCACGCAGCTGCTGGCCGTTGAAGAGGATGCTGCCGGTATAGTCTGGGTAGTACTGGAACAGCAGCTTTGCCAGTGTAGACTTGCCGCAGCCGCTTTCGCCCACGAGGACGGCTTTTTCTTGCCCGGAGACCGTCAGCCGGACGCCGCGCAGCACCGGTGCAGCGGCCCCGGGGTAGGAAAAGCCGGTGTCCTTGCACTCGATGTGCTCGAGTTTACCGATGGCCCGGCCCGCAGAGACTTTTTCCGGGCCGGACATGGCTGCTTCCAGCCGCTGACGGATGCCCTTCGAGGATCTGACCTTGGCCCAGCACTGGGCGATCTGATTACAGGGCGTGATGACGAAGTTCGCCATGCTGGCGGCGGTGGAGACGGTGCCCATCGTCAGCCGCCCGTCGAAAGCGAGGAAAAGGCCCACCAGCATCACGACGGGAAAGATGAGATTGCTGATGAGAGGGAGGTGTTGGTCACCATGGCGTTCAGGCTCTGCTGGTAGTCCAGCTCACTCTCCCGGGCCTGCCGGGCAGCATCCCGGTGGAGAGTAGCATAGGCGTCCTCCCGCAGAAAGCTGCGGATGATCTCAAACCCGCCCAGAAGCTCCTTGAGCTGCTGGGTGTAACCGGCCATCTGGAGCGAAAAAGCGTCTCGGGAGGCTTTGAGCCGCTCATTCATCTTCCGGGGCAGGACCAGCGGCGGCACGGTCACAAGCAGGATGGCCGCCAACATCACCGGGCTGATGTAGAGGTACATGGCCAGCGCGCAGAGCATGATGCCGCCCCAGAATACGATGCTGAACAGGGACATATAGTAATCGTCGTAGAGGGTGCGCAGGTCGGTAGTCAGGAGGGAGAGGTAGGCTGCGTCGCCCTCCCGCTGATATTGGGACACCGGGCGGCGCAGCACCCGCTCCATGACCTGTCCCCGTACCTGCTCCACGGCACCGCAGGCGAGTTTTGTAAAGGAGCGGCGGCTCAGCCGTTCGAAAAACCAGCTGGTGAAGGTGATGAGGAACACCAGCCCCATATAGCCCAGCGCCTCCTGCTTGCTCTTGGAGTCGATGAGCCACTTGAGCTGGAAGTTTTTCAGCGGCGCGAAAAGGATACCGCCGCTGTAAAGAGCGCGAAGAGCATGAGCTTCACCCAGTGGTGTCGGAAGTAGTCGTTGACCGTCTGATTATTTTTCATGTGCAGTATCCTCCGAAGAGCTTCCTGCCGCGGTGCAGATGGATGGACTAAGATAACAAGAACCCATCGCAAAAAAAAACTTCCATTTTGCGGGACATAAATCGGATGGGTCCCGATCATGGACAGGGGGAACAATTTTATGTAAGAGGTGCTGTCAGCTTACAGCTGGGGGCCTGCGGAGACCAGAGCCTTGCCGTGCTCGTTGCCCTCGTACTTGGCAAAGTTCTTCACGAAGCGGCCAGCCAGATCCTTTGCCTTCTCTTCCCACTGAGCGGCATCTGCGTAGGTGTCGCGGGGATCGAGGATAGCGGGATCAACACCGGGCAGAGCGGTGGGAACCTCAAAGTCGAAGTAGGGGATCTTCTTGGTGGGAGCCTCGTTGATAGCACCGCTCAGGATTGCGTCGATGATGCCGCGGGTATCCTTGATGGAGATGCGCTTGCCGGTGCCGTTCCAGCCGGTGTTGACCAGGTACGCCTTCGCGCCGCTCATCTCCATGCGCTTTACCAGTTCTTCAGCGTATTTGGTAGGATGCAGCTCCAGGAAAGCCTGGCCGAAGCAGGCGGAGAAAGTAGGAGTAGGTTCGGTGATGCCGCGCTCGGTGCCGGCCAGCTTTGCAGTGAAGCCGGACAGGAAGTAGTACTGAGTCTGCTCCGGAGTCAGGATGGAGACCGGGGGCAGGACGCCGAATGCATCGGCAGACAGGAAGATGACATTCTTGGCTGCGGGTGCAGAAGAGATGGGGCGGACGATGTTCTGGATGTGGTCGATGGGGTAGGAGACGCGGGTGTTCTCGGTCACGCTCTTGTCGGCGAAATCGATGTGGCCCTCAGCGTCCAGAGTGACGTTCTCCAGCAGAGCGTTGCGCTTGATGGCGTTGTAGATGTCGGGCTCGGAGTCCTTGTCCAGGTTGATGACCTTTGCGTAGCAGCCGCCCTCGAAGTTGAAGACGCCGTTGTCGTCCCAGCCGTGCTCGTCATCGCCGATGAGCAGACGCTTCGGGTCGGTGGACAGGGTGGTCTTGCCGGTGCCGGACAGACCGAAGAAGATGGCAGTGTTCTTGCTCTCCTTATCGGTGTTGGCAGAGCAGTGCATGGAAGCGATGCCCTTCAGAGGCAGGAAGTAGTTCATCATGGAGAACATACCCTTCTTCATCTCGCCGCCGTACCAGGTGTTGACGATGACCTGCTCCTTGCTGGTGATGTTGAACAGCACAGCAGTCTCGGAGTTCAGGCCCAGCTCCTTGTAGTTCTCGACCTTAGCCTTGGAAGCGTTGTAGACAACGAAATCAGGCTCGAAGTTTGCCAGCTCCTCAGCGGTGGGCTTGATGAACATATTGGTGACGAAATGTGCCTGCCAGGCCACTTCCATGATGAAGCGGACGGCCATGCGGGTGTCCTTGTTGGCACCGCAGAAAGCATCCACCACATACAGGCGCTTGTTGGAGAGCTCTTTCTTGGCGATCTCTTTCACAGCAGCCCATGCTTCCTGAGAAGCGGGGTGGTTATCGTTCTTATACTCGTCGCTGGTCCACCACACGGTGTTCTTGGAGTTCTCGTCCATGACGATGAACTTATCCTTGGGGGAGCGGCCGGTGTAGATACCGGTCATGACGTTGACAGCGCCCAGCTCGCTGACCTGGCCCTTTTCGTAGCCTTCCAGTTCGGGCTTGGTCTCCTCGTCGAACAGCTGCTCGTAAGAGGGGTTGTACACGATCTCGGTCGTGCCGGTGATACCATACTTGCTCAGATCCAACTTTGCCATGATACTTATACCTCTTCTTTCGTTCAGGTCATCGCCCAGACACCAGCGGTAAGCTGTCCTCAGCCAAAAGGACACCGCAAAAGGACGACGAAAAGAAATACAGATGCGTATTCTCCTGTATATCATTATACATAAATTGGGGCCGAAATCAACCGGCGGGGCGGTTTTCTTCGGGTAAAAGCAACAAATCTTATTAAGAATCCGGGGTATTTGAGACAGTTTCGTAAAAATCCTGGCCCGTTTGCCTGCACAAATTAAAGATTTTATGCCAAAAACAGATCTTTGATAAAATTTTATCGATTTGGGATACAAGGAGCGGAAAACAGGAGAGAAGAGGCTGCAATTTTGGGCCGCGAAAAAACGTATTATAAGTAGAGACGCAAAATATTTGTGGATATTTTGCGATTTATCTGGAAAAAACGCACAACTTATGATATACTGAGCCAATCTGACCCGCGGCCATGAGCCGCCAGCATGGAGAAACAACGACGATGAAGACGCTTTACATATTTCTTACCCGCTCCGGCACCCTGCTCTCGAACCTCGTGTACAGCCTGACCGGTGCGCAGTACACCCACATCTCCCTCGCCTTCGACGAGGACCTGAGCACCCTCTACAGCTCTACCCGTAAGAATGGCTACACCATGTTCCCCGCAGGTCCCAGCCGAGAGTACCTGAACCGGGGCGTGTTCCTCATGCGGGAGAATATCCCCTGCGCCCTTTACGCGCTGGAAGTGACGGATGAGGCCTACACCCGCGCCAAGCGCCGCACCCAGCACATGATGCACCACGGGGAGCTCTACCGCTTCAATTCGCTGGGTCTGCTGCTCTGCTGGATGCATATCCGCTGGCAGCGCCGCCGGCATTATTTCTGCTCCCAGTTCGTCAGTGAGGTGCTCCAGAAGAGCGGTGCGCTGGAGCTGCCAAAGCCCAGCACCCTCATGCACCCCAGCGATTACGCCGAGCTGCCCGAGCTGCGCTGCCTCTACCGCGGTACGCTGGCCGGCCTGCCCCAGCGCCAGAGCATGGAGCTGGGCGAGGTGGAGAGCGTCATGGGCCTTTACCTGAACGTCCTTCTGGGGGCCGTGAAGGGCAGAGTACGTCGGCTGTTCTGATTCTTTGAAAAATTTGCTGAAAAATTGAAAATGCCTGTTGACAAAGCGGGTGCGCTGTGCTAGAATAATCGAGTCGGGAACAACACCCGATGCAATGGTAGTATGGCCCGTTGGTCAAGCGGTTAAGACAGAGGCCTCTCACGCCTTTAACATCGGTTCGATTCCGGTACGGGTCACCATTTTAGTAGTAAAACGGCTCTGCGCCGTTTTATATAGATGCCTCTTTAGCTCAGTCGGTTAGAGCACCTGACTGTTAATCAGGGTGTCGCCTGTTCGAGTCAGGCAAGAGGCGCCAGTAAAGCGATGGAAGTTTTCCATCGCTTTTTCTTTTTTGTCCGTTCCGGTGCGGCTTTTGTTGACAGGGAAAGCGGCGGGGGATATACTTATAAAAAATGAACCTCTCAGGCCGCCTGCGGCGTCCAGCTCTCCTGATAGGAGAGCCCTTGGCAAAACCGAAAACTTACCCTTTTCGCCAGAGCCTCCCCTATCAGAGGAGGTGGCACAGCGTCAGCTGTGACGGAGAGGCTGAGGAAAAATGCGCCTGATGAAAAAGGAGAAAAATATGAAACAGATCATTCTGACGGGCGACCGCCCGACGGGCCGGCTCCATGTCGGCCACTATGTCGGCTCTCTGAAAGAGCGTGTCCGGCTGCAGAACTCGGGCAAGTTCGACGAGATCTATATCATGATCGCTGACGCACAGGCCCTCACCGACAACGCCGACAATCCGGAGAAGGTGCGCCAGAACGTCCTGCAGGTCGCTCTGGACTATCTGGCCGTGGGCATCGACCCCGCCAAGGCACACATCTTCATCCAGTCCATGGTGCCCCAGCTGACCGAGCTGAGCTTCTATTATATGAACCTCGTCACCGTCTCCCGCCTGCAGCGCAACCCCACCGTCAAGGCGGAGATCCAGCAGAAGAACTTCGAGTCCAGCATCCCCGTAGGTTTCTTTACCTATCCCATCAGCCAGGCTGCGGACATCACCGCCTTCAAGGCCACTACCGTCCCCGCAGGCGAGGACCAGCGCCCCATGATCGAGCAGTGCTGCGAGATCGTCCATAAGTTCAATTTAGGAAATGGGGTGTTTTTGTATGCCAAAGGGACAACGAAAGTACAACGGAACGCAGAAGGTAGAAATCATTAAACGAATCCACAGAGAAAACCTGAGCTTTAAGGGAGCGTCCAGAGAATATGGCATTTCGGACCGTACACTCAGGGACTGGGAGCGCATTTATTGGGAGGAAGGAGAAGAAGCACTTCTGTTAGAGCGTCGAGGACGAGCCTGTGCCGCCAGTGGGACGCAGAAAGGTCGGAAGCCAAAGCTGGATAAGCAAGTAGAAGAAGATCTTATCGCAGAAAATCAGCGACTTCGGATGGAGATCGACTACTTAAAAAAATTGAATGCCTTGGTGCTGGAAGAGGAACGCCAAAACAGAAAGCACAAGTAGTTCAGGAACTAAGGCAGAAATACCCTCTGAAAGCACTGCTGCAACTTGCCGGACTTCCTCGCAGCACATTATACTACTACCTGCATCGGTCTCAAAATTCTGCCAAATACCAGATGGTAAAGGAACAGATCATTACAATCTTCAACGAGAACAAAAAACGATACGGATACCGCAGAATCACAAAAGAACTGCATAACAACGATATTTGTGTGAACCACAAGACGGTTCGGAAACTCATGAAGCAGCTTGGTTTAGTCTGTCAGGTTCGTGCAAAAAGGAAGTACAGTTCTTACAAAGGCGAAGTCGGAGAAGTAGCTCCAAACCTGCTGGAACGGCATTTCAAGACAAACCAGCCGAATCGGAAATGGGTCACAGATGTTACCGAGTTCAAAGTGAACGACCAGAAACTCTACCTGTCTCCAATTCTTGATTTGTTCAATGGCGAAGTTGTCAGCTACAATCTGAGCCGCCATCCGAACTTTAAGCAGATCACGGATATGCTGGAAGGAGCTTTTCAAAAGCTGCCGGACAAGGTTGATGATCTGATTCTGCATTCGGATCAGGGCTGGCAATACCAGATGAAGTCCTACCAGAATCTACTGAAAGCAAAAGGAATTACGCAAAGTATGTCTCGGAAAGCCACTTGTCTGGACAATGCTGTTGCCGAGAACTTCTTCGGACTGCTCAAGACGGAGCTGTTCTATCTGGAAAAATTTGATTCCATTGACCAGCTCGAAAAGGCTATTGTCGATTACATCGACTATTACAACAATCGCCGAATCAAATTAAAACTAAACGGTCTGAGCCCTGTTCAGTACAGGATTCAGAAATTCAATTTTTGTCTAACTTTTGGGGTTCATTTCAACGGCAGAGGGGATTTTTTGTATCTTACGTTACAGCTTACAGGCTGCGGTTCTTGATCTCAGAAGTGACCTTTGCGATGAACTCGTCCACTTCCATCGTGGTGGTCTCGCCCTTGCGGTCACGGACGGAGACATTGCCGGCCTCGGCTTCCTTGGCGCCCAGGACCAGCATATAAGGCACGCGGTCCACCTGCTGGGCAGCGCGGATCTTGTAGCCGATCTTCTGGTTGTCGTCGTCCAGAGCCACACGGATACCGGCCTCCACCAGCTTCTCGGTGATGGCCTCGGAATACTCGAGGGTCTTCTCGGAGACGGGAAGCACCTTGACCTGAACAGGAGCCAGCCAGGTGGGGAACTTGCCCTTGGTCTCCTCGATGAGGTAGGCCATGAAGCGGTCGAGAGACCCCAGGATCGCACGGTGCAGGACAACGGGGGTCTTCTCGGTGCCGTCCTTGTCCACATAGGTCAGGTGGAACTTTGCGGGCAGGCAGAAGTCCAGCTGGCAGGTGGACAGGGTGTACTCAGCGCCGACAGCGGGCTTGACGTTGACGTCCAGCTTGGGGCCGTAGAAAGCAGCCTCGCCGATCTCCTCGGTGAAGTGGATGCCCAGCTCAGTCAGGACCTCGCGCAGAGCGTTCTCAGCGTGGTTCCACATCGCGTCGTCGTCGTGATACTTCTTCTTATCGGCAGGGTCACGCAGGGACAGAACGCAGCGGTAGTCGGTGATGTTGAAGTCCTTGTAGGTCTCGAAGATGAGGTTGCAGACATCAGCGACTTCGCTCTTGATCTGCTCCGGAGTGCAGAACAGATGAGCGTCGTTCTGGCAGAAGTGACGGCCGCGCTCGATGCCCTTCAGGGTGCCGGAGGACTCATAGCGGAAGTCGTGTGCGATCTCGCCGATGCGCATGGGCAGGTCGCGGTAGGAGTGGGGACGGTTTGCGTAGATCATCATGTGATGGGGGCAGTTCATCGGGCGCAGGACGTAGCTCTCGCCCTCCATCTCCATGGCGGGGAACATATTCTCGCGGTAGTGGTCCCAGTGGCCGGAAGTCTTGTACAGATTCACGGTGCCGATGCAGGGAGTCATGACGTGCAGGTAGCCGCGGGCGCGCTCCTTCTCCTTGATATAGTTCTCCAGCTCCTGCCAGACCGTGTAGCCTGCGGGCAGGAACATGGGCAGACCGCGGCCAACCAGGTCGTCGGTCATGAACAGGCCCATCTCCTTGCCGATCTTGCGGTGGTCGCGCTCACGGGCCTCCTGCTGCTCCTTCTCCCAGGCGTCCAGCTCCTCCTGATTGTGGAAAGCCACGCCGTTGATACGGGTCAGCATCTTGTTCTCTTTGTCGTTCTTCCAGTATGCACCGGACTGCTGGGTGATCTTGAAAGCCTTCAGAGCCTTGGTGTAGGTCAGGTGAGGTCCGATGCACATATCGACGTACTCGCCCTGCTGGAAGAAGCTGAACTCGGTCTCGTCGGCCAGGTCAGCCATGTGCTCGACCTTATAGTTCTCGTGGCGCTCTTCCATCAGCTTGACGGCCTCTGCGCGGGGCAGGATGAAGGGCTTGATGGCCAGATTCTCTTTGGTGATCTTGCGCATCTCCTTCTCGATGTTGGCCAGGTCTTCGTCGGTCAGCTTGGTGTCGCCGAGGTCAACGTCGTAGTAGAAGCCGTTCTCGGTGGCGGGGCCGAAGGCGAAGTCAGCCTCCGGGTAGAGGCGCTTGATGGCCTGAGCCATAACGTGGGCTGCGGTGTGACGGATGACGTGCAGTTCCTGGTCCTGCGGGCACTCGTCCACATGACCGTCCTTATAGATGATCTTCATGGTGTTACTCCTTCTTGACATGAAAAATGCGTTTGGTATAACAAAAAAGACGCTTCACCCCGCATTTGCTCTACGGGATGAAGCGCCTTTGAAAGACCCAACTGCGTTCCACGGTTCCACCCGAATTGCGTGCTATTGCACGCCACTCGCTGTGCTGTAACGGGCGCACCCGGCAGAGGTTCGCCTCTGCACTCTGCGGTGGTAGAAGTCCGGCACATGGCAGGCTGCTTGCAGCGCGTCCTTCCGGACGGCAACCCTCTCTGCGGCATGGAGAACGGGACTTCGGTTTGTCCGCATCATCGTTTTTACACAGGATGAAACTACAGATGATTGTAGCACGGGGCGCAGAAAAAATCAAGGGCTGGCCTGCAGAAATTTAAACTGGACAATTCTTGCACTTTTAGGCGAAATATGGTATCGTATAGATGCCGCCTCTGGCGGCAAGGCGCTGACCACAAACACAGGCGGCTGTCCCTTACCGGTACCTGAGTGCCGGGTAAGGCGATTTTCGCATTCGCTCCCCCGGACGCTCAAGGGCGGAAAGGGGGGATAAGACCATGAGTATTTTGAATTTACCGCGTTGCTCTCGCTTCTTGGCGGTGCAATTTTGTGACGTTTCAAATCACTTGGACTGTATCTCACAGCGACGATAAAGACAAGAAAAATGACCGCCTCTGAGTTCCCCAACTAGACCGGTCATTTTTTCTTGACTTATTATGGTGAGGGACCAGCCGTTTGCGGGCCAGCGCCTTTTCTATTTGTAGTATAACCAGAAATATCGGATTTGTCAAGGAACGGAGCGACGCGCTGCCGTTCCTTTTTTATTTTCTGAGCCGCTTCCCCCAGCTCTCCGTATACTCCGACAGCAGCTTCTCCGTCACAAAGAGCTGGCTGCTGTAGAGGCCGTGGGTGCCGGAGAGCATATAGCAGACGCCGCAGCCCAGCGCGATCAGCTCCAGCCCCACGCCGCCGAACAGCTCATAGGCCAGCAGGATGGAGGGGATAAGCGTATTGGTCGCGCCGCAGAACACCGAGACGAGGCCCACGGCGGCGGAGAACCCGGCGGGCAGGCCCAGCAGCGGGCCGAATGCACAGCCGAAGGTCGCACCGATGTAGAAGCTGGGGACTACCTCGCCGCCCTTGAAGCCCGCCGAGAGGGTCAGAGCCGTCAGCAGTATCTTGCAGATAAAGTCCCACGGCAGGGCCTGCCCCTGCTCCACGGCGGCAGTGATGACCCCCATGCCCGCGCCGTTGTAGCGGCCCACGCCCATCAGGTAGGAGAGGGCCACCACGGCAGCACCGCCCACGACGGCACGCACCCAGGGGTTCGGCAGGCGGCGGGGCATTTCGTGCTCCATGGTGTGGAGCAGCCAGCAGAATATCCGGGCCACCAGCGCACAGGCAACACCCAGCACAGCCACCAGCAGAGTAGAATCAATGGAAAGCGCCGGCGCGGTCAGCTCAAAATGGGTAGGAGAGATGCCGCAGGCCAGCGAGACGCCATAGGCGATGAGGGCAGCGGCGAAGCCGGGGACAAAGGCCACCGAGAACGCGAGGCCCACGTCCTCCACCATGATGCCGAAGAGGGTCGCTGACAGCGGCGTGCCGAACAGTGCCGAGAAGAACGCCGCCATGCCGCAGGCCGTGGCCGTGCGGCGGTCGTGGTCGGAGAAGCGGAAGAGCTTTGCGATGTTGTAGCCGATGCTTCCGCCCATCTGCAAAGCCGCGCCCTCGCGTCCGGCCGAGCCGCCGCAGAGGTGGGTGAGCACCGTGCCGAAGAAGATGGCCGGCACCAGCAGCGGGCTGACGCTCTCGCCGCTGTGGACGGCGCGGATGACGTTGTTCGTCCCCATCCCTTCGCAGCCCGTCACCTTATAAAGCGCCACGATGGCAAGACCTGCCGCCGGCAGCAGCCAGAGCAGCCAGATGTGCTCGGCCCGCCACTCGGTGACGTGCTCCACGGCCAGGTGGAACGCTGTGCCGACAGCACCGCAGACGAGGCCGGTGGGGACGGCCAACAGCAGCCAGCGGGCCAGAATGGCCGCGACGGCCCGGAAGGAATAAAGCTCCTTTTTCAAAAATTCTTTCATGATAACACTCCTGTGTTTTTTATATCCTGCCCACAAAGATAGCACGACGGACGGGCACTGTCAAGAAACGCCAAAGCCCCGCTCCTTTGTGTGAAGGAGCGGGGCTTTGAGCTGTGTTTGGAATTATCAGAAAAAAGGAAAAGGAGAACAATATATCCACGCCGTCTCGGCGGCCTCCACCACGGAATCGACCGAGATCCAATGATGGAGACCATGACCTCGACCTAGATGATCTTCGGCAGGAGGGTGCTGTCCACAGGCACAGCTCAGGGTCATGGTCTCATCGGTGGAAAGGCTCAGGGAAGAGCCGCCGTTGAAGCCGAACATCAGGCCGAAGCCGATGAGCCAGTAGCAGGGCGTGCCGATGCAAAAATCCATGTTTTTGACGTTCTGCACAAACCGGAAAAGAATGGGCAAAGAAAACTTTGGCAGGCATCATTTTTCCCCCGTGTGGTCTGCCCGCATTTCGACATGGAGCAGCAGGCTCATCAGAGCGCGCAGCGCGAAAGTCGCCGCCAGCGGGATGACCGACTCGAGGTTCTGCAGAAGGAAGGTCTTGGCGATCTCTGCGGACATGAGAAATTCCAGCGCCGTCGTCAGGCCGGTGCTCATCTCGTGGTGGAAGTCGTACCGGTCGTGGAAAAAGGTCGCCCGCACATAGTGGTAGGTGGCCTTGACAAGGCTCGTCACGATGATGAACAGGCCGATGACCTCCGCCAGCCCCGCGATGAGGGGGACTGCCGATTCCAGAAAGCCCTCCAGCAGGTGGGCGATGTTTTCGTTCAGGTGATACAGGGCTGTCATGCTCTGGTCACCGCTCAAGCCAGCAGGCTCTTGATATAAGCGGCCAGCTCCTCGTCCTTGCAGGAGGCGAAGAACAGCTCGCTGAACTTCTCACCGGCCACGGCACCCTTCAGCAGGTCCTGATCGATGCTCTTGAGGCACTCGATGAGGGGCTTGAAGGTGGCGGCGCGGACGCCGTCGAGGATCTTCTTGTTCCGCTGCTCGGGCTCGACGCGCTCCTTGGGGTAGCCCTGACCGTGGCCGAAGCCGAACAGCTTCTCAAAGCAGTACTCGAGGTTCAGCTCACCGCCCCAGCCGAAGCCTTAGCGAAAGGCATAGCCACGGCATTGCCGTCGTTGACGTGGGCGAAAGTGTAGGCGTCCACGGGGTCCTCCACATGGCCGCAGATGACGCCGGGGAAGCTGTTCAGGGCCAGCATGGCACCCTCGCCGGTGCCGCAGCCGGTGATGACGTAGTCGGCAGCGCCGCTGTTGAGCAGGATGGCGGCGAGGATGCCGCACTGCACATAGGTCAGCTGTGCAGCGTCATCGGCAGCGTACATGCCGTAGTTGACCACCTCGTGGCCCATCGGCTCTACGACCTTCTTCAGAGCGGCCTCGATGATGCCGTTCTTTGCGGCCTGACTGTTCTCATTGATAAGTGCGATCTTCATGGGGAAGTCCTCCTGTTTTTATTATATTATTATGACCAGTGTAGCAGATTCCGGGAAAAAAGTCGATATGGGAAACAAAAGAGCGCCGTGCCCGGCACCCGGAAGGCAGCGGACACGGCGCAAAAATGCCGGATATGGAAAAACTTACTGCGGCTGCTTGCCGATGTAAGCCAGGATGCCGCCGTCAACGTACAGGATGAGGCCGTTGACGAAGTCGGAAGCGGCAGAAGCCAGGAAGACAGCGGGTCCGCCCAGATCCTCAGCCTCGCCCCAGCGGCCTGCGGGGGTCTTGGCGACGATGAAGCTGTCAAAGGGGTGACGGCTGCCGTCCGGCTGACGCTCACGCAGGGGAGCGGTCTGGGCGGTGGCAATGTAGCCGGGACCCATGCCGTTGCACTGGATGTTGTACTCGCCGTACTCAGAGGCGATGTTCTTGGTCAGCATCTTCAGGCCGCCCTTGGCTGCAGCGTAGGCAGAGACGGTCTCACGGCCCAGCTCGCTCATCATGGAGCAGATGTTGATGATCTTGCCGCCGCCCTGAGCGATCATGTCGGGGATGACAGCCTTGGCGACGATGAACGGAGCGTTCAGGTCAACATCGATGACCTGACGGAACTGAGCAGCGGTCATCTCGGTCATGGGGATGCGCTTGATGATGCCGGCGTTGTTGACCAGAATGTTGATATGGCCGACTTCCTCGGTGATCTTTGCGACCATGGCGTTCACGGCGTCCTCATCGGTGACGTCGCAGACATAGCCGTGAGCCTTGATGCCGGCTTCTTCATAAGCGGCGAGGCCCTTATCGACCAGCTCCTGCTTGATGTCGTTGAAGACGATGGTAGCGCCGTTTGCGGCCATTGCCTTTGCGATCGCCATGCCGATGCCGTAAGATGCGCCGGTGATGAGCGCGACCTTGCCGGTCAGGTCAAAGGATTTGGGAGTACACTGTGCCATAATTAAGTCCTCCAATCAGAATTTTGCTTTGCGGGGCGCTGCGCTGCCGGACGATACCTGTAGTCCAACTGCCGCCATGGGAAGCAACAATTTGACTGTCCGGCCCTGCGCCCTCTTGTATACTAGAGTAGCATTCTTTATTCCGACTGTCAAGGTGTTTTCTTGGCACAATTACTGCAAATTTTTTCTCATTTTGCTGCGTTTTCGTGAAATCGTCATAAAAACGGGCTCTGCAAAGGCCGAGATTGCTGCTTGTTGCACACAATAGCCTTTCAGCCCAGTTTTTTCTTCTGCTGGTGGGCCATGATGGGCATTAAGATCGCCATCGGCATGAACCGCTGGGCCGTCGTCGCCGCCCGCATGAGGGCCGACGGGACGATGATGGTCTTGTGGTGCAGCATCCCCCGCATGGCCTCCTCCACGCAGAGTTCCGGGCTGATGCCCCGCAGTGCGAACACCACATCGGCCCGCTCGTTGAACTCGGTGTCCACCGGGCCGGGGCAGAGGGCGCAGACGTAGACCGGGCTGTGCTGCTCCCGCAGTTCTTCGGCCACGCCCCGGGTCAGGCTGACAACGTACGCTTTGGTGGCGTAGTAGCCCGCCATATAGGGTCCGCCCGGCAGCAGCCCGGCGGAGGACGCCACGTTGAGCACGGTGCCGAAGCCCTGCGCCTCCATCTTTTGCACCGCGAACTTGCACAGCTGGTGCATGGCCAGCACATTGACCTTGGCCATGGAGAGCTCTTTCTCGCCGCTGGTCTCAAGAAAGCTGCCGCAGACGCCGAAGCCGGCGTTGTTGATGAAAATATCGATGCGCTCGTCCGTCAGCGCCTCGCAGAGACGGGCGCATTCGCTCTCCTGCTCCAAATCAGCAGGCAGGATGCGGCAGAAGGTGCTGTGCTTCGCGGTGAGCTCTGCGGCCAGAGCTTCGAGTCGGTCGGTGCGGCGGGCGGTGAGGATGAGGCGGAAGCCGAGCTTGGCATACCGGCGGGCAAACTCCCGGCCAATGCCGGAAGAAGCTCCGGTTATCCATACAGTTTTGGACATAAATTACTCCTTATAAAATCCGGAAGCCTTATCGATGGCTTCCAGCTCGTCAGCGGTGAAGGTGGTGTTGTTCAGGGCAGCGATGGCAGGGCAGGGTGAAGTAGCGTGCAGGAGATGCAGCATACATGGCGGGAAACTTCCTTCTCTTCAGTTTACCCCATTGTAGCACGGAAAAACGGCAGAATCCACATAAAAGTGCAGCGCCCCGGCATCTTTGCTGCCGGGGCGCTGTGAGAAAAAAGAAGAAAAGATGAGAAACTCAGATTCAGGCGTCAGCCTTGACGTCGTTCTTGATGCTCCGGGCGGCCAGATAACGGGCCGGCTTCATGAGCAGCACGCAGCCGCCGTTGAAGACCAGAGAGCCGACGATGTACACCCCGAAGAAGAGAGGCAGATTCGCTGCAAAAGCTGCGCTGTCGATGCAGGCGACGGTCAGGTAGGCAAAGCCCACATTGTTCAGCACCTTGGGGGCGTAGGGGTGCAGGATGATGAGAATGAAGAGCACCACGCCCAGCGGCAGCAGCAGGCCCAGCATCCCGCCCAGAACAGGCGTCAGCGTACCGATGGCCAGCATCGCCAGCACCGTGAGCACCATGCCCACGAGGCCGCCCAGCTCCACGCTGATAAAGCGGTCTTTGATGTCGCCCTCCATCGTAAAGAGCATGATGTTGCTCAAAAAGATGAGCCAGCTGTACTCAAACTCGATGGCGTGGAAAAAGGCGTTGGCGATCAGGATCCATGCTACCATCATCAGGCGGAAGTAGAGCAGGAAACGCTTGGTCACAGTTTCGTTCATGGAAAAACTCACTTTCCAGAAGCTGCTTTCATAAGCGGGGTGCAATGCTTGTGAAAACGGCTTCTTAGCTTCGGCCTGCAAAAGCGGCTGGCCGGTCGTTTTTGTGTCGGATGGGTTATTATACTCTGTCTGGAAACAAAAGGCAATATTTGCTTGCCGATATATGCAATAAAAACTTGCCAAGTTTCGAAAAAACAGCTTCGTCTTGTTGCCCGGCATGGTTTGGAGTATAATAAAACCGTAAAAAGAGAAACACCCTTTTCAAGGAGGAGATAAAACATGAACAAACCGGTCCTGGTGGTCATGGCTGCCGGCATGGGCAGCCGCTACGGCGGCATGAAGCAGATCGACCCGGTGGGTCCCTGCGGTCAGGTCATCGTGGATTATTCCCTGTACGACGCCCGCCGTGCAGGCTTCGAGACGGTCATCTTCGTCATCAAGCACGAGATCGAAGAGGCTTTCAAAGCTGCCATCGGCGACCGCGTGTCCAGGGTGATGGACGTGAAGTACGCCTTCCAGCAGCTGGATGAGCTGCCCGAGGGCTACACCATCCCCGAGGGCCGCGTGAAGCCCTGGGGTACCTGCCACGCGGTGCTGGCCGCAAAGCCCTACATCCACGGCCCCTTCGCCGTCATCAATGCCGACGACTACTACGGCCCTGAGGCGTTCAAGGTCATCTACGATTACCTCTCCACTCACACCGACGGCGAGGTCTACGACTACTGCATGGTAAGCTACCTGCTCAAGAACACCGTTTCCGAAAATGGCAGCGTCGCCCGCGGCGTCTGCGCCCTCAACGAGGACAGCACCCTCCACAGCGTCACCGAGCGCACCCACATTGAGACCTATGAGGGCGGCATCCACTACACCGAGGACGACGGCGAGAGCTGGGCGGACCTGCCCGGCGAGACGCCCGTCAGCATGAACCTCTGGGGCTTCGGCAAGAGCTTCGTGAAGGAAGCCGACCGGCGCTTTGCCCGCTGGCTGGACGAGAATCTGGAAAAGAACCCGCTCAAGTGCGAGTATTTCCTGCCGCTGGTGGTCAGTGAGCTCATCGGCGAAAAGAAAGCCGCCGTCAAGGTGCTGCGCAGCACCGATAAGTGGTATGGCGTCACCTACCGCGAGGATAAGCCCGTGGTGGTGGAAGCCATCGCCAAAAAGACGGCCGACGGCCTTTACCCGGAAGATCTCTGGGCTTAAGCTGCATAAAAAATACGGCTGGGACAGCGTCTCAGCCGTATTTTTTATCTTTACTGGATGCCGAATCCGTTGAAGGAGTCGGGATATTCGTCCTCGAGCTGCTCGAGCAGGCTGCTGAGGGAGCGGTTGTTCTGACCGTGCTTCAGCTTGGGGTAGGCGCGGAGCATACGGCCCTTGCCCAGCAGATGGGTGCCGCGGCGGGTGCGGGCCTGCATGACCTTCGCACGGGCTGCCAGCTCTTCCTTGAGCTGTTCCAGCTGCAGGAATGCGGTGGTCTGCTCGGCTTTGCCCTGCGCAGCCAGCTTGACGGCCTTGGCCGCTTCGGCGGCGTTGAGGCGGGCAGTCTGGGAGGCGCGGCGTGCGGCCTCCATGGCCTCGTCGGCGCGGGTGCGCATGGTGGAAGCGGCCTCACGGGGCGACAGCTTGTCGTAGCTGTCCCGGGCCTCGGCGGCGGCCAGCTTGAGCTGCAGGCGGCTCTCGTCCATCTTCTGGTCCATGTCCAGCGCGGTGGTGCCAAGGATCTCGGTCATGGCGTCGCTGACAGCATGCATACTGTCGGCCACCTTCTCGAGAGCGTCCAGCTCCCGGGCGAGGTCGGAGGCGGCGATGGCGGTAGCCACCACGTCAGCGGCATACACCGCGTAGAGCAGACACATCAGCACAAAGCCAACCAGCGGCGGAATGATGTTCACCAGCGCGGCAATGGTGGGATGGATGACCTTGACCATCACCATGGCACCCACGCCCCACATCAGCGAGAACTCAAGGCAGACATAGCCGCCGATGTTGAAGGGCTTCTCGGTGTAGTCCCACCACCGGGTGCGGTAGAGCTTGTAAAGCGCCCAGCCGCCCACCAGCTCCAGCGTACTGGGCAGGATGACGCCGCCGAGATACAGCAGCAACAGGTTATCTTCCAGCGGTGTGAGGAAGAAGAGCACCAGGATCATGCCAAAGCCGTAGATGGGGCAGACCGGGCCGTTGAGGAAGCCCCGGTTGACGATCTGGCCTGTCGTGGCGGCGGCATACACTACCTCGACGCACCAGCCCAGACAGGAGTAGATGAGGAAAAACGCAAGGATATGATAAAGCGAGAAACCGCAGACTGTCGTGTTGAGAAAAAACGACAAGGGGACACCTCCAGTCAGTTCTGTTTGCGGACGATCTTATATTCATCGCCCGGCTCAAAGTAAGGGCAGGCCGAAGTGGTATGGGAGAGATAGCGGGCCATCTCGTCCTCATCCAGTGCGCCGCCCTCGGCGCAGTACCAGCTGCCATATTCGTCCTGCTGGTTGTTCAGGCAGTATTCACAGGGGTCAGACATTGCCTTCCCCCTCGGCCTTGGCCGAAGCTTCGGCCTCCGCCTGCGCGGCCAGCTTCTTGAGCACCTTCGGCTCCACCCAGGTCACGGAGTCGTCGCCGGCCTTCTTGCGGGCGATGAGGGCCTTGATCTTAATGCCCATCTCGGTGAACATCCCCTCATGCTCGGTGCGGATGTTCCACTCCGGCTCGTTCTCGTGGAGGTCGTAAGTCTGCCAGACGATGTCGTAGCCGGAAGCGGGGAAGTAGGTCAGGCTGTCGCGGAACAGGTCATCGTCGTCGGTCTTGAAGTAGATCTCGCCGCCGTCCTTGAGGAAATCGCGGTACTGGATGAGCTGACGGGGGTAGGTGAGACGGTGCTTGTTGGAGGAAGCGTTCTTGCTCCACGGGTTGCAGAAGTTGATGTAGACGCGGCTGACGGTGTCCTCCGGGAAAATGACGTTGTGGATCCGCTCGATGTCGGTGCTCATGATCTTGACATTGTCGATGGGGCGGCCTGCCTCGGCGTAAGCGGCTTCGATCTTGCGCTTTGCGAGGATGAGCACCTTGTCGGTGATGTCGATGCCCAGATAGTTATTCTCGGGGTGGGCAGAGGCCAGCTGGGAGATGAAGCCGCCCTTGCCGCAGCCCAGCTCCAGCACGAAAGGCTGCTCCGGGCGGGCATACTGGCTGTGCCACTTGCCGCCCCAGATAAGGGGCTCGTGGACGTGGAAATCAGCGGCCATCAGTTCGTCGTGGGCGTAGGGCTTGAAACGCATTCTCATAAGATAGTATTCTCCTTGTGACGTGAAAAGTTTGTACTTACAGATCTTTCTTCAAAAATTCCTCCACCTGCTCCGGCGTGGCGGCGCAGCTGCCCTGGCAGATACCGGGCTTGCCGCCGCCGCGTCCGTTCAGGGCGGCGTTGAGGGCTTTGGTCAGGGTGCGGACATCGCCGCCGGAGTGCGCGATGCAGTAGCCGGTGCCCTTCTCGCTGGGCGTCAGAGCGGCGCAGAGACCGGTGGTGGCCTCGCTCAGCCGTGCGGCCAGACGGTGCAGGCCGTCCGGGTCGAGGCCGGGGACGGTGCGGATGGCCGTCTCGTCGGGGCCAAGCTGTGCGGCCAGTGTGTCGAAGAGCTGACTGCACAGGCCGAAGTGGGCGAATTTCAGGGCCGTGTACTCGTCGTACACCCGGTGGACCGCCACGGCGGTCTGGTCGGCCTTAGCCGAGAGCAGTGCGCCGATGTCGGCCTGACGGCTCCGCATGGCCTGCGCTTCCCGCAGGGCGCGTCCGCCGCAGACGATGCTGAGCCGGACACCGCCCTTGTAGTTCTCAGAGGCGAGGATCTTGATCTGTCCCACCTGTCCGGTGACGGCGGTGTGGGTGCCGCAGCAGGCGCAGACGTCCGCGCCCGGGATGGTCACGATGCGCACCTGCCCGGCGATCTCTTTTTTGCTGCGGTAGGTCAGCGCCGCCAGCTCCTCCGGGGTGGGGTAAGTGATGAGCACCGGCACATTCTCCCAGATGATGCGGTTGGCGGCAAGTTCTGCCTCCCGCAGACCCTCGGCGGGGATGGGGACGCTGGTGTCCATCCGCACGGCGTCGGAGCCGATATGGAAGCCCACGTTCTCCGCCCCGAACATGGCGTGCAGGATGCCGGAGAGGATGTGCTCGCCGGTGTGCTGCTGCATCTTGTCGAAGCGCCACTCCCAGTCGATGGTGCCGGTGACGGCGGCACCGGGCTGTGCGGTCTCGGGCAGGGCATCCACCGTGTGCCAGATGATGCCGTTCGTCTCGTGGACGTCGGTGACATGAAGCACCGTGCCGTCGGCGAGGGTCAGCGTGCCTCTGTCGGCGGGCTGACCGCCCCCTTCGGGGTAGAACACCGTGCCGTCCAGCGCGATGCGCCCGCCGCCCGTTTTTGCGTCCGCCTCTGCGGCCAGGATGACCCCGGCGGCAGTCTTGCGGAAGGCGTCGTTCTCAAAATATTTTTCCGTGCGCTGCATGGCACGATACCTCCTGCAATAAAAACGATATTATCCCACTATAAAACTAAGTATACCACGTTTTTTGCCTGTGGAAAATAGTCTTCGCTTATGTTATGATAGGAAACAGCAGAAACCCAAACGGAATATAAAGCGAGGAAGGTATCATCATGCGTGAAAGTGGAATCCTGATGCCGGTGTCCAGCCTGCCCGGCCCCTATGGTATTGGCTGCTTTGGCGCCGAAGCGCTCAAGTTCGTGGATTTTCTGGCCGCTGCGGGCCAGCACATCTGGCAGCTGCTGCCCCTCAGCCCCACCGGCTACGGCGACAGCCCCTACCAGAGCTGCTCTGCCTTTGCGGGCAACCCCTATTTCATCGACCTCGACGCCCTCAAGGCCGAGGGCCTGCTCACCGCCGCCCAGCTCAAGGCGGAAAAGTGGGGCGATGACCCGCTTTCGGTGGACTACGGTACTCTCTACACCAGCCGCTATAAGGTGCTGCGCACCGCCTACGCCGCATGGCGCGAGAAGTACGCCGGCCTCCACGGCTGCGCCCACTACTACCCCGACGACTACTACGCTTTCGCCCTTGCCAACGACAGCTGGCTGAATGATTACGCCCTCTACATGGCCCTCAAGACCGCCAACAGCATGAAGAGCTGGACTGAGTGGCCCCGGGAGTACCGCCTGCGGGACGCTGCCGCGCTGGCAAAGTTCGCAGCAGAGCAGGAAAGGAGATCGGCTTCTGGAAGTTCCTGCAGTACGAGTTTGCCACCCAGTGGAAAAAGGTCAAGGACTACGCCAACGCCAAGGGCGTGAAAATTCTGGGTGACATCCCGATCTACGTCTCTGCCGACTCGGTGGATGCATGGGTGGGCGGCGAGCTCTTCGAGCTGGACGCGCAGGGAGGCTTTGCCCGCGTGGCCGGCTGTCCGCCGGATTACTTCTCCGCAGACGGCCAGCTCTGGGGCAACCCGCTGTATAACTGGCCGTATCATAAACAGACGGGATACGCCTGGTGGATCCGGCGTGTCCGCCACGCCCTCGGCATCTACGACCTGCTCCGCATCGACCACTTCCGCGGCTTCGACACCTACTGGGCCATCCCGGCGGGCAGCTCTACCGCCTGCACCGGCAAGTGGGAGATCGGCCCCCGGATGGACTTGTTCCACGCACTGGAAGCTGCCCTTGGCAAGCTGCCCATCATTGCGGAAGATCTGGGTGAGCTGTTCCCCAGCGTCCGCGAGCTGCTGGCCGACAGCACCTTCCCGGGCATGAAAGTTTTGCAGTTCGCTTTCGGCGGCGGCGACAACGAGTATCTGCCCCACAACCACGTCAAGAACAGCGTGGTCTACCCGGGTACCCACGACAACACCACCCTTACCGACTGGTGGGAGAACGCCGCCACCGGGAAGGAGAAGGCCAACGCCGCCGCTTATCTCCACCTGACCCCCTGCAAGCCCACCGCGAAGGAAGTGGCCGCCGTCAAGCCGGACGCTGCCCGCATCGCGCTGCTGCGTGCGGCCCTCGGCTCTGTGGCTGACCGGGCCATCATCCCCATGTCCGACTGGCTGGGTCTGGGCGCAGAGGCCCATCTGAACACCCCCGGCAAGCTGGGCGGCAACTGGACCTGGCGCGCCGCAGAGGGCTTCGACGCAGAGCCTCTGGCCAGCCGCATCCAGGCTGAGTGCGAGGTCTACTGCCGCGCCAAGGAGCCGGTCGAAAAAGAAGCCAAAACCTCAATTTGACGGAAATGTAAAAAATCTTTTTGAAAATTGTGCGTTTTGCTGGTAAGCGTCCCGCCGTCGTGGTATAATCGAATGAGAGGCAGTCAGGGATAAGAACCTGTTTTCACAGCGTACACTGGACATGAAAAAAGGCTCGACTGTGAAAAGGCAGAGCACCGGGAAGGAAGACCCGGTGTATAAAATGGGGAAAAACGCATGAAAAATGAATGGACTGAGCAGGACTTGCGGCAACTCGTCGAAAGTTCGCGGCCTGTGTTTCAGGATGTGAGCCTGACGCAGGTGGACGAGGACGCCGACCGCTGCTGGCAGGACGACGGCCTGATGGTGGACTACGAGCTGCGCGGCGGTCAGGTGGACTGTGTGCTGCGCCGCTGTGTCGTGGCCGACGGCAAGGTATGGCAGCTGCAGATGACGGCCCCTCTGGCAGGCAATGACCTGCCCGAAGACCGGATGACCCCGCGGGAGCGGGAGATGTGCCGCGACGACATGAACCACGACTTTGTGACGGGGGTGTTCAACCGCCGCTACTACGAGACGGAATTCTGCACGAAACTCGATGAGTGGACCGACTGTCACCGCTGCGCTGCGCTGGCGCTGGTGTCCATCGACGGCGTTGTCGCTCATGGCGCGCAGGATGACGCAGGGAACGCCGTTCTTGGCAGCGATCTGGCTCACAGCCGCGCCCTCCATCTCCACGCAGTCCGGGGCACACTTGGCCTCGATGGCGGCCTTGGTGGCGCTGTCGCCCACAAACAGGTCGCCGGTGGCGATCTTGCCCACCAGAGCCTTGACGCCCGCGTCGGCGCAGGCGGCCTCGGCAGCGGCGATCAGGGCCGGGTCGCCGGTGTACTCCTTCAGGAAAGGCGGATTCTGGCAGATCATATCCAGCTGGGCGTCGTGGTAAAGCACCGTCTTGCCGATGACTACGTCGCCGATGCCGATCTTGCTGGTCATGTTGCCTGCGATGCCGGAGAAGATGATCTTCTCAGCACCGAACTTGGTAATGAGCACCTGGGTGGTAGCGGCGGCGTTGGCCTTGCCCATGCCGGCACAGCAGACGACCACCTGCTTGCCGGCCAGCGTACCCTTGTGATACTCCACACCGCCGTAGGGCTCGACCGTGACATTTTCCAGCCTGGCGCAGAGCTGGTCCACTTCGTCGGGCATTGCGCCCATGATACCGATAATCATAATTTTAAATCGCTGTCAGTGGACTCCTTTAAACATTGAACAGGAACTCGATGACATCGCCGTCTTTCACGACGTACTCCTTGCCCTCGGTGCGCTGCAGGCCCTTGGCCTTGACGGCAGCGTAATCAAAATCATGAGCCTCGAGGTCGCTGTAGGCGATGACGCTGGCGCGGATGAAGCCGCGCTCGAAATCACTGTGGATCTTGCCGGCAGCCTGCGGAGCCTTGGTACCCTTGCGGATGGTCCAGGCGCGGCACTCTTTTTTGCCGTCGGTCAGGAAGGAGATCAGGCCCAGCAGGTCGTAGCTGGCCGTGATGAGGTTGTCGAGGCCGCTTGCCTCAATGCCCATCTCGGCGAGGAACTCTTTCTTCTCCTCGGGGGAGTAATCGGCGATGTCCTCCTCGGTCTTGGCGCAGATGGGGATGTAGCGTGCACCCTCCTCTTTCGCGCGTGCGGCCACCAGCGGGACGTACTTGTTGTTCTCGATGCCCTCCATCAGGTCGTCCTCGCCCACATTGCATGCGTAGAGGACGGGCTTTGCGCTCAGCAGGCCCATCTCGTGGAGTACGGTCTGCTGTTCGGCGTCGCTCTCATCGAAGTCAAAGCTGCGGGCGGGCTTGCCGGATTCCAGGTGGGCGGCCAGCTGCTGCAGCCAGGCGGCCTCGGCAGCGGCCGCCCTTGTTGTTGCCGCTCTTTGCGGCTTTGGCCATCCGGCCCGCGCGGTTCTGGACGACTTCGAGGTCGGAGAGGATGAGCTCATAGTCGATGGCGTCGATGTCGGAGATGGGATCCACGGCCTCGGCCTTGGTCACGTCCTCCACGACGTGGATGATGTTGTCGTCATCGAAGCAGCGCACGACATGGACGATGGCGTCGCACTCGCGGATGTGGCCGAGGAACTTGTTGCCGAGGCCGGCACCCTGGCTTGCGCCCTTGACGAGGCCGGCGATGTCCACAAACTCCACGATGGCAGGGGTCTTCTTGTTGGTTTGCCAGATCTCAGCCAGCTTATCCAGCCCCTCGGCAATGGCATTCTGTACGGCGTCCGGCAGGGAAGTGACAAAATTCTCCACCCCGATGCCGGTGGAGGAAGGCTCGGTGTGCGCCCCGCAAAGGGCAAGCAGCTCCTGCGCCATCCGGCTGTACTTGGCGGCGTCAAAGTTGATGCAGAGCATCCCGATAAGCTCGCTGCCGTCCTTGATGAACATGGTGGAGGAGCGCAGCCGCCCCTTGGCCTGCGACGCGCCCTGATAGCCCGCCAGATAATCCTGCTTTTCATACATCCGCTCCTGAATGAAGCGAAGCGCCATGTTGGAAAGGGGCGCACCCTCGGTGCGTCCGCTGATGTGGTTATTGACGATGGCAACAATGGTGCCGTCCTCACTGGTAAGGTCGTGCAGAACTACCTCGTAGTCTGGACCCAGCGCCTCCCCCAGAAAAGATACCACTACGCGATAAGGCTCAAGTCTTGCATCCATCCCGTTCACCTCTTTTGTACTGTTGGAGCGCGTGAGAAAAAATTCTCACGCGTGTTCTATCGCTATCATAGCAGAAATGACAGTTTTTTACAATAAGAAGGTGCGTTGTATCCATTGTTTCGTCAAAGTGATGACGTTTTTCTGGGGTTTTTGTCATGCGTGACAATTTGTTCTCATGATAAGAAAACATTATTGACAAAATATTCTCAGTGCGTTAGGATAGTGTCAGCAGGGGAAGGACAGCCCTTCCTAAGGGGTATCTGAAAAGTCGAAAATTTAGCCTATTTCTACAAACACAGCTGGATTTTGCGTTAAACAGCCTTGAAATCCACAAAGGATTCCTGCGGCTGTTTGCCTTAAATCCCGCTTGTGCTTGCGAAATATTCGTCATTTTCTTTGTTTTCAGATACACCCTAACAAATGGAAAAGGAGAAAATCGGATGAAACAGGTGATCGTTACCCCCAATGCTCCCGCTGCCATCGGCCCCTATTCGCAGGGCATCGCTGCAGGGCAGACCGTCTATGTATCCGGGCAGCTGCCCATTGATCCGGCCACCGGCCTGATCCCGGAAGGCATCACCGCCCAGACTGCACAGTCCCTCAAGAACATCCAGGCCATTCTGGCACAGCAGGAGATGACGCTGGCCAATGTGGTCAAGACCACGGTCTTTCTGGCGGACATCAACGATTTTGCAGAGATGAACAAGGTGTACGGCGAGTACTTTGCGCAGCCCTTCCCCGCGCGCAGCGCGGTGCAGGTGGGCAAGCTGCCCAAGGACGCTCCGCTGGAGATCGAGTGCATTGCTGTAAAGTAAGTTCCCCCGCACGGGAAGAAAAGAAACGGTGAACCAAATGGATAAACAGATGTTCATTCGCATCCTGAACAGTGAGATGGAGCTGGCTACCGGCTGTACGGAGCCCGGCGCAGTCGCTCTCACCGCCGCAGAGGCGGGCGCAGCCTCCGCAAGGCGGGTGGCACACGGGTAGAAGCCGTGACCGTCCGCGCCAGCATCAACATTATCAAAAACGCCATGTCGGCAGGCATTCCGGGCACCTCGTATCAGGGCATGGATTACGCCGCCGCCATCGGTGCGGTGGGCGGTGAACCGGTCCACCTGCTGGAGGTCATGAACTATGTGCCCCGGGAGCAGATGGAAGAAGCCGCAGCCCTTGTCAAGGCAGGCAAGGTCAAGGTAGAGGTGGCACAGGTGCCGCAGAAGCTCTACGTTGAAGTGCTTGTCACTTCTGACGGCCACACCGGCCGTGCGGTGGTGCGCGATTTGCACACCAACGTGGTGCTGGTGGAGCAGGACGGCGTGGCGACGCTGGACAAGCAGCACGCCGATCCCGCCGCCGCAGGCGACAGCGATGTGGTCACCCCGGAGCAGATCGCGTCCTTCCTGACCGTCCGCTCCATCTGGGACTACTGCACCAAAGAGCTCGACCCGATGAACGACCCCATCGACATCATCCGCAGTGCCGTCAAAGTGAACACCGCCATCAGCAAGGAGGGCCTCTCCAAGGAGTACGGCCTCGCCATCGGCCGCAACCTCGACCTGAACTGCCGCAAGGGCCTCATGACCCGCGATCTGACCACCAACTCCATGATAGCCGCCGCTGCGGGCGCAGACGCCCGTATGGCAGGCGCTCCGGTGTCGGTGGTGGCAAACTCCGGCAGCGGCAATCAGGGCATCACTGCGACGATGCCCGTCGTGGCTGCTGCCCACTGGCTGGACATCGACGAGCCCACCATGCTGCGTGCCGTCACCCTGTCGAACCTCATCGCCATCCGCATCAAGTCGAAGTTTGGCCGTCTGAGCAACCTGTGCGGCGCCACCGTCGCCGGCACCGGCGCGGCCTGCGGCATCACATACCTGCTGGGCGGCGGCTACCATGAGATCTGCTGTGCTATCCAGAACATGGTGGGCAATGTCACCGGCATGGTGTGCGACGGCGCAAAGGCCGACTGCGCCCTGAAAATTTCCACCTGCGTCAATGCTGCCTGTCAGGCAGCGGCCATGGGTACCCGCGGCGTCCGCGTCCAGAGCACCGACGGCATCGTGGAAGAGAACGTGGAGCGCACGCTGGACAACTTCGCCATCCTCAGCACCCACGGCACCAGCGACAGCGTCATCCTTGACCTGATGCTCAACAAGCACCTCCCGGAGACGGAATAAGTCTCCCCACCCAGCCCCTTTCCGGGGAAAAAGAAAGAGGTACTAAAGTTATGAAAAAGCTATTCAATAGTCTGCCTTTCCGGCTTTTGCTGGGCATTTTTGTTGGTATCATCCTTGGTCAGATATTCAATGAGAGCACTATGGGCGTTGTGGTGACCCTGCAGTACATCATGGGCCAGCTCATCACCTTCTGTGTGCCGCTCATCATCATCGGCTTCATCGCCCCGTCCATCACCAAGCTGGGCAAGAACGCTTCCCGTCTGCTGGCAGTGGCGATCGTCATCGCTTACGTTTCCTCTGTCTGCGCAGCCCTCATGAGCGCCGGCGCAGGCTACGCCCTCATCCCGCACCTGTCCATCGACAACAACGTTGCCGGTCTGCGCGAGCTGCCGGGCGTCGTCTTTGAGCTGAACATCCCCCAGATCATGAGCGTCATGAGCGCCCTGGTGCTCAGCGTTCTCGTTGGTCTGGCCGCTACCTGGACCAACAGCAAGCTCACCTGCGATTTCCTCGGCGAGTTCCAGAACATCGTGCTGGACATCGTCGGCAAGATCATCATCCCCATGCTGCCCTTCTATATCGCCGCTACCTTCTGCAACCTGAGCTATGAGGGCATGATCACCCACCAGCTGCCCGCCTTCATCCAGATCATCCTCATCGTCATGGCAGGCCACTATATCTGGCTGGCTGTCCTGTATCTGCTGGCCGGCGCATACTCCGGCAAGAATCCCTGGGAAGTCCTCCGCCACTACGGCCCCGCTTACCTGACCGCTGTCGGCACCATGTCCAGCGCAGCAACCCTGGCTGTCGCTCTGGACTGCGCCCGCAAGAGCAAGGTCCTGCGCAAGGATATGGTCAGCTTCGGCATCCCCCTGTTCGCCAACATCCACCTCTGCGGCTCTGTCCTGACTGAGGTCTTCTTCTGCATGACCATCTCCAAGATCCTCTACGGCAAGCTGCCCAGCATCGGCACCATGATCCTGTTCTGCGTGCTGCTCGGCATCTTCGCCATCGGCGCTCCCGGCGTCCCCGGCGGTACCGTCATGGCTTCGCTGGGCCTCATCACCGGCGTGCTGATGTTTGATGACGCCGGCACCGCCCTGATGCTGGCCATCTGCTTGGATAAAGGAATTTGGGCAGGTAAACATCCTTGCAGTTATACACCTGATCACGCTTCCTGAATCAGAAAATCAACCAATGGGCTGAAACTGGGATACAGTTTGGAAAATGGGAATCCGGTTTCATGTGCATTTCGGCGGCACAGAAAGCCTTTCGAAGGAGATAAAGAATATATCGTTCGCATTATGGAAGTAATGCCGAAAAAATTGGTTGTCTGTACTTTCCTGTTGTTGTAATGCCGGGGCGTAAGGTGGTGGCATATAACGGCAGTACGGCAACAATGAGAAAGTCGTAATAAAAAGAGATTGTATCAAATGTCAAGGAGGAACTTAACATGAAGAACGTGAAAAACAAGAAAATGATGGCTGTTGTTCTGCCGGAGGGATGCTTCTACGGAAATTGCAGCGACTGCGTCTATGCTGACCGGAGTGACTGGCGAGACGGCGAGGTATACTGCCTTTGCGAGAAAGGCTGGACACACGGCTATAATCGCCCGAGTGACCGGAACGGCTGTGCCTACTATGAGGAACGCTGATAACGAAAAAAGGGAGAAAGAACTATGACGGTTGCATTGTGCATGTTTGCCCTTTGGGCATGGGGCGGATGGATCTGTGGAAGGGCATTGAAAAACGGAAATGGCTGGATCGGAGTTATCCTTTCCGAAAAAATACGCAAAAGTCTGAACAAAAAAGAAAACTGGTGGAAAAAGGCGCTTCTTTCGGTGGCATTCGGCTATGTTGCAATGGGTGCAAAGGTGATAGAGTGGATCCTTACTTTTGTCATGCGCATGGTGGACGGCTCGCTTTTTAGATGAGCTGCCTTAGAAGGAGACGGTCAAAATGAAAAATATCACGCGACGTGGATTCTTACAGCTTACGGCAGCGACGGCTCTGGGTGTGCGGCAGCACCGCTGACGGGATGCGGGAAGAAAAATACCAAAAAACTTGTACTGGGCGACTGGTACATGGAAGGCTATAGCCGACTGGAGTACGCAATATATGATGATGGAACCGCCCTCTCCTGAAGAAGAGGGAACAAATTATCCTGGATTCGATCAATGCTGCACGCAAAGAAGTTGGATTGGACGGCACTGTTCAAGAAGTGGATAAGATAAGCCAACTTTCAGCACAGCGCGCGCTGGAAATGATGAAGGGGAAAAAAGCACACGAGCTTTCACCAGTTCCACAAGAGTTCAAAGACGGTGGAAAGGGCTACAAGTATGGCGGAAGGGAAAATTGGACAGTAACGGGACTTCCGCGAGAGCGCTTTACGAAAAATCAACTGACAGAAGACTTCCGAAACAATTTTCAGGCGGTACTGAATACACCCGGTAAGACGACGATTCGGGAAGATGTATATGTAGGAATCGGCGTACAGGAACAGGGTGACTATGTGTGGTATGATATAATCTTTGCACACGAGGGCTGATAAAAGGTGCGGCTTTGCAGCAGGCAGACCGAGCACAGAAACAAGATAAGGCCGCAGGAAAAGTGCCGCTTCCTGCGGCCTTTTGCTGCCAAAGATTCAAAAATCATACAAAACCTTCTTTATTTTGTCATAACTGTCCCGTATAATAAAATATAGGTCAACATCAGAATTGCGGCCAGCGCCCGGCGGGGGCTGGCTTTGGACTGGATAGAGGAGGAACACTCACATGGCAAACGAAAAGATACTCGTTGTGGACGACGATACCAACATCTGCGAGCTGCTGCGGCTCTACCTGACCAAGGAGGGCTATCAGGTCACGACGGCCAACGACGGCGAAGAGGGCCTTGAAAAGTTCAACCAGCTCAAGCCCGACATGGTGCTGCTGGACGTGATGATGCCCCGGCTGGACGGCCTGGAGGTCTGCCGCCGCATCCGCAAGATGGGCAACACCCCGGTCATGATGCTGACGGCCAAGGGCGAGACCTTCGATAAGGTGCTGGGCCTCGAGCTGGGCGCAGACGACTACATGGTCAAGCCCTTCGACACCAAAGAGGTCGTGGCCCGCATCAAGGCGGTGCTGCGCCGCTGCACCGTCACCACGTCCCAGACCGAGAGCTCCGAGGGCGTCATCGAGTTCGACAACCTCCGCCTCGACATGAACAGCTACGAGCTGCGGGTCAAGGGCAAGGTGGTGGAAGCTCCCCCGAAGGAGCTGGAACTGCTGAACTGCCTCGCCTCCCACCCCAACCGGGTATACACCCGCGATCAGCTGCTGGACGAGGTGTGGGGCTTCGAATACTACGGCGACAGCCGCACCATCGATGTCCATGTCAAGCGCCTGCGCGAGAAGCTGGCCGGTGCTTCCGATAAATGGGAGCTGAAGACCGTCTGGGGCGTGGGCTATAAATTCGAGGTGCGTCAGTAATGCGCAAAAGTGTTTCCGTCGCGTTCTTCTCGCTCATGAGCACCCTGCTCATCTTCGGCACGGTGATCATGGGAAGCTCGGAGCTGGTGCTGTTCAGCAACTACTTCGCCCAGGAGCGGTACGACGTGCTGGACGAAGTGGTCAATGTGGCCCAGCGCACGGCGTCCCATCTGGTGCAGGAAGCCGCTCTGCCGGAAGGCGAAGAACTGGAAGCCCTGAACACCAAGCTGGAGCTCATCGGCGAGAGCGCGGAAGTGTACCTGTTCTTCACCGACTGCGACGGCAACGTGGTGCTGGCCTCAGACCCGGACGATCTGGCCGGGGATGTGGTAGAGGCGTCCGTGCTGGAAAAGTCGGCCAAGGCCAAGGAGAATTATCACATCTTCGGCACGCTGGACGGCGTACTGACCGAGAAGAGCTACATCTCGGTGCATGAGATGCGCAGAGAGAGCGGCGAGTGTACCGGCTACCTCTTCCTCTGCTCGTCGGGCGACCGGCTGGTGGAGTTCCGCAAGGAGTTCTTCTCGAACTTCTTCCTCTCGGCCTGTCTGATGCTGCTGGTGGCCAGCGTCCTCACCAAGGTGATGATGCACAAGCTCACCGACCCCATCCAGAAGGTGACGGATGCGGCCCAGCGCTTCGGCGGCGGCGACCTGTCCGTCCGGGTCGAGGGCGTGGACGGCGAAGGCGAAGTGGCCGACCTGGCCCGCACCTTCAACACCATGGCCGACAACATCCAGACCAACGACAACTCCCGGGGCCAGTTCATGGGCAATATTGCCCACGAGCTGCGCACCCCCATGACCACCATCAAGGGCTTCATCGACGGCATTCTGGACGGGACCATCCCGCCCGATATGCAGAACCACTACTTACAGCTGGTCAGCGAGGAGACGGGCCGTCTGGCGCGCCTCATCCAGAATATGCTGGACCTCTCGAAGCTGGAGAGCGGCGAATATCAGGTGAACGCCCGGATGTTCAACATCTGGGAGACGCTGACCGGCGTGGCCCTCTCGGCGGAGCAGCGCATCAACGACGGCATGATAGACATTGACGGCCTGACCATGGATGAGAAAGTGCTGGTCTATGCCGACCCCGACCTCATCCATCAGGTGGCCTACAATCTGCTGGACAACGCCATCAAATTCACCCCGGCAGGCGGCACCATCCGCTTCTCGGTGGAAAAGCTGGGCCCTGAAGTGGAAATCTCGATCTGGAACTCCGGCCAGGGCATCAGCCCGGAGGCACTGCCCTATGTGTTCCAGCGCTTCTATAAAGAAGACCAGTCCCGCGGGCTCCATGCCCGGGGTGCCGGCCTCGGCCTGAACATCTGCAAGGTGCTGGTCAACCTCTCCGGCGGTCAGATCCGGGTGGAGAGCCAGCAGGGCGAGTGGTGCAAGTTCGTCTTCACCCTGCCCACCCAGCCGCCCAACCCCGGCGAGATGAAGCGCCTGCCCGACGAGAGCGGACGCCCCGGCGCGGTGGAAGACCCCGCCAGCATGAAGCCGGTAGATTAACTTCACAGCGGTCAGACTGCCCCTCAAAGGAGCGGTCTGGCTGCTTTTTGCGTTGTGGAAGAGGGGAGATACGCAGAACTTTACGTCTTTTCCGTGAAAAACACGGCGGCGGGTTTGATTTTTTCGCTGTTTTCATGTAAACTATAATCGACTATGCCGACTGCTCCTGTGGGAGATGCCGCAGGGACGGCGGCAGAGCAAAATTACAAAAATTCTCTAAAAAATAACGGGGAGTAAAATAAAAATGACAACGCTCAGTCCTTCTATCCTTTCGGCTGACTTCAGCCATCTCGGCGCAGACTGCCGTATGGTGCTGGATGCCGGTGCGCAGATGCTGCATTATGACGTGATGGACGGCCACTTCGTGCCGAACATCAGCTTTGGCGTCCCGGTGCTCAAGAGCCTGCACAAGGCCCTGCCGGACGCTTTCTATGACGTCCACCTGATGATCACCCACCCCCAGCAGTACGCCGAGGCTTTTGCCAAGGCCGGTGCCAGCCTGCTCAACTTCCACCTCGAGTGCGACGACGACATCCAGGAGACCATCGACGCCATCAAGGCTCAGGGCTGCAAGGTGGGCATGACCATCAAGCCCGGCACCCCGGTGGAAGAGCTGGGCTACTACCTCGACCAGCTGGACCTCGTGCTGGTCATGAGCGTGGAGCCGGGCTTCGGCGGCCAGAAGTTCATGCCCTCGGCCCTCGACAAGCTCCGCTGGCTCAAGGCGGAAAAAGACCGCCGTGGCCTGAAATTCCTGCTGGAAGTGGACGGCGGCGTGGATGCCGCCACCGCTCCGCAGTGCGTCGCCGCCGGTGCGGACGTGCTGGTGGCGGGCAGCGCCATCTTTGGCGCCGCCGACCCCGCCGCGGCCGTCCGTGCGATGGCAGCTCTCTGAGAGGGGACTGCCCATGGATGAAGCATTGATCCGGCTGCAGGAGGAAGAACTCCGGCGCACCGGCAGATACTATAAGCACATCTGCTTTCTCTGTGTGCCGCTGCTCTGCGTCTCCTGCTACCTCTACGGCCTGCGCCCGCTGCTGCTCTGCGGCTTTGCGGTGCTGATGGGCAACCTGTGCGACCGGCTCATCTCTCTGCTGCGCCGCCGCGTCTATCAGGCCGGGGATTATTCCAACGAGAGCTTTGCCCTCGTCATCACCCTGCTGATGCCCGCGACGGTGGACTGGTACGTCCTCGCCGCCGCCATTCTGGCCGGTGTTCTCATCGGCAAAGAGGTCTTCGGCGGCTATGGCAGCTACCCCTTCCACCCCGCCGCCGTGGGCTACGCGGTGGCGGCAGTGTCCTGGCCGGAGAAGGTCTTCCGCTATCCGGCCCCATACGCCAATATCCCGCTCTGGGACGCCTCCGGCGTGGCAACATCCAGCACCATCTCGGACACCCTGCGCAGCGGCGGCCTCATCAACATCAGCGCCCTGTCGCTGGTGCTGGGCGAGTATGCCGCCCCGATGGGGACCGGTGCAGCCATCGTGCTGGCGGCCTGCGGCCTCTTCCTCTGGATGCAGAAGGATGTGCGGCTGAGCGCCTCCCTGAGCTTCCTCATCACGGCGGGCCTCATCGTCTTCTTCTTCCCGCGCCAGCTGGGTCTGACGGAGGGGACCGCCTTTACGGCGGGCCTTGTGTTCCGCCTGCGCTGTGTGCGCGACGAGATGCTGACGGGCGCGATGCTCTTCAGCGCCGTCTTCCTGCTCAATGAGCCCTACACCTGCGCCCACCACCGTCTGGGCCGCATCCTCTACGGCGTCATGGTGGGAGCCTTCACGATGGGCTTCCGCTACTTCGGCGTCTACGAGACGGGCGTCTGCTTCGCCATTCTGGCGGTCAACAGCATCTCCGGCTGGCTCGACCGCACCGAAGTCCGCCTCTATGAGCTGATAAAGAGCGGCAGACAATTCAAAGAGAAGAAGACCGGAAAGGGGGATGCGGAATGAAACGTCATGCTGCAGAACTCCTCACCCGGGACCCGGAACGATTCTTCCACCATGACCGCGTCTTCCTGAATAACCCCGTGGTCATGCAGGGCATGGGCCTTGCGCCGCTGGTCGTCCTTGCGACGAGCGGCCAGAACGCCCTGATGCTGGCCGTGGCCGTGGCGCTGCTGCTGACGCCCTCCCGGATGCTGGCCTGTCTGCTGAGCCGCCTGTTCCCCCTGCGGGAGGAGCATCCGGCCAACGCAGAGCTGGAAAAGAAGCTGCTGCCCCGCAGCATCTTCTATTCGGGCAGCGCGGCAGTGGTCTATCTGGCGGCATACCCCATCCTGAACCAGCTGTTCGGCGTGAGCCTGCTGGTGCTGGGCATCTACCTGCCCATGCTGGTGGTGGAGCCGCTGCTGACCTACCGCTTCGGCCGCGTGCAGGAGACGATGAAAAAGGCCGTCTCCAAGGGCATCCGCATCACCGTCGGCTACGGCCTGCTGCTGCTTTTGCTGGGCTGTGTGCGCGAGTGGCTGAGCGCCGGTACGGTGTTCGGCCATGTGCTGAGCCGTCCCGTCCTGCCCATGGCCGGTATGCCGGCAGGCGGCTTCATCGTGCTGGGCGTGCTGTGTGCCGTCTGGCGCACGCTGGCCAAGAAGCACAAAAACTATCTGACATCGGAGGCCCGCGGCCTCATGGCGGTCTACCGCCAGAAAGAGGGGGAGCCTGAGGATGAATGATGTGATGCAGGCCGTCGGCGTATTTTTCAGCTACGCCGTGCTGGCCGTCTTTGCACAGAACGCGGTGTTCACCCGGGGCCTCGGCGTGTCCCGCCTCGTCCAGCTGGTGGGCGACGAGCGCACCAGCAGCGGGTGGTTCGCCCTGCTGCTCTGTGTCACGCAGGTGCTGGTGGCTCCGCTGGCGTTCTATGCGGGCGGCTTCATCGCCGCCCAGCCCAACCCCGCCCAGCTCCGTCCGCTGGTCTTTCTGGCCTGCGTGGCGGTGGTGAGCCTGTTTGAATTTATCGTGCTCTGGGCCGCACGGGGCAAGCGCCACGGCGGCCAGCTGCTCCGCATCCTGCCGCTGGCGGCGGTCAACAGCGGCGTGCTGGGTACGGTGCTGGTGGAGCGCACCCAGAGCTTTACGCTGGAGCAGAGCATGGGCTTCGGCCTCGGCAGCGGCCTAGGCTATCTGCTGGCCGTCATGCTGGTGACGGAGGCTGACCGCCGTCTGCGCAGCGAGGCCATCCCGGAGGCGTTCCGGGGCCTGCCCATCACGCTCATCTACATCGGCGTGCTGGCGCTGGCTATCTATGGTTTTACGGGCCACTCGGTGATCCTGTGAGGAGTGCAGGAGAAAGGGACGATCATGGCAAAGTATAAAAAGGTCAAGCGGTATCACCGCAGTTTTTACAGCCCCGGCATGTGGGTGAAGAAGGCCGTCGGCATCATCGTGCTGGTGGCCGTGGTGCTGGTCGTGGGCTGGCTGGCCGCGCCCCATGTGCTGGACTGGGCTACCCACACCTGGTACACCGTGGTGCGCAACCGTGACCTCTCGGCTCGTCTGAGACGACGGCGTCCAGTGCGGCCGCTTCGTCGGAAGTGACGGCAGAGCCTGCCGCTTCCTCGGAGGTGCGGGCGGAATTGAAACCGGCTGCACCCGCAGGCGTCATCATCGAGGGCAGCTGGGGCGTTCTGGACGCGGCTGCGGCAAAGGACGAAGCTTCCCTGCGTGCCGCCGCCCGGCAGCTGGCCCAGCAGGGCGCAGCCTACGCCGTCGTCACCCTGAAGGACAGTGCCGGAAATATCCTGTATCCCTCTCAGGTGGCTGCTGCGGCAGGCAGCGTCGAGGGGGCGTCCCTTGACCCGGCCCTCATCGCCTCGGTGCTCAAGGAGAACGGCCTTGTGCCGGTGGCGAAACTGGCGGCCTTCCGCGACCCCATCGCGGCCCGCGCCGACCGCAATATGGCCATCGGCTACACCGGGCAGGCTTACCTCTGGCTGGATAATAAGGCGTCCGCCGGCGGCAACCCCTGGCTCAACCCCTATTCCGGCGAGGCCGTCCGGTTCATCGGCGACCTCATCGGCGAGGTGCAGAGCATGGGCTTTGACCATGTGCTGCTGGAGAATGTCCAGTTCCCCTCTGCCCAGAACGGCAAACAGGACTTCGGCTCCACCGACGGGCGCGACCGCAGCGCCCAGCTGGCTGCGGACATCGCCGCATGGGATGCCCGCTTTGAGGGCAGTGTGACCCTGTGGTACGGTTACTCGCTGGGTCAGGTGACGGAGGGCGCTTCCACCGTGGGCGGCTCCGCGACGGCGCTGGGCGTCAGGAATCTCGTGGTCGAAGTCCCCGCAAAGCAGACCATGGACGACACCGCCCGCAGCGAGCTGCGGGACACCCTGTCGGCTTCCGGCGTGGAGCATGCCGTGTTCTGGGACGATGCAGCGGGCATTTTCCAGTGAGAACGCTCCATTTGCTGTTGGTGATTTATGTGAGAGTGAGGAATGTGTTATGAAAACTGCATCCTGCTTTGGCCCGGCCCACATCCTGCTGCCCGGGGAGAATATCCCTCTGGAAAAGTGGGGCTGCGTGGCCTGTGACCAGTTTACCAGCGACCGCGCCTACTGGGAGCAGGCAGACGCCGCTGTGGGCGGCTGTCCCAGCACCCTGCGGCTCATCCTGCCGGAAGTCTACCTCGAGGATAAAGACGCGGCCCAGCGGGTGGAGAATATCCACGCCGCGATGGACGAGTACAGCCGCGACGTGCTGACCCGCGCCGTGGACGGCTTTGTCTACGTCGAGCGCACCGAGCAGAGCGGCCGGGTGCGTCAGGGCCTCGTGGGCAAGATCGACCTCGAGGCTTACAGCTACGAGAAGGGCGCCCGCCCGGCCATCCGGCCCAGTGAGCGCACCGTCACCGAGCGCATCCCGCCCCGCATGGCCGTGCGCCGGGGTGCGGCGCTGGAAACGCCCCATGTCATGATGCTGGCCGACGACCCCGGCTGCACCCTCGTCGAGCCCATCGGCGCGCGAAAGAGCGAGCTGAAAAAGCTGTACGAGGGCGAGCTGATGCAGGGCGGCGGCCACATTGCAGGCTGGGCCGTGGAAGACCCTGCGATGCTGGCGCAGATCGACACTGCACTGGCTGCACTGGGCAGTCAGGAGGCTTTCGACGCCAAGTATCCCCAGGCCAGGGGGGCCAAACCCCTGACACTGGCTGTGGGCGACGGCAACCACTCGCTGGCCTCCGCCAAGGCCTACTGGGAAGAGCTGAAGCCCACCCTGACGCCCGAGCAGCGGGAGACTCATCCCGCCCGCTGGTGTCTGGCTGAGGTGTGCAACGTCCATTCGCCTGCCATCGAGATCGAGCCCATCCACCGCGTCCTCTTCAATGTGGACTGCGGCGCGGTGCTGCTGGCCCTCATCGCGTGGAGCGACTCCAACATGGCCGGCATCTGCTTCGGCGACTCGAAGCAGCAGGCTTCACGCTGGCCGGCCCCCACGTGTCCAACGTCCTCAGCTTCGAGGACCCCTGTCGCCCCGCTGACCGTCGGCACGGTGGACGAATTTATCGAATACTTTATGGCCCGCCACAGCGAGGCCCGGGTGGATTACGTCCACGACGAGCCCGCCGTCCGCGCCCTGACCAGACAGGGCGGGGTGGCCTTCCTGCTGCCGCCCTTCGAGAAGAGCGATCTGTTCAAAGGCATCGTGATGGGCGGCGTGCTGCCCCGCAAGACCTTCAGCATGGGCCATGCGGAGGAAAAGCGGTATTACATCGAGTGCCGCAGAATCAAAGAATGACCAAGGAGAACCATGACTTTTAACGATTTGAAACTGTCCGCCCCCCTGCTCAAGGCTGTAAGCGAGGCAGGCTATGAGACCCCCTCGCCCATCCAGGCTTCGGCCATCCCGCCGGTGCTGGAAGGGCGCGATCTGATGGGCTGCGCCCAGACCGGCACCGGCAAGACTGCTGCCTTTGCGCTGCCCATGCTCGACCGGCTGAGCGCCTCCGCCCCCCGCAGGAAGGGCGCTGTCCGCGCCCTCATCCTTACCCCCACCCGTGAGCTGGCTCTCCAGATCGGCGAGAGCTTCGACGCCTACGGCAAGTACCTCAAACTGCGCAGCACCGTCATCTTCGGCGGCGTGGGCCAGGCCCCGCAGGTGGAGGCCATCCGAAAGGGCGTGGACATCCTCATTGCCTGCCCGGGCCGTCTGAACGACCTCATCGGACAGGGCCATATCGACCTGTCGGACCTCGAGGTCTTTGTGCTGGACGAGGCCGACCGGATGCTGGACATGGGCTTTGTGCATGACGTGAAGAAGGTCATCGCAAAGCTGCCCGCAAAGCGCCAGAACCTGATGTTCAGCGCCACCATGCCCAAAGAGATCGAGCAGCTGGCCGCAGGCATCCTGCACGACCCCGCCTTCGTGAAGGTGGACCCCGTGTCCAGCACGGTGGAGCGCATCGACCAGAGCCTGTATTTCGTCGAGAAGGGCAACAAGAAGTTCCTGCTGCCCTGGCTCATCAAGAACCTGACCCCGCCGGTGCAATGCACTGGTGTTCAGCCGCACCAAGCACGGCGCGGATAAGATCGCCCGCGATCTCAACAGGCAGGGCATCCCTGCCGCTGCGATCCACGGCAACAAGAGCCAGTCCGCCCGCGTGGCGGCGCTGGAGGGCTTCAAGGAGGGCAAGACCAGGGTGCTGGTGGCCACGGACATCGCCGCCCGCGGCATCGACATCAGCGAGCTCTCCCATGTGTTCAACTACGACCTGCCCGAGGTGCCGGAGACCTACGTCCACCGCATCGGCCGCACCGCCCGCGCGGGCGCAGACGGCACGGCGGTGAGCTTCTGCGCACCCGAAGAGATGGAATATCTGGCCGGCATCGAAAAGCTCAACCGCCGGAAGATCCCGGTGGTGTCCGGCCACCCGTGGGACGGCGTACCCGCCCCCGTAAAAGCAGCCCCGCCGGTGCGGGGCCGCAAGCCCAAGGCCGAACAGCCTGCCCCCGAAAAGGCGAAACTCCCAAGGCGGAAAAAGCCGCCAGACCCGCTGCGCCCGAAAAAAAGAGTGCGGCCAGGCCCTCTGCGGCAAAAAAGCAGAAGGCCCCCAAAATCGAAGCAAAAGAGGAACAACTCATGGACGAAAACCAGAAGCGCACCCCCGGCGGACGCGACAACAGCCGCCGTAACAATAACAACCGCCCCCGCCGCGAGGGCAATGCCCCCGCACAGGGCGCAGGCCGCGGCAGCAATGCCCAGCCGAAGTTCGACCCCCACTTTGTGAGCGCCCCGGAGGCCACCCCGCTCCGTTCTGCCAAGAAGAACGCTGCCGCCCCCGCCGCTCCGGCCCAGACCATCCCCACCGCGATGCAGAACCGCCAGCCCGCCCAGCGCAGCGAGAACAATGGCCGCAATGGTGCAGGCCGCAGCCCCCGCAATGAGCGGAACGACCGCAGCGCCCGCCCGGCTCAGCCTGCCCAGCAGAACAGCCAGCGCAATGAGAACCGCAGTGGCCGCAGCAGCAGCCGCAATGAGCAGAGCGGCGCAGGCCGTGCGCCCCGCGCCCCCAAGGCAGAGCAGTCCGGCCGCAATAACCGCAGCCGCAGCAATAATGTCCCGACGAAGGACGAAGACCCGGGCCTCGTGCTCATCAGCCGCCGCCCGCCGCAGCAGAAGTTTACCAACTTTGAAGAGTATATGAGCGCCCGCGGCGGCGCAACGGCCCCCATCGAGGACCACAGCGAGGAAGTGTGATGGCAGAGGGATCCGCCCCGTGGTGCTGCCCGCTGTGCGGCGCACCGCTTGCCGGGGATAACGTACTGAAATGTCCCTCTGGCCACAGCTTCGACCGGGCCAAAGAGGGCTACTGGCATCTGCTGCCGGTGCAGAACACCCGTACCAAGGCCCCCGGCGACAGCAGGGAGATGGTCGCTGCCCGCCGCGCGTTCCTGAGCGCGGGCTACTACGGCATCTTCGGGCAGGCGCTGGGAGAACTCTGCCTCGCGTACGGTCAGCCGAAAGCCGGAAAGCCGCTCCATCTGTTGGACGCAGGCTGCGGCGAGGGCTGGTATGACCGGTGCATCGCAAAGCAGTTCGAAGAGGCGGGCCGCCCGCTGGAACTAGCAGGCTTCGACATCGCAAAGCCAGCCGTGCGTCTGGCTACGAAGGCCCTGCCCTCGGCCCGGTACGCCGTGGCGTCCAGTTTCCATCAGCCGGTGCGCACAGGCTGGGCGGATGTGCTGCTCAACTGCTTCTCGCCCTTCGCGCAGGAGGAGTTTCTCCGCGTCCTGCGCCCCGGCGGACGGCTCATCTACGCCGTGCCGGGTGCAGAGCATCTCTTCCAGATGAAGGCCGTCCTCTACAAAAAGCCTTACAAGAACCCGGTGCAGGAAGTGGCGTATCCGGGCTTTGAAGCCATCGGAGAGCGGGAAGTCTCCGGCAGCATCACGGTGCCTGCCGGGCAGCTGGAAGCTCTCTTCGCGATGACGCCCTACTACTGGAAAACGCCCCGGGACGGCGCAGCCCGTCTCGCGGCACTGCCGGAACTGACCACGGACATCTCGTTCCGGTTCCTCGTATTTGAAAAGAAATAAACGAAAAAGGCATCTGCCGTGTGGCAGATGCCTTTTTCGCTTTATGAGTACATCAGACAGGAATGGAAGTTGGTTACTTGCCGGCCTTCGGTTCAGATGCTTTTTCAGCCTTCGGCAGCAGGTTTGCACGCTCGAGGGCCGGACGCAGGGCCAGATAGAGGATGACGACGCAGACGGTGGAGGCCACGCTGTTCACGAAGGTGACGCCGCCGGTGATCTTGGTCAGAGCCTTGGCGATGGTGTATTCCTGGCCGAAGATGTAGACGTTGCGGAAGTAGCCGAGGAACGGGTCGGTGAAGACATTCAGCAGCAGGCCGGAGGCAGCTGCGGCGATCACCTTGGCCAGATAGCCGGGGGCGTGCTTGTCCAGCTCACGGAGCTTGAACACCTTGTGAGCGACCGCACCGCAGGTGATGCCGATGATGAACTTCAGGACGAAGGTGGTGACGGCATAGCCCGGGTCACCGGCCAGGATGTCGGCCAGAGCCAGACCGATGGCACCGGCCAGACCGCCGGATACGCCGTCCAGCAGCAGGGCGGTCAGGGCGGTGAAGGTGTTGCCCAGATGGAACGAAGAGCCGCCGTAGAACGGCACACGGAAGAACAGGTAGGCCACGAGGCTCAGCGCGGCCATGACGCCGGTGAGCGCCAGCTCGTGGACGGTGAAGGTGCGCTTATACAGCACACTTGCAAAGACGATAACGATGACGACGACTGCCAGCAGCAGCCACATTGCAGTTGTTGACATGATTTTCCCTCCCAGTTTTACAAAATACCCACAAAACCGATTGACTTTTTTGGTTCTTGCGGGTATGCTCCTATTATACGCAAAACTGGCACTGTGCAAATACCCAGAACAAAGATTTTTTATGGGTCCAGTTTGGCGCACTGCCCGAAAAGGAGGGGCTTTTTATGGTCCATTTGACGACAGCGCTGGACGCGGCGTCCGGTGTGCCGCTCTACGAACAGCTCTACCGCAGTCTCGCCGCCGAGATGCGGACGGGGGCGATCTCGGCCGGGACCCGGATGCCCGGCAAGCGGCGGCTGGCGGCAGAGCTTTCCGTCTCGGTGAACACGGTGGACGCGGCCTATCAGATGCTGGCGGCGGAGGGCTATCTGGAGGCGCGGGAGCGCAGCGGCTTTTATGTACAGGAATATCTGGCCCTGCCCGAGCGGACAGAGTCCGCCGCGCCGCCCCGGCCCGAGGCAGCGCCAGCGCCGGAGCAGCCCGTCCGCTACGACCTCTCCACCCGGGGCGTAGACCCGGAGCTGTTTCCATTCCGCACATGGGCGCGGCTGCAAAAAGAGCTGCTGTACTCTTCGCCGGAGCTGCTGACCCACGGTGACGCCCAGGGCGACCTCTCGCTGCGGCAGGCGCTGGCCGAGTACCTCGAGGAGTACCGCGGTGTGCGGTGCGGCCCGCACCAGCTCGTCGTTGGCGCGGGTCTCGAATATCTGCTGGGTCTGCTGGCCCCGCTCCTGCCCGGGCCGGCGGCGGTGGAGAACCCCGGCTATCCCCGCGCCCGGCAGGTGCTGGAAAACAACGGCATCTCCTGCTGTTGTCTGCCGGTGGACGAGGACGGGCTTTCCATCCGGGCGCTGTCGGAGTCGGGGGCGGCGGTGTGCTACGTCACCCCCAGCCACCAGTTCCCCACGGGCGTCACCATGCCCGCCGGACGCCGGGCAGAACTGCTCCACTGGGCGGCACGGCGTCCCGGACAGCGGTACATCATCGAGGACGACTACGATTCTGAGTTCCGTTTCGACACCCGGCCCCTGCCCAGCCTGCAGGGGATGGCGGGGGCCGACGGGCCGGTGGTCTACCTCTCCACCTGCTCCCGGAGCCTGGCCCCCAGCATCCGCATCGCCTACATGGTGCTGCCGGAGCAGCTTCTGCCCGCATGGCATGCGAAATACGCCCTCTACTCCGGCACGGTGGGCCGGTTTGAGCAGCAGACACTGGCGCGGTTCATCACCGGCGGTTACTTCACCCGCCATCTGGCCCGGGAGCGGGTGGCCTATAAGGCCCGGCGGGACGCCCTGACAAAAGCCCTGCGGGAAGCCTTTGCGCCGGAAGAACTGCACCTCACCGGCCTGCACACCGGCCTGCACTTGCTGGCCGAGCTGCGCGACCCGCCGCCGGACGATGCTTTCCGGGCCGCCGCTGAGGCCGAAGGCGTCCGGCTCAGCCTCCTGAGTGACTATGACCTCACCGGCGGCGGGGCCGCTCTGGGTGGGACGCTGGTGCTGGGGTACGGCTCGCTGGCCGACGAGAGCTGTGCCTCGGTGGGTGAGACGTTGAAGAGGGTCTGCACGGCGGCGTGGGAGTCGTCGGTAAGGGTGTAGTGTTCGCCGTCCCACCCGCCGGGCAGGGCCTCGGTGTGGATGACGGCAGAGCGGTCGGCGAGAAATTCCAGCGTGTCATCTAAGATGAGCAGGTCCTGCGCCGTCAAATCGGTGAGCAGGCTCGAGCTGTGAGCCCGCAGGGCCTCCGGCAGGGCGGCGGGCAGAAGCTCCAGCTCCTGCCGGAAAAAGGCGTCCCACACCGCCGCCCGGGCGGCAGCTTTGTGGGCGGGCGGGATAGTGTCCTCCATCCCGTTGAGCAGTTCTTCTGCCTCCCGGGCCGAGACGGCCTGCACATTGGAGCTGCACCCGGTAAGGGCCAGCTCCTCGGCGGTCAGCGCTCCCGAAAAACCCACCCGCAGCATCCCGTACCGGTCGGCGATGGCTTGTAGAACGGACGGCGCAAGGGCGAGATAGTGGGTGTCCTCGGGCAGGGAGAGAGCGGAGAGAAGTGCTTCCCGGCAGCGGGCCGGGCCGGCGGCGCGGTAGCAGTCGGAGAGGGCGGTTTCGTCCGCTCCGAAGGGTACGGTCAGCTCTCCGGGCAGTGCCAGCGCATGGATGCAGTTCTGACTGGCATTCAGGTAGAGCAGCAGAAAGCCGGGTGCTGTCGTCTCGGTGGGGGCGATGCAGACCAGCAGACTCAGGCGGTTCTCTTCCTTCGGCTGACGGATGGCGACGCCGCTCTGAGGCCGGGAGGCCAGTCTTGTCCGCAGAGAGCGTCGGGTGAGCAGCACGGTGCCGCCCACCAGCGGCAGCAGCACCAGCAGCGCCGCCAGCAGTGCGGCCCAGAAGGGCCTCCAGCCTTTTTCTTTCATCTCGTTCCTCCCTGAGAAGCCGTTTTCGTAAGCATTGCACACCGCCTGAGCGGTCTTTTTATCCGTATACTGCGTTGCTTCCCCTTGCAATCCACCAAGGATCGCTGCGGGAAATCGCCTTGTCTGCCTCGCCATTCGGCGAACCCCGCTCACGAAAACAGCTTAAAAAACTGCATAAAGCATGGCCTGATGGGGGAACCTTTATGCAGAAAAGGAGGGAAATGCTATGAAATTCGATGATACCCCCAGCAGGGAAGAGCGGGAGGACTTCTGGCTCGACCTCGGCCCGGCCAGTGCCTACGAGGGGCTGGACTGCTGTGAGACAGCCCGCCGCGATGGCGACGCCAGCCCGGACGGCCTTGCCCATGGCTTCGAGGGGGCCGAAAGCCCGGAAGACCTCGTGGCCCCGCCCGACGACGACCCGGACAGCGAACCGGTGCCGCATCTGCCGCCCCAGCTGAAAGCGCTGGAGTGGCTGGACACGATGGGCAGCCCCGATGATGTGCCGCCCATCGACCGATAAAGGACGGAGAAAAGTCACACCATAACAAAATTCACCTTCTGGTATGAAAGATGAAACTCAGGAATAAAATGCGGTAAAAGGCTTGCCAAGAAGCCGGAAATGTGATAAAGTATCTCCATTGTGTACAGTTGTGCATGTGGTGAGAACCGAATCGCAAGATGTGCCGCCCGGTGAGCCGGGTGTGCCGCACTCTGGAGAAGCCTGCAGGAGGCGGGTGCCGAAGGTGTAAGGCCGTTTGGGCCGATCTCTCAGGCAAAAGGACAGAGCAAACGTCTTTTGCACAGGAAAGGTGTCCTGTGCGGGGTCATACGCTGAGTTTTTTGCGGGCAGAGCCTTTGGAAAAGAGGTTCTGCCCGCATTTTTGTTTGGGATGATCAGAGGGGGATTTCATATGGTGGACATCGTCACGCGCGTCAACAATGTGGTCAACGGCTTCGTCTGGGGGCCGTTCGGTCTGGCACTGCTGTTCTGCACCGGCCTGTGGCTCAGCGTCCGCACCGGCTTTTTCCAGTTCCGGCGGATGGGCTACTGGCTCAAGCATACCATCGGTGCAATTTTTACCAATAAGGACGTCACCGCTCACACCAGCAAGGAAGATATGGCCATCAGCCAGTTCCAGAGCATGTGTACGGCGCTGGCAGGCACCATCGGCACCGGCAACATCGTGGGCGTGGCCACGGCCATCGTCTCCGGCGGCCCGGGTGCCATCTTCTGGATGTGGGTCATGGCCCTGCTGGGCATGATGACCAGCTTTGCGGAGAACGTGCTGGGCGTCTACTACCGCCGCAAGAACGAAAAAGGCGAGTGGAGCGGCGGCGCGATGTATTATCTGACCGACGGTCTGGGCGCAAAGCCCGGCTGTAAGGCGGTGGGCAGGGTGCTGGCTGTCCTGTTTGCCTGCTTCTGCATCCTCGCGTCTTTCGGTATCGGCAACATGAGCCAGATAAACTCCATCGCCGGCAATATGAACGCGGCCTTCCATCTGCCGTACCTCGCCACCGGCCTTGCGCTGATGGTGGTCACGGCCCTCATCGTGATCGGCGGACTCAAGCGGGTGGCCACTGTCACCGAAAAACTGGTGCCGCTGATGGCACTGTTCTATGTCGCAGGTGCGCTCATCATCGTGGTCATGCACGCGGGCAATATCCCGGCGGCACTGGCGGCGATCTTCAAGGGTGCATTCAACCTCAACGCTGCAGGGGGCGGTGCGCTGGGCTACGGCATCAGCCAGACCATCACCTGGGGCTTCAAGCGGGGCGCGTTCTCCAACGAAGCCGGTCTTGGTTCGGCCGTCATGGTCAACTCCGCCTCCAACGTCAAGGAGCCGGTGCATCAGGGCATGTGGGGCGTGTTTGAGGTCTTGCGGATACCATCGTGGTCTGCACCCTCACCGCGCTGGTCATCCTGACCACCGGCGTGGTAGACCTCGAGAGCGGCGCTGTCCTCGCAGGCGTGCAGGACAACGCGCTGGTGGGCCAGGCGTTCACAGCGGCCTTTCGGCAGTTTCGGCCCCAAGTTCATCGCCGTGTCCATCCTGCTGTTCGCCTACTCCACCACCCTCGGCTGGAGCCACTACGGCACCAAAGCCGTGGAGTATCTCTTCGGCACGGCGGGAGCCGCATCTATAAGGTCGTCTTTGTCTGCATGACCGTCGTGGGCGCGACCATGAAGCTGGGCCTCGCGTGGGACCTCTCCGACACCTTCAACGGCCTGATGATGATCCCGAACCTCATCGGCGTGCTGGCTTTGTCCGGCACTGTGGTGGACATCACCCGCAACTATCTTCGACCGCCGGGTGCCGGGGCAAGGACATCGAGCCCATGTGGTCGGCCTTTGAGGAGTACCAGAAGGAAGAAGAGGCCGAGGCTGCCGCCGAGGAGGCGGAGCACTGGAGAAGGCCGCAAACAAATAACATCAAAAAGCAAGCCCCCGGAAGGCGACCTTCCGGGGGCTTGCTGGTTTACGGGTTTCTTTGGGGGTCTTTTTGCGAAGGCTTTGCCGCCGCCCGCCCGGCGATGATGCCGCTGCCAAAGGCCCAGTGGAGGTTGTAGCCGCCGCAGCTGCCGGCGCAGTCCAGCGTCTCGCCCACAAAGTAGAGTCCCGGACAGCCCTTGAACTGGAAATCGTCCTCTACCTCGTCCAGCAGCAGGCCGCCGCCGGTGGTCTGAGCCTGCTTCCAGCCGCAGGGCGTCAAGCCCTCGAACCGCCAGCACTTGGCCGTGGCGGCGAGTTTCGGCCACGCGGAGGCGGGCAGGGCGCGGGCGTTTTCAGGCAGACCGGCGTCAGCCCAGAGAGCCCGGCCCAGCTTTGCGGGCAGCAAGCCCAGCCAGAACTCCGCTGCCTCGCTGCCCAGCAGTCCGACCCGCTGGGCGAACAGCGCGGTCAGCTCGGTCTCACTCAAAGCAGGGAAGAGGTCGAGGGCCACGACAGGCCGCTTCGGGCAGCGCCCCGGGGCCAGCAGACCCGAAAGCTGCATGATGCAGATGCCCGAAAGCCCGTACTCGGTGAACTGCACCTCGCCCGTTTCCCGGGCAAGCACGCGGCCATCTGCGCCGTCCAGCAGGCTGGCGCAGCCCTTGGCCCGGATGCCGGCCAGCGGCTTGCGGGGATGCGCACACTGCAGGGCCGTCAGGCAGGGATAGAGGGGGGCCATCCGTCCACCGCACTGGGCGGCGAACCGGGTGCCGAAGCCATCGGTGCCGAACTGAGGGCCGGCATCACCGCCCATGGCGCAGATGACGGCGTCGGCCCGCAGGGTCTCGCGGCCTGCCTCGGTCTCGATTTGGACCGCATAGCCGCCCCGGCTCTGGCTCAGGTTCTGGACGGTGCAGCCGGTGCACACCTCGACGCCCAGTCTCGACAGATGGTGCTCCAGCAGGGCCAGTACGTCCGCCGCCTGATTGGAATACGGGTACACCCGCCCGGCCTCGTCGGTGCGGGGGTAGAGGCCGAGGCTCTCGAACCACGCCAGCGGCGCAGCCTCGTCCACGGCGCTCAGCAGGCGGCGCAGGGCTTTGGGACTGCTGGTGAAGTACCGCTCCGGCGTGATGTCCCGGTTGTCGAGATTGCAGCGCCCGTTGCCGGTGGCCAGAAGCTTTTTGCCCACCTTCGCATTTTTGTCCAGCACGGTGATGTGTGCGCGGCCCTCTGCGGTCTGTGCTGCCGCCAGCGCAGCGGCCAGACCGGCTGCGCCGCCGCCCAAAATCAAAATCTGCTGCATCCTCTGCCCATCCTTTCTGTAGTAAGCTCATTGTATCATAGCCGCCCCTGTTTGGCAAACACAGGGCGGGCAGGTGTATATTTCCCTGCCGCTTCCACATAATAACTACACAGCATGGGAAAATGCAGAATGGGAAGGATGGTACACAGATGAAAGCAACCGGAATCGTCCGCCGCATCGATGAGCTGGGCCGGGTGGTCATCCCGAAGGAGATCCGCCGCACCCAGCGTATCCGCCGCGGCGACCCCCTCGAGATCTTCACCACCGGCGACGGCGAGGTCATCTTTAAGAAGTATTCCCCGGTGGGGGAGCTGCAGGGGGTGGCGGTGCAGTACGCCGAGGTGCTGAGCCGAAGCTTCGCCCTGACGGCCTTCGTGGCGGACCGCGACCGCATCCTCGCCGCAGCCGGGTCGGGGAGGCGCGACCTTGCCGACCGCAGCGTCAGCCAGCCGCTGGAAAAGGTGATGGAGTCCCGCAAGCCCTACCTCAGCGAGGGCGACCCCGAGCTGTCCTGCTGCCCTGCGAGGGGCTCGCTGCGGCCATTGCTCTGCGCGTGGCCCATCATCGCGGCAGGGGATGTCACCGGGGCCGTGGGTCTGCTGGCCGAAGACCGCACCCAGCAGCCCGACCTTGCCCAGCAGAAGGCTGTGGCTGTGGCGGCAGCGTTCCTGGCAAAGCAGATGGAAGAGTGAATCGCAATTTTCAAAAATAGTGCCTATCAAAATAGCAGTCGGAGCGTTTCTGCTTTTGTGCATTAAAAACGCAAACTGCTATATAATGGGAGCGTCTGCGTTTCTGGCAGGCGCTCCCTTTTTTGTTTATGACAGAATTATGAATCTTTATAAACTTTTTCGAGAAGCTATTGACAGGGAAAAATTTTTGGCTATAATGGTCTTAGCACTCAGGAAGATAGAGTGCTAAAGAAACAAAAGCCAAAAAGGAGGCAGGCGCTATGACGATGGATGCACGCAAGCAGCGAGTCTTGCAGGCGATCGTGGCGCTGTATGGCCTCGAGGGCGAGCCCGTGGGCAGCAGTGTGCTGGCAAACTACTTTGACATGGCTGTGTCCAGCGCCACGCTGCGCAACGAAATGGCGGCGCTGACCAAGCTGGGTCTGCTGGAGCAGCCCCACACCAGCGCGGGCCGTGTCCCCAGTGCCAAGGGCTACCGTTATTATCTCGACAATCTGCTGACGGACGACCAGCCGCTGGACCGCGTGACCCGCGCCCGCGTCGAAGCCGTTTTCGCCAGCCTCGACCATGAGCCGGAAAAGCTCGCACAGGGCGCTGCAAAGGCGCTGGCCGCCATCAGCGGCTGCACCGCAGCCGTCAGCACCCCCTGTGCCGAAGACCTCTGCGTCGCCCACTACGAAGTCGTTCAGGTGGGCCGCAGCGCGGCGGCTGTGCTGGCCGTCACGACGGCGGGCTACGTCCGCACCCGTGTGGCGCGGGTCCGCACCGGCCTCTCCCGCGAGAACGCCGCTGCGCTGGCCGCGCTGCTCAACCGCAATCTGACCTTCGTTGCGCCGGTGGACCTGTCCAACCGGCTGCTGGCAGAGCTGTGCAGCCGATCGACCCGGAGCTGGTTCCGGTCATCAGCGCAGCCGCTGCGATTTTGCAGGATTCCGCACAGCCCCACGTATTTCTGGGCGGTGAGCAGTACCTGCTCAACTGGCCGCAGCTCGAAGGCAAGGTGGGCGACATCCTCACCCTGCTGAACGACGAAGAGCAGGCGGCCCACATCATCGCACCCCCGGCAGACCGCAGTGAGAGCGTGCTGCTGGGCGAGGATCTGGAACCTCAGATCCCCGGCCTGTGCATCGTCAGCGACCGCTACCTGGTCGGCGGCGGGCTGTGGGGCTCGATCGCGTTGATCGGCCCGACCCGGATGCCCTTCCAGAAGCTGATGCCGCTGCTCCACCTCTTCGCCGACGAGCTTGGCGAGGGCATGAGCGGCAAACGAAAAGACACCCCGCAGATGGCCGCACCCCGGCGGACTGTGATATATAAGGAGGATCTGGAATGAGCGAAGAGACCAAAAAGACGGCAGAAGCTCCCGAGCAGGAAGCAAAGGAGACCGAAGCCGCACCTCAGGAAGCGCCCGAGACCGCCGCAGCCCCCGAGAAGGAGGCCGAGGCAGAACCCGCAGACGCCAAGAAGAAAGATGGCTGGTTCAACAAGAAGGCGCGCGAGATGGACGCCGTAAAGGCAAAGCTCGACGCAGCCGAGAAGAACGCCGCACAGGCCAAAGACCAGCTGCTCCGGATGGCAGCGGAGTACGAGAACTACCGCAGGCGCTCCACCCGCGAGGCCGACCAGAAGTTCAACGATGGCATTTCCTTCGCCGTGAACCAGATCATCCCCATCCTGGACACGCTGGAGATGGCAGCCAACGCCCCCACCACCGACGAGAACTACAAAAAGGGCGTGACGATGACGCTGGACAAAGCCGCCAAGGCGCTGGAAGCCCTCCATGTAGAGGAGATCGAAGCGCTGGGCAAGCCCTTTGACCCCAACTTCATGAACGCCGTGCAGCAGATCCCCGCCCCGGACGGGCAGGAGAGCGGCACCGTCATCACGGTCTACCAGAAAGGCTACAAATTGGGCGACAAGATCGTCCGCCACGCGACCGTCGTGGTGGCCGAGTGACATCCGCAAAGACCCGCAGGGGTTTTGAAGATAGACATCCGCTTCACATCTAAGCATGAGATAAACAAGTTTTTTGAGAGGAGACTTCATTTATGAGCAAAATCATTGGTATTGACCTTGGTACTACGAATAGCTGCGTGGCTGTCATGGAGGGCGGCGAGCCCGTCGTCATCGCAAACTCCGAGGGCGCCCGCACCACCCCGTCTGTTGTTGGCTTCACCAAGACCGGTGACCGTCTGGTCGGTCAGGTCGCAAAGCGTCAGGCCATCACCAACCCCGAGAACACCGTTTCTTCCATCAAGCGTCAGATGGGTACCGACCACAAGGTGACCCTGAACGGCAAGGAGTACACTCCCCAGCAGGTCAGCGCTATGATCCTGCAGAAGCTGAAGGCTGATGCGGAGGCTTATCTGGGCGAGCCTGTCACCGAGGCCGTCATCACCGTTCCTGCTTACTTCAACGACAGCCAGCGTCAGGCTACCAAGGACGCCGGCACCATCGCCGGCCTGAACGTCAAGCGTATCATCAACGAGCCTACTGCCGCTTCTCTGGCATACGGCATCGATAAGGAAGATGACCAGAAGATCATGGTCTACGACCTGGGCGGCGGCACCTTCGATGTCTCCATCATCGAGATGGGCGACGGCGTCACCGAAGTTCTGGCCACCAACGGCGACACCCATCTGGGCGGCGACGACTTCGACCAGCGCATCATCGACTGGATGGCTGACGCCTTCCAGACCGAGAACGGCATCGACCTGCGCAAGGATAAGATGGCCGCTCAGCGCCTGAAGGAAGCTGCCGAGAAGGCAAAGATCGAGCTGTCCAGCGCTATGAGCAGCCAGATCAACCTGCCCTTCATCACGGCTGACGCTACCGGCCCCAAGCATCTGGATATGACCCTGACCCGTGCAAAGTTCAACGAGCTGACCGCAGATCTGGTCGACCGCACCATGACCCCTGTCCGCAAGGCTCTGCAGGATGCCGGCCTGCGCGCATCTGATCTGAAGAAGGTCCTGATGGTCGGTGGTTCCACCCGTATCCCCGCTGTTTATGATGCAGTGAAGAAAGAGCTCAACTGCGAGCCGTTCAAGGGCATCAACCCCGATGAGTGTGTGGCTGTCGGCGCTGCTATCCAGGGCGGCGTCCTGCAGGGCGACGTCAAGGGTCTGCTGCTGCTGGATGTCACCCCGCTGAGCCTCGGCATTGAGACTCTGGGCGGCGTCTGCACCAAGATCATTGAGCGCAACACCACCATTCCTACCCACAAGAGCCAGGTCTTCTCCACTGCTGCGGATAACCAGCCCTCTGTTGAGATCAATGTCCTGCAGGGCGAGCGTGAGTTTGCCCGGGACAACAAGAGCCTCGGCGTCTTCCATCTGGACGGCATCGCTCCGGCTCCCCGTGGCGTGCCTCAGATCGAAGTCACCTTTGATATTGATGCAAACGGCATCGTAAAGGTCAGCGCGAAGGACCTGGGTACCGGCAAGGAGCAGAACATCACCATCACTGCTTCCACCAACATGTCCAAGGATGACATCGACAAGGCTGTCAAGGAAGCTGAGCAGTTTGCTGCCGACGATAAGAAGAAGCGCGAGGAAGTGGACATCCGCAACGGCGCCGACCAGATGGTCTTCCAGACTGAGAAGATGCTGAAGGAGAACGGCGACAAGATGCCCGCTGACGTCAAGAGCGAGGCTGAGGCAAAGCTGGCCGACCTCAAGACTGCCGTCCAGTCCGGCTCCATCGACGACATCAAGGCAAAGCAGGATGCTCTGAGCCACGTCTTCGAGAAGATGTACCAGGCAGCTGCTGCCGCAGCAGCAGGCTGCAGGCGCACAGCCCGGCCCCGACGCAGGTGCTTCCAACAACCAGCAGAAGCCCAACGATGACGGCGTCGTGGATGCCGACTTCAAGGAAGTCTGATCCATGAAATGAGCGGTGGGTGTCCGGCCAAACCGGCGGGCACGCACGCATGAATAGCAAAAGCCGCTCCGGTTTTGCCGGGGCGGCTCTTGCTGGTTATAGAGCGAGGAACCACCCGGATCAAGTCCCGGGTATGGACGTTCCCGGAGAGGTGAGTGGATATGGCACAGGAAAAACGTGATTATTACGAGGTGCTGGGGGTATCCAAAACGGCGACGGACGCGGAGATCAAAAAGGCCTACCGCAAGCTCGCTATGAAGTACCACCCGGACTACAACCCCGGCGACAAGGAAGCCGAGGAAAAGTTCAAGGAGGTCAATGAGGCCAACGAGGTGCTTTCGGACCCGAAAAAGCGCCAGCTGTACGACCAGTACGGTTTTGCAGGCGTTGACCCGGCCTATGCAGCACAGAACGGCGGCGGCCCCGGTGCGGGCGGCTTTGGCGGTTTTGGCGGCGACGGCGTGGATCTGGGCGACATCTTCGGCGACATCTTTGGCGGCGGTTTCGGCGGTTTTGGCGGTTCGTCCCGTCAGGCCAACCCCAACGCCCCCCGCAAGGGCCAGGACATCCGCGTGCGGATCACCCTGACGTTTGATGAGGCCGTGCACGGATGTCGGCGTAATTGGCGGTCAGGTAGGGCACAAAGCAGTTGGCGTAGCTGTCCTTGATGACAAGGATGCGCCCGCTGCCGTTGCCCTGCACCCGGCTTAAACCGTTGTTGCCGTGCAGGAACATGGCGTATTTATCATAAACGGAGAGCTTCTCCGTGTCGTACAGGCCGGTGGTCTGCCCCTCGGTGGGCTGGCCTGCCGCCGTTACGTTCCATACCGTCAGGGTGTTGGCAAGGTCGTAGTAGGTGATCACGTCCGGTACGGCGTTCCATGTGCGCGCCTTGGCGTAGTGGGTGCCGTAAAAGCCGTCGGCAGTCAGCGCAGTGTGGGCGGCGGTATCAAAGGGGGTAAGGCCAAGGGTCTGGCACAGCTGGCTGTAAGCGTAGTAGGCGCCCAGGCTCGTCCAGTGGTGGTCGGTGCGGTAGTAGATATATTCGTCCTTGTGCTCGGCGAGGGTCTGCCGCACGTCCACAAAGCGGCCTCCGGCGGCCTGCACGGCGGCAGAGAGCTGGTCAAGGTAGCCGTCCTCGTCCAGCAGGGGGGCGTTTGCGGGCACGTTTTCTTTATAGATATCGCTGGCAGCGGGTGCCAGCAGCACATTCACCTTGCCCGGGTAGCGCTGGCACAGGCTGGTGAGCGCTGCGGTGTTCTTGGGCAGGGTGCGGTTCTCGCTGGAAACGAGGCCGTAGGTGCGGGGGAACATCATCTGCTGTTTGCCCAGCAGGATGCCGCCGCTCTGCTGCTTCTGCAGCAGGGTGGTCTCCACCACGCTCTGCAGGCTGATCCACTGGTCGCGCCCCGCCACCTGATCTTTGACATATTTGGTGTAGGCGGTAAAGTAGCTGTTCAGCCCCTTGGCCGAGAGCTGCGTCAGGGCCGGGCGCTGGCTGAGGGTAGTGTTCTCCAGCTCGCTGTAACTGCGGTCCGGGGTGACCATATCCAGCGCGAACAGTCCGATGAAAAACAGGCTGAACACCACCAGCACCGGGTAATGCAAAAGGGAGGAGGTCTTTTTTCTCGTGTTTGGACATCTTCACGCCTCCTTAAAGTTAAAGTACAGGAACGGGCTGTTGGTGCTGCCCACCACATAGGCGGTGGAGACCACCAGCAGCGTCAGGATGGCGGCGCAGCGGGTGACCACGTTCTTGCGCAGCACATCCCACAGCTTTTCGATCAGCGGGGTGCAGCACACCACGCTTACCGCCAGCAGCACACCGTAATTGCGCAGGAAATACAGCGGGGATACCGCCGCCGGAGGGGATGAACAGCTTCTGGAACAGCAGCCCGAAGCTCACGCCGGTGTCGTTGCCCACGAACATGGCCCAGCCCACCACCACGAGGAACAGGGTGTAGAAATGCGGCCACACCCTGCCTTTTTTCAGGTAGGGCAGCAAAAACAGCTTTTCAGCCGCCAGCAGCACAAAGTAGTAAAGACCCCAGCAGATGAAGTTCCAGTTCGCGCCGTGCCAGATGCCGGTGAGCAGCTCGACGACGAACAGGTTGAAGATCTGCCGCTTGAGCCCCTTGCGGTTGCCGCCGAGGGGGATATACACATACTCCCGGAACCAGCCGGACAGCGTCATGTGCCAGCGACGCCAGAACTCGGTGATGGACGCAGAGATATACGGGTAATTGAAGTTTGCAGGGAAGTCGAAGCCCAGCATCTTGCCCATGCCGATGCCCATGAGGGAGTAGCCGGAGAAATCGAAGTACAGCTGTAAGCTGTAGGCGATGATGCCCAGCCACACCAGCGGGGTGGAGGCGTTGGCCAGGCCCACAAAGGTGGTGGAAGGGCTGTCCGCCACGCCGATGATGTCGGTCCACAAAGCACCGATGGCGTCCGCCAGCAGCACCTTTTTGGCAAGACCGAAGGTGAACAGGGTCATGCCGTCTTCGATCTGCTTGAGCTCATAGCGGCCTTTGTAGACGTGGAGGCGGTCGGAGACGTCCCGGTACTTGACGATGGGGCCGGCGATGAGCTGGGGGAACATGACGACATAAGCACCAAAATCAATGATGTTATGCTCCGTTTTCACATCCCGGCGGTAGACGTCGATGGTGTAGGACAGGGTCTGGAAGGTGTAGAAGCTGATGCCCAGCGGCAGGGTGCCGATGCCCTGGATCTCGGCAAAGGCGGTGCCCAGCAGGGCGTTCACGCTGCGCAGCACAAAGTTTGCGTATTTGAAGTAGAACAGCATCCCCAAGCTACCAATGAGCGCCACCAGCAGAAAAAAGCGGCGCAGCGCGGGCTTTGCATCAAAATGTTCGATGGCAAGGCCGCTGATATAATTGATGAGGACGAGGGCCAGCATGACCGGGAAAAATCGCACCTCGCCCCAGCAGTAGAACACGAGGCTGCACAGGAACAGAACGGTATTTTTGAGTTTCGGGGGCGCGAGATAGTACAGCGCCAGTGTGATGGGCAGAAAGCGCAGCAGAAAGATGATGGTGCTGAAGACCAAGGCGTCAGCCTCCTTTTTTACACGGAATTACAGACTCAGCCTTCCCCCGGCCGGGGGAAGGTGGCATGACGGATGCGGGCGCAGCTTCAGCAGAAATCCCCCTCATCAGGGGCTTTCTACTGAAAAAAGCCGATGCCGCAGATGGCACCGGCTCAGAAGATCAGATTCAGCTGTTCAGGGCGCTGTCCACAGCACTGTTCAGGTCTGCGGTGCACTCGTTGGAGGCAATCACCATGACCACACGGTCGCCCTTGGAGGAGATGATAGCGTTCTCCACGTTGGACTGTGCCTGTGCAAACTCGGCATAGTTGCCGTAGAAAGCCACCTGATCCTGCTTGTAGCTTTCCAGCGCGGTCACCACGTCCTGTGCCTTGCCGGAAGCGGCTTCCACCACCAGCACAAGGCCGGCATCGCCGTTGTCGTTGCTCTTCACGCCCTTGTAGGCGGTTACGTCCTCCGCCTTCAGGCCGAAGTCGTACTCGATGTTCATGGCAGCGATCTCGAACTGGTTGGAGATGGGGTCAGCAGCCAGCAGGGTCTCCACGGCGCTGTCCAGATCGGCGGTGCCGTTTTCGGTGGTATCCGCCGCCGGAGAAGCTGCATCGGAGACCGGTGCAGAGGCGGAGGCGCTGGACACGGAGGACGGCGCGGAAGAAGCGCTGCCGCCGCAGCCGGTCAGGGCGACAGCCAGCACGGCGCTGACGGCGATCACAGAGAGTTTTGTGCGGTTTATCATAAAATATTCCTTCTTTTGTTGAATTCGTTTGTCGGGGTGCGGGGCTGCGCCGCGCACACGGGCAGACTGTATTTATCTTACCATAACAGCAGGTAAATTGCAACGCACCCCACAGGGTTTTCCGGCAGTTTTCATCGGATTTTAACCGGTCACGGCCTCCCCGGCGGCAATGCGCTGCAAAACGGCTACCGCGTCCTCCAGACACAGGCCGCTCTGGTTGAGCAGGGCGGCGTTTTCCGGGCCCCACATAGCGCCAATGCCACGGCTCGTAGGTGATGCCGGTCACACTTTCCGCCTCCTTGGGGTAGCGCAGGATAAAGCCGTACTGCTCTGCGTTCTCGCACAGCCAGCGGAAGGCGGCGGTGTCGGCAAAGCCGGTGTCAAGGGTGGTGTGCTCCGGGCTGTTCAGGTCGGCGGCAAGGCCGCAGTTGTGCTCCGGAGTATCCCGGAGGGTTGACGACGGCAGCGGCCTTTTCCCGGGCGGCGGCTTCGCTCAGACCCTTATCACGGTAGTACTGGGTCTTGTTGTCGTACAGCTTTTTCTGGTAGCTGACGCTGCGGTAGCCGCTCTGCATCCGCACGTCCACGCCGTCCTTGGCGGCAGCGGCCTGCATGGAGAGAAAAGCCTCGGCGGCTTCGGTCTGCAAAGTCTTGTTGATGGCGGTAGCCGAGCCGCACTCCTTAGTCTCGACAGGGTAGTCCTCCGTTATCGGGTGGGTGCGGCTCACAAGGATCATACGGGGATCGTCCAGCAGCGCCTGTGCCTGTGCGGCGGTAAGGGTGCTCTGCTGCACGCCGTATTCGGCGGGCTGCTCAAGGCTCTCGGCAGGCAGCTCGGGCAGCTGCGGCACCGCAGCCTTGCGGGTGCAGGCGTAGGCGGTGCCGCCTGCCAGGCAAGGCAGGCCAGCGCCGTCAGGCAGAGCAGACGCCGGGCGTGATGTTTACGGTGATGGGAAGAACGCATAGAACCTACCTTCTTTCACAAAAAAGGATAAGCACCCGCCGCCCCGGGCAGACTATCCGCAAAAGGGGGCGCGGGAAGATGAAGATGACAGCGCAGGAATACGCACGCCGGGTGCAGAAGGCGGGGCCGCATTCGCCGCTTCTGGCAGACTGCCTGTGGGCGTTCTGTGTAGGCGGCGGCATCTGCCTGCTGGGCGAAGGGCTGCGCCAGCTGTTTCTGCGGCAGGGCGCGGACGCCGAAGCGGCGGGTACCCTGACCAGCTGCACCTTGATCTTGCTCTCGGCGGTGCTGACCACACTGGGCTGGTATCAGAAGCTGGCGGCAAAGGCCGGGGCGGGGTCGCTGGTACCCATCACCGGCTTTGCCAACGCGGTGGTCAGCGCGGCCATCGAGTTCAAGGCCGAGGGACGGGTGACGGGCACAGGCGCCAAGATGTTCCTCATCGCCGGGCCGGTCATCGTGTACGGCACGCTGGCGGCGGTGGTGTACGGCGTGGTGCTCTGGCTGCTGGGAGCCTCTGCTTTATAATACGGAACAGCCCCGCCGGATATTGCAGCGCCGCAACACCAGTATAGCACGTGCCGGGGCATTTTTTGTAGAAAAAAGGAGAAAATTTTATGACAGAGCGCCGGGGCGATACCCTGTTGTTCCACACCCCGCCGGTCATCGCCGCACAGGCGGCGGTGGGCGGCAAAAAAGAGAGCGATGGCCCGCTGGCGGCGGGCTTTGACGAGCTGACCACCGACAACCGGCTGGGACAGTGCAGCTGGGAAGCCGCCGAAAAGCAGCTGCAGCTGCGGGCGGCGCGGCTCTGCCTGCAAAAGGCGGCTCTGCCCGCAGAGCGGGTAGACCTTGCGCTGGCAGGGGACTTGCAGGCGCAGTGCACCGCCTCCGGCTACGCGCTGCGGGAGCTGGGCATGCCCTTTGCGGGCTGTTCGGGGCGTGCAGCACCATGGCCGAGGCGCTGGCGCTAGGCGCGGCGCTGTGCAGCAGCGGGGCGGCGCAGAACCTGCTGGCTATGACTCCAGCCATTTCTGCGCGGCAGAACGTCAGTTCCGCACGCCGCTGAGCTATGGCGCGGTCCGGACACCTACCGCGCAGTGGAAGGCTCCGCCGCCGGGTGCCTGCCTGCTGCGTCCGGCAGGGCAGGGGGTGGGTATTGCCGCCGCCACCCTTGGGACGGGTGCAGGATTATAACATCAAGGATATCAACAACATGGGCGCAGCCATGGCACCGGCAGCAGCCGCCACGCTGCTGCATTATCTTGCCGATACCCATGCAGAACTGCGGGATTTTGACTGCATCTACACCGGCGACCTTGGGCTGGTGGGCAGTCAGATGCTGCGGGAGCTGTTGGCAGCAGAGGGTCTGCTGCTGAAAAACCACGCGGACTGCGGCTGCATCCTCTACGATGCCGCCGAGCAGACTGTGAAGAGCGGCGGCTCCGGCCCGGGCTGCTGCGCCTCGGTCCTCTGCGGGCACATCCTGCCCCGCCTGCTGCGCCGCAGCCAGAAGCGGGTGCTGTTTCTGGCCACCGGTGCACTGATGAGTCAGACCACCTTTCTGCAGAAGGAGAGTATCCCGGCGGTGGCGCATCTGGTGGAGCTGCGTGCGCCGGAAAAGGAGAGTAAGGGCATGAACTACTTCTGGGCCTTCGTGGTGGGCGGCGGCATCTGCGTCATCGGCCAGCTGCTCATCGACCTCACCGGTTTGACCCCGGCCCGCATCCTGACGGGCTATGTGGTGGCGGGCGTCATTCTCTCGGCGGTGGGATGGTATGCGCCGCTGGCGGAGTTCGCAGGCTGCGGCGCTACTGTGCCGCTGCTGGGCTTCGGCCATCTGCTGGCGAAAGGCGTGCGCACCGCCCTGGAGGAAGAAGGGGCCGTGGGCATCCTCACCGGCGGGCTGACTGCCGCCGCGGCCGGGATCACCACCAGCCTTGTGTGCGGAGTCGTCTGCTCGTGGGTGGGGAAGAGTCATGACCAGAACTGAAAAAACGGCTTGACAGGACGGCGCGGCGGGTGTATGCTGGAGATACAGACCGGCGGTCTGTAAAGGAGGACGAGCAGATGCCGCGCAACAAATATCCGGAACAGACGGTGGAAAAGATCCTGGATGCCGCCGCCGCGCTCTTTGCGGAAAAGGGCTACCAGAGCACCACCTTGCAGGACATCATCGACGCCACGGGACTTTCAAGGGGGCGGTGTACCATCATTTCCGCTCCAAGGAGGAGATCGCCCGGAAGGTGGGCGACCGCATGGGGGATGAGATGTGGGAGCCGCTGCGCCGCATCCGGGAAGCAGCGGGTCTGACCGGCCTGCAGAAGCTGCAGGCAGTGTTTGCGGCATCCTTTGCAGGAGACCGGCAGCAGCGCATGGGCCGCACTTTGCCGCACCTGACCGATGACCCGTATTTTCTGGTACTGGGTGGCAGAGCATCGAGGAACGTCTGGTGCCGGAGTGCATTGCGCCCCTTGTCCGGCAGGGCGTGGCCGATGGCAGCATCCATACCGGAGACCCCGATGCACTGGCCGGTGCGCTGTTCTTTCTGGCCGATCTGTGGCTGCCGCCCCAGAGCCGCCCTACGACTCGCACGCAGCAGCGAGCACGCAACCGGGTCTTTCAGCAGATGACAAGGGCGCTGGGGCTGGACCTGCTCACGGAGGAACAGGCCCTTCAGCTGGAAGAACTGTGCCCGGAGAAATAACAGAAAAAGAGTCGGCGGAGAAAGCTCCGCCTTTTTCAGACGATTTTACAGACCGACGGTCTGTAAATGAAAAAGAAAGGATGATACGATGGGACCATTTGTACAGGTGGTACTGGGGCAGATCATTTCGCTGTTCGGCAATGCGGCGCTGCGGTTCGTGCTGCCGCTGATCCTGCTGCGACAGACCGGTTCGGCGGCGGTGTACGGTGCGGCGACTGCGCTGGCACTGCTTCCAGCGCTGGCCGGGACACTGGCCGGAGGCGTTCTGGCTGACCGCTGCCGCAAGGCGCGGCTCATGGTGGTGCTAGACCTTGCTGCCGCCGGGCTTGCATTGGGTGCTGCAGCCTCCGCCGACAACCTGCCGGTAGTTCTGTGGGCACCGGCGGCACTCTGTGCGCTTTATGCGCTGCAGGGGCTGTATCAGCCGGTGGTGCGGGCCAGCCTGCCGTTGCTGCTGGCGGGAGACCGCCTTGTGCAGGGCAATGCGGTGATCCAATTGGTCGATACGCTGGATGAGCTGCTGGGGCCCTTGCTGGGCAGTGCGCTGTTGGGTGTGATGGGGCTGGGGCCCCTGCTGGTGCTGTGTGGGGCCTGCTTTGCCGCCTCCGCTCTGTTGGAGTGGCAGATCCGCATCCCCGGCGACCGGCCGCAGCCACGCACGCAAAGAAAACCGGATTTTGCGGCAGACCTGCGGGAGAGCCTTACTTATCTGTACCACAGCCGGCCGGAATTGCTGCGGCTGGCGGGCATCATGGCGTTGGTGAACCTTGTGGAGATCCCGGCGGTGGTGGTGGGCATCCCGGTGGTGATCGTGCAGTACCTGGGGCAGAGCGATGTCGTGCTGGGGGCCGTTCAGGCCGTGCTGAGCGTGGGCGGCCTTGCAGGCGGAGCGCTGGCAGGCCGCAGCCGACACCCACTGTCCGACCGGCAGGCCCTGGGACTTCTGCTGGGCATTGCCGGGCTGTGCGCCGTCATGGGCGTCGTGCTCCGGGTACCACCGCTTGCCTGCGGGGGGTGGCCCTGTGCGGCTTTGGGGTGATGGCCGCCGCCATGCGGTTCAATGTGTGGTTCTTTGCCCGGCTGCAGACGGTGCTGCCGCAGGCACAGCTGGGCCGGGTGACCGGCTGTACAATGGCGCTGGCCAGCCTGACCCAGCCGGTGGGGCAGGCCGTGTACGGGGTACTGTTCGATGTGTTTTCCGCCTGTCCGGCAGGGGTGCTGCTGGGTGCCGGTGCCCTGTCGGCGGTGTTTCTGACCGGCGCCATGCGCCATGAGACCGAAAAACGCCCCGGCTGACAGTTCAGCCCGGGTGCGGGAAATCGGTCTGGCTGCCACTCTTCGCCCTGTTTTTCAACAGCTCTGCGCTAGAATGTGGAAAACAGGAGGCGATGAACGATGAAACACCGCTGGACGACCCTTTTGTGGGAGCTTTTTGCAGCGCAGGTGCTGTGCACGGCGGCGGCAATGCTGCCTGGCAGCCGGGTGTGCACGATGCCGGGGCTGGCGCTGCCGGGGCTGGCCCTTGCGGCGGCGGTGCCCACAGCCTGGTTTGTGGGGCGTGTGGGCGGAACCGCCCCTGCCGCTGCCGCCGGAACAGCTGCTGGAACCGCCCCGGACACTGGACCCAGCCACCCTGCTGGACCTGCCGGGTCAATCAAACTGCGCGATCAAGCGTTCTTGTTAGCACGCTTTGCCATACGGCTGATCTTGCGGCTAGCGGTGTTCTTCTTGATGACACCCTTAGCGCGAGCCTTGTCGATCGCGGAAACAGCAGCCAGGACGGTTGCGTCCTTGTCAGCGGCATTCGCATCGATGGCAGCGTCTGCCTTCTTGACGACTGTTTTCAGGTTGGTCTTAATGGCCTTGTTGTGAGCCTGCTCTGCAGCAGCCTGCACGACGCGGTCCTTCTGAGATTTGATGTTAGGCATTCGTTCCACCTCCTTGGCTACCTATAACAGCGCACCCTATGATACCATATTTCGCGTTCCAACGCAAGCGTTTTTTCGATTTTTGTTTCAAAAAGTTTTAATTTTCCCATACTTTTTCCGGCAAAGAAAGCGGGCTGTTTGCCCCAAAAAGAGAACGGGAGTGTGGGAAAATGCGTACTACGGATATGGCTGACGAGCTGTTTTGCAGCGGCCCGAGGCAGCCGCTGCCCGCAGGGGTGCGGTTGGCCACCGCCCGCCACGGTGGGGTCACGGTGACACGGGTGGAGATCGCCCGCGAGGGCCTCGAGAAGCCCCCGGGGCAGGTACGTCACGCTGGAAGTCCCCAGCGTCAGTGTGCTGGACGAGCGGGACGCCGAGGTCATCGAGGTGTGCGCCCAGGAGCTGCGGGCCCTTTCTGCCGCCGGAAGGGCCGGTGCTGGTGCTGGGGCGTGGGCAACCGCCGGGTCACCGCCGACGCTCTCGGCCCGCGCACGGTGCAGCGCATCCTTGTCACCATGGGCGCGGGCACTGCCCCGCCGGTGAAGGGGTTGCGCCCGGTAGCAGCCGTTGCGCCCGGGGTGGCGGCAGCCACCGGGCTTTCCCTGCAGCAGCTGGCGGCGGCGCTGGTGGGGCAGTGCGGCCCGGCGGCGGTGGTCTGCGTGGACAGTCTCTGCTCCGCCGAGGGGCAGCGGCTGGGGCGCACGGTGCAGTTTTCGGACTCAGGGCTTTACCCGGCACAGGCCGACCACACCCGCCACCTGACCCGGGACACCTTAGGCGTGCCGGTGATCGCGGCGGGCATCCCCACCCTGATGCTGGCCCAGGAGGGCAAAGACCTTGTGGTCACGCCCCGGGAGCTGGACAGCGTCATCGCCCACGGGGCGGCCCTGCTGTCGGGCAGCATCAACCGCGCCTTGCAGCCCCGCCTTACCGTGCAGCAGCTCTGCTGGCTGACGGGGTGAAGAAAGGAGGTCTTGCCATGCGCAGCAGAGAGCCTTGGCGTCTGCCTGCGGGGCAGAGCAGGGCAGTGCCCTTTTTGCAGGCTGCGGTGCTGTTTGCAGCGCTGTGCATCTTTGCCCGCAGCGCCGCGCTGGTGCTGGCGGCCTTTCTGGCAGCGCCGGTGCCCGCCGCGCAGACCCTGCTGCATCTGGGACAGCAGGCGGTGGAGAGCCGGGCAGCAGAATCGTCTGCGGAAAGCGTGGCAGAGGCTGCATCCGCACCTTCTCCGGCGCAGGAGGCCGCCGCCCCGGTACAGACCGGAGTGGAGCAGTATTTTGTGGCCTTGCAGCCGGACGAAGCCCGCCCTGCCGATGCGGGCGCGGTGACAGAGCAGCAGTTCGGGCAGGGCAGCGGCGAAAAGTACATTCCCTGCGGTGCGGGCAGCATTAAGAATAACACCCGGCAGACGGCGGCAGACATCGCCGCCGAGGCGGCGCAGCCCCTGCCCTTTGCCATTGAAAAGGACAGCGCCGCGCCGCAGGTGCTCATCATGCACACCCACGCCACCGAGGACTACCGCCTTTCTGCCGGGCTGTGGTTCACCCCTGGGGACGGGGCCCGCAGCACCGACCGCAGCATCAACATGTGCGCGGTGGGCCGGGTGGTGGCCGACACCCTCAACGCGGCGGGCATCCACACCCTGCACGACGAGACTCTGAACGACTACCCCAGCTACACCGGCAGCTACGCCAACAGCCGGGCCGTCGTGCAGCAGTATCTGGCCCAGTACCCCAGCATCAAGGTGGTGCTGGACGTCCACCGGGACGCCATCGAGAGGGAGGCACCCGCTGCGCCCCGGTCTGCAGCATGGACGGGCGGCAGGCGCGCAGGTCATGATTATCTGCGGGTGCGACAACGGCACGCATGGCGGCGTTCAGTTTTGCCCGGACTGGCGGCAGAACCTGCGTTCAGCTACCGGTTCTTTGCCGCGGCGTGGGAGCGCACGGCATGGAGGGGATGTACCCCGAAACATTATTAGGTTTCACCCGGCCTGTGCTGTTCAGCTACCGCTTCTATAATCAGGACCTCACCACCGGCAGTCTGCTGATTGAGATAGGTGGGCACGGCAACAACCTCAACGAGGCCCTCTACGCCGGGCAGCTGGCGACTCCAGCGAGTACAGCTCGCTCATCAGCGGGTTGGCGTCGCCGCCTTGCTGGGCGGTGCTTGACAAAAGGCCGCCAGTGATTGGGAAAAGTAGCGCGCGGGCAAGCGCGGGCCGTCCGGCCCAGAGAGTGCGGCACAGCTGAGAGCCGCGCCCGTGCGCCGCGTGAACGAACACCCGGGAGCAGCAAACTGAACACGGCGTCTGCCGTTAAGTAGGTGCGCCGCAGGTCCTGCGTTACCGGGACAGCGCTTACAAAAGAGCGCGTGAGCGACCGGACACTTCCGGTAATTCAGGTGGCACCGCGGACATTACAAGACAGCTTGTTCGCCCTGAACTTTCAGGCAAAAGCTGTCTTTTTTGTTTATAATCGATAAGGAGAACTACTATGGAACGTACCGAGATCGTTTCGCTGTTCAAGAACACCCCCGCCGACGGCACCGAGATCACCGTCTGCGGCTGGGCAAAGAACATCCGCGACTCCAAGAACATCGGCTTCATCGCCCTGTCGGACGGCGGCTGCTTCAAGACCCTGCAGGTCGTGCTGGAAGCCGGCAAGCTGGCAAACTACGATGAAGTCATCCACACCGGTCTGTACAGCAGCCTGCGCATCAAGGGCAAGCTGGTGCTCACCCCGCAGGCCAAGCAGCCCTTTGAGCTGAACGCCGAGAGCGTGGAGATTCTGGGCGACTGCCCCGCCGACGAGTACCCCCTGCAGAAAAAGAAGATGAGCATGGAGTATCTGCGCACCATGCCCACCCTGCGCCCCCGCACCAACACCTTCAACGCTGCTTTCCGCGTCCGCAGCGTGGCAGCTTATGCCATCCACAAGTTCTTTCAGGAGAACGGCTTTGTCTACGCCCACTCTCCGCTGATTACCGCCTCCGACTGCGAGGGCGCCGGTGAAATGTTCCGCGTGACCACACTGGATCTGGACAATCTGCCCAAGACCGAGGACGGCGCTGTGGATTACAGCAAGGACTTCTTTGAGAAGCCGGTCAACCTGACCGTTTCCGGCCAGCTGGAAGCCGAGGCCATGGCCATGGCCTTTGGCAAGGTGTACACCTTCGGCCCCACCTTCCGCGCCGAGAAGAGCTTTACCACCCGCCACGCTGCCGAGTTCTGGATGATCGAGCCGGAGATGGCGTTCTGCGATCTGAACGGCTACATGGACACCGCCGAGGCCATGATCAAGTACGTCATCCGCTATGTGCTGGACAACTGCCCGGATGAGATGGCCTTCTTCAACCAGTTCATCGACAAGGGTCTTGTCGAGCGTCTGGAGCTGGTGGCAAACAGTGAGTTCGCCCGCATCAGCTACACCGAGGCGATCGAAATTCTGAAAAAGAACAACAAGAAGTTCCAGTACCCCGTGGAGTGGGGTGTGGACATCCAGACCGAGCACGAGCGCTACCTGACCGAGGTGGTGTTCAAGAAGCCCGTCTTCGTCACCGACTACCCGAAGGAGATCAAGAGCTTCTACATGAAGCAGAACGCCGACGGCAAGACCGTGGCAGCCGCCGATATGCTGGTCCCCGGCATCGGCGAGCTCATCGGCGGCAGCCAGCGTGAGGAGGACTACGACAAGCTCGTGACCCGTATGGACGAGCTGGGTCTGGACAAGTCCAGCTACGACTGGTACCTGAACCTCCGCAAGTTCGGCGGCGTGGAGCACGCAGGCTATGGTCTGGGCTTCGAGCGCATGATCATGTACCTCACGGGCATCCAGAACATCCGTGACGTGCTGCCCTTCCCCCGCACCGCATACGGCTTCTGAGAAGCGCGCATACTGTAATCAAAGAAAGCCGCCGCCTCTGCGGCGCGGCTTTTTTGCAGGCCTTGTTCTTCATTTTTCAACAAGGAGCACAAAACAAGTGGAAAACATTTCGCCTGCCCTCTTGGAGTGGTTTTACAAGAACCGCCGCAGTCTGCCCTTCCGGGAGGACCCCACCCCTACCATGTGTGGCTCAGCGAGGTGATGCTGCAGCAGACCCGGGTGTCGGCGGTGCTGCCGTATTACTACCGCTTTCTGGAAGCGCTGCCGGATATCCCCGCGCTTGCCGCCTGCGAGGAGGAAAAGCTGCATAAGCTGTGGGAGGGGCTGGGCTACTACAGCCGGGTGCGCAACCTGCAAAAGGCGGCGTGCATCGTCTGTGAGCAGTACGGCGGGCAGCTGCCGGCCGACTACGACGCCCTCCGCGCTCTGCCCGGTATCGGGGACTACACGGCGGGGGCCATCGCGTCCATCAGCTTCGGGCTGGCCGTGCCGGCGGTGGACGGAAATGTGCTGCGGGTGTTTTCCAGACTGTATAATGACCCCGGCGTTATTACAGAACCGGCGGTAAACGAGCTTTTACGGCCCGGGTCATGGAGCATCAGCCCCCCGAAAAGGCGGGCGACTACAACCAGGCTCTGATGGAGCTGGGGGCGCTGGTCTGTGTGCCGAACGGCGCGCCCCTGTGCGGGCAGTGCCCGCTGGCGGAAGTCTGCCGCGCCCGGGCGGCGGGCACCACCGCCCAGCTGCCCCAGAAGGCAAAGCCGAAGCCCCGCAAGATTGTGCCGGTAACGCTGGCACTGGTGGAAAGCCCGGCGGGCTTTCTGGTGCAGCAGCGACCGCAAAAAGGGCTGCTTGCCGGGCTGTGGCAGCCGGTATTGTGGGAGGACGAGCATCTTTTGCAGGCCGAGGTGCTGGCGCGGCTGGCGGCACTGGGGCTGGACACCGGCACGGCAGCTCCCGCCGCCCTGCCCGCCGCAAAGCACATCTTTACCCACATCGAGTGGCTCATGTCCGGGGTGCAGCTGCACGTTCCGGCGCAGAGCGCCCCGGCGGGCTATGTCTGGGCAAGCCGGGAGCAGCTGCGCACCGCCTACGCCCTGCCCGGGGCGTTCCGGGCATATAAGCCGCTGCTGCTGTGACTTTGGCAATTTGCTGTAATGAACCGCGCCAAAACCGGCACACTGCCCAAACTGTGCCCCGCAGCACCTTCGGGGCGTGAAAATTAGGGTGCAACGGTTGTAATTTTGGGCGGGAGCGGGTATAATAAAAGCTACAAAGCGGCGCTGATCGCCGTTTGCATCAAGATCCTTTTGCGGGACGCCCGCTGGAAAAATCAAGCTGAAACAACGTTTCAACTGCAAAAAGGAGTGTACTGAATCTATGAAAAAATCTTGCTTGGTCGCTGTGATCGCTGTTCTGGCTGCTGTGGCTGGTGCGCTGGCTGCTGTGGCACTTTACCTGAACCGCCGCGAGAAGGAACTGGACGAATACGAGCGCCTGCTCTTTGGCGAGGATGACGCAGAAACCGTAGAGCCGGAGGAAGCTGCTGCCGAGGACGAGACCGAGGCAGAATGATCCTGAAATACCGGAAACTACCGGGAAGATGAGCACATCGGGGCGCACGGAGCAGTCTGTCTGAACGGACTGCATCGGTGCGCCCTTTTTGTACATAAGGAGAAGGAACATGAAGCGTTTTTTGCTCTGGATCATCAGTGTGGCGCTGGGTGTGGTGGTGCTGCTGGCGGCTGTGATGGGGGTAAGCTATGCCTTTACCACCGAGGGCGGCTGTCCGGACGGTGCGGCACAGTTCGGCGGGCAGGCGCTGGAAGCCAACGGCTCCTGCTGGCAGGTGCCGCTGCTGGGCGGTCAGCTGGATAAGGTGTTCGCCAGCCCCGCCACCCTGAGTGTGCAGAAGCTGGGTGTGCTGTACACCGCTCACCCGGAACTTTCTTTGCCGGACTGGACCGGCTACACCGCCCTGACCATTCAGAATGCGGCGGGGGATGTGCTGTTTGCGGGCAGCGCGGGGGAGTACCAGAACTTTCTCTTCCCTGCGAACGGCGAGTATAAGGCGGAACTGACCGCGTGGCGCGTGCCCAAGGGCGGGGTCATCACCCAGTTCGAGGGCGGCAGCACCGGTGCCCTGCGCAAAAATCTGGGGCTGGAGCGCCCCGCAAAGCCCACGGGGTGGTACCGGTATACCTTCCGGTTCACCCTGCAGGCCAGCGCGGAGGTGGAGCTTTCCGCCGAGCGGGTGGAGCAGGGCGGCACGGTAGGCGTGCGCATCTCCGGCATGACCGGGGACGCCGTGCCCACCATCGAGACCGACCTTGGCGGCGTGCAGTGTGTGCGCGCCGCAGAGGGCTGGCGTGCCTATATCCCGGCAGCCTATAATGCCTCCTCCGGCGGGCACGAGATAAACATCACGGTGAACGGCGAGACCATCACCCGCACCCTGACCGTGCTGCCGAAGGACTTCGGTACGGTGGAGGCAGAGGCCGAGGAGCCCGCTGCGGACAGCGCCAACGCCCAGTTCCGCAGTGCCATCTGGCCGCTGTACGAGGCTGCCGCCACCGCCAAGCAGTGGCAGGGCGGTTTTGTGCCCCCGGCTGAGGACTCCATGACCTTGGTGGACTACGGGCAAATTAAAGTAACGAACGGCCAGCAGGGCAGCCGCTCCAACTCCACAAAGCTGTACACCATCCCCGGTGCGCCCTGCCGCGCCGCGGCCAACGGCACGGTGGTGTTTGCGGGCAATCTGGAACTTACCGGCAACACGGTGGTTATCGACCACGGCTGCGGGCTGCGCAGCTATCTGTACGGCTTGCAGGAGATTTCGGTCAGCAAGGGACAGACCGTGGAAAAGGGACAGGCCGTGGGCGCACTGGGCGAGGAGCTGACCATGGACTTAGTGCAGGGCGAGAATGTCCGGCTGGAGACCGAGGGCGGATTCAGCTGGGGCAAGGAATACATCACCGTCACGGGCCATGCGGTATACCTTCCCCGGCCTCCATGCCGCGCTGACAAAGCTGACCGGCTCCGAGACCGTGTCCACAGAGATCGCCGTCTCCCGCATCCCAGGTGCTGGCCGTGGAAAGTGCGGACGGAACGCCTATTACAGCGACGGCCAGCAGGTGGAACGATTCATTGCGGTGGGGAGAACCCGGACGGCACCGTGCGGTACGGGTACGGCACCGAGGAACAATATGGGCACGACTTTAAGAAGGGCTGATTATGGACATTGAAACCATCTACCGGCTCTACTTCCGGGACGTCTGCCTGTTTTTGCAGGGCCTGACCCGCTCGGAGACACTGGCCGAGGAGCTGACGCAGGAGACCTTTTTCCGGGCGCTGGACGGCCTGAAAGACTATGACGGCAAGCAGGATGTGCGGGCGTGGCTGTTCACGGCAGCTGCTTTTCGATGCGGCGGGTCAGCAGGCTGTACTTTTCCTGAATGACATCCAGCTGGCCGTAGCGGCAGTAGCCCCGGATGATATCGGAGGTGACGTTGGAAGCACCGATGGCGCGGATCTTGCCCTGCTCCTTCAGCTTCATCATGGCCTCCACGGTCTCTTCCAGCGGGAAGACGCCGAAGTCCGGGGTCTGCCAGTGGGTGTAGAGCACGTCCAGATGGTCGGTGCCGAGACGGCGCAGGCTGTCTTCCACATCCTCGATGATGCTCCTGGCCGACAGGTCGCGGTAGGTCTGCACGCCGTCCACCACCTTGTGGAGAACGGGGCTTTCGTGCCGCCACTCGAGGCCGCACTTGGTGGAGAGGATGACCTTGTCCCGGTCGATGTGCTTCATGGCTTCGCCCACCACTTCTTCGCTGTGGTACAGGCCGTAGATGGGCGCAGTGTCGATCCACCGGATGCCCTGTTCCACGGCGGTCTGGATGGCCTTTACCGACAGTGCATCGTCGTTATCGCCCCACCATGCACCGCCGCCGATGGCCCATGTACCCATGCCCAGAAACGGCACGGCGATGCCGCTTTTGCCAATGTTGATATTCTGCATATACTTTACCCTCCGTGCCAGCAGTGTTCCCCGCAATGGGAACCCTCATTCTGATGTCTGGCATTCTATGTTGTATTCTTGGTTGCTATATAAAAAAGGCTGCGGAGCGCAGATGCACTCCGCAGCGCTCTTTTATCAGATGTTGCCGAACTCGCTCAGCTGCAAGCTCTCGTTGTGGGTCTCGGCCCAGCGCACGGCCCAGTCGGAGGTGAACAGCAGCAGGCGGTTGCCCTTCATGTCCTCCACAGCCTTGGTGTCGCTGGTCAGGTCCAGATCCCGCAGGTTGTAGGTGTCGGGGTCGTTCTGCACCCAGCGCAGTTGCTCAAAGGGCAGCTGCTGCATCCGAATTTCCACGTTGTACTCGGTGTTCAGACGGTACTCCAGCACTTCCAGCTGCAGCACGCCGACGACGCCGACCACCACTTCTTCCATGCCGCCGCCCACTTCGCGGAAGATCTGGATGGCGCCTTCCTGCGCGATCTGCTCCATGCCCTTCACGAACTGCTTGCGCTTCATGGTGTCCTTCTGCTCAATGCGGGCAAAGTGCTCCGGGGAGAAGGTGGGGATGCCCGCGAACTGGACCTTCTTTTTGCCGGTGCACAGGGTGTCGCCGATGGAGAAGATGCCCGGGTCAAACAGGCCGATGATATCGCCGGCGTAAGCCTCGTCCACGATGGCGCGATCCTGCGCCATCAGCTGAGTGCCGGTGGCCAGCTTGATGTTCTTGCCCTCCTGCACATGGTAGGCCTCCATGCCGCGCTCGAACTTGCCGGAGCAGATGCGCATAAAGGCGATGCGGTCGCGGTGGGCCTTGTTCATGTTGGCCTGAATTTTAAAGATGAAGGCGGAGAACTCGTCCCGGCAGGGGTCCACCGGCTCGCCGGTCAGGCTGTCCACGCGGGCCAGCGGGGCGGAGGTGAGCCGCAGGAAGTTTTCAAGGAAGGGCTCCACGCCGAAGTTGGTCAGCGCAGAGCCGAAGAACACGGGGCTCAGCTCGCCGCGCAGCACCTTGTCCAGGTCAAACTCCTCGGCAGCGCCGTCCAGCAGCTCGATCTCGTCCACCAGCTGCTGGTGCAGGTAGGGGGTCAGCAGCTCGTCCAGTGCGGGGTCGCCCAGCTCAGCCTCGGTCTCGCTGACCTTCTTCACGCCGTTGGCGCGGCCGTCGCTGGAGAAAGCCAGCACCTTGCGCGCGTTGCGGTCGAACACGCCCTTGAACGCCTTGCCGCAGCCGATGGGCCAGTTCATGGGGTAGGTCTTGATGCCCAGAATTTCTTCGATGTTCTCCATCAGCTCGAAGGGGTCGCGGGCTTCGCGGTCCATCTTATTGATGAAGGTAAAAATGGGGATGTGGCGCAGGGTGCACACCTTGAACAGCTTGATGGTCTGTGCCTCAACGCCCTTTGCAGCGTCGATGACCATGACGGCAGAGTCTGCCGCCATCAGGGTGCGGTAGGTATCCTCCGAGAAGTCCTGATGGCCGGGGGTATCCAGAATGTTCACGCACTTACCGGCGTAGTTGAACTGCAGCACCGAAGAGGTGACCGAGATACCACGCTGCTTTTCAATGTCCATCCAGTCGGACACGGCGTGCTTGGCGCTCTGCTTGCCCTTGACGGAACCAGCCTGATTGATGGCTCCACCGTACAGCAGCAGCTTTTCGGTAAGGGTGGTCTTACCTGCGTCGGGGTGGCTGATGATGGCGAACGTCCTGCGGCGTTCGATCTCTTCACGATTTGTCATGGATGATATTTCTCCTGAAATGGATGGAACTTCTTCCGGCATCGCGCAGCGATGCCGGAAGAAGCATTTTTACACATACGCACTTTATTCTATACGAAAACGCGTGATAATGCAAGGGTTTTCGTTATTTTTTCAGGATGAGGCAGGGCAGAGGGGCAGTTTCGGCCCAATTGGCAAAATCACATACCAGAACGGTGAAACTTTTCAGTGGAAGTGCGCGCAGAAAACGCAGCACCGCCTGTTTTTCGTCCGAGCCGATGACCGCCCCGCTGTACAGGATGGCGCTCACGATGCCGCCGGGGCGCACCGCCTGCAGCGCCGCCTGCAAGGCGGGGATGCTGCTCTGCGCGGTGGAGAATACCGCATGGTCCGCCCCCGGCAGCCAGCCGAAGTTGAACATGACTGCATCGGCAGTGCCGGGCTGCACATACTGTAATAAGTCGGCGTGGCTGCCGCAGATAAGGCTGTACCGCTCGGCGGGCACATTTGCCTGTTCCAGCCGGGTGCGGGTGGAGCGGATGGCTTCGGGCTGCACGTCAAAAGCCAGCACCCGCCCGGCGGGGGCAGTCAGATTGCACAGAAAGGCGGTGTCGCCGCCGTTGCCGCAGGTGGCGTCTACGCACAGCTGCGGATGCACCAGCCGGGCGGCTAAAAAGTCCTGCACAAATTTTACTGCCGTCAGGTCCGGGGTGCGGCGGCGCACCAGCTGCCCGCCCTCGGCGGCAAAGCCGAATTTGCCCCAGAAAGCAAGCTCGGCGGCGTTTTCCGGCAGCGGGGCGGTAAAAACCGTGGCAGCTTCCCGGTCATAGCCGCCAAAGCTGCGCAATACTTCTTTTTAACAGGTAGGAGCCATAGCCCTTGCGCCGCCACCGGGGCAGGATGCACAGGGCGGCAAGCTGTGCGCCCTTGGGGGCGGGAGAAAGGCGGCACTCTCCGATGCAGTCCTTTTCTTTATACAGGGCAAACCCCTGTTCGGTGCGGTGCAGTTCCATAAAAAAGCTCCTCCTTGACGGGCCAATGTTCTTCCCTTACAATAGCAAGCGGAAACGCTGCTGTCAAGGGCGGAAAAACAGGACCGCATTTCACATATTCTTCACGGCGCAAGCGATTCATTTTCACATTTGACAGTTACAATAGGGACAGTTCAAAGGAACAGATGTCCCTGCGGACCGGCCTTTGAGGGAAGGATGTAGTAACATGGAAAACGAGAACAAGTGGGAATACGATTATTCCGCTTCCAATAACGAGACCGGCTACCCCAACGTGGGCAGCAGCGGCATGAACACGGCGAACCAGTATAACGAGCCGGAAGTACAGCCCGCGCGTCCGGCCGATACCGCCCCGGCAGACGGCGGCAGCGTGCCGCCCACCCCGCCGGAGCAGCCGCAGTACAGCGCCCCGGCGCAGCCGGAAAAACCCCGCCGCAAGAAGAAGTTCAATGGCAAAAAGCTGGCACGCAGCGCCGTGGCGCTGGTGCTGGCAGCAGCCATGGGCTTTGCAGGCGGCTTTGTGGGCGCAAAATACGGCGGCGGCAGCAAGGTGGTCATCCAGCAGGTGGAGCGCCCGGCCAGCTCTGACAGCAGCACCGACAGCACCGGCAATTCCATCAGCGCCACCAGCGGCACCGGCCTGAGCACCGCACAGGTAGCCGAGATGGTCAGCCCCAGCGTGGTGGTCATCACCACCGAGCAGGTGGTCTACTCCCAGTGGTCGTGGTACGGCCAGAGTCAGGTGGAGAGCGGCGCGGGCAGCGGCGTCATCATCAGCTCGGACGGCTATATCCTCACCTGCGCCCATGTGGTGAGCGGCGCTTCCAACATCACCGTGAGCATCGGCGACAAGGATTACCCCGCTACGCTGGTGGGCGAGGATACCACCAGTGATATCGCCGTGGTAAAGGTCGATGCTACCGGCCTGACCCCCGCCACCGTGGGTGATAGCGACAACCTGAAGGTGGGCGAAAGCGTCATGGCCGTGGGCAACCCCTTGGGTGAGCTGGGCGGCACCGTGACCAGCGGCATCGTCAGCGCCCTGAACCGCAGCGTCAGCATTCAGGGTTCCAGCTCTGTCAACACCATGTCCCTGATCCAGATGGATGCCTCCGTCAGCCCCGGCAACTCCGGCGGCGGTCTGTTCAACATGAACGGCGAGCTGGTGGGCATCGTCAATGCAAAGTCCTCCGACAGCGATGCCGAGGGTCTGGGCTTTGCCATCCCAGTGAATGACGCCGTCAAGGTGGCGCAGGAGCTGCTGGAAAACGGCTATGTGACCGGGCGTCCCTATCTGGGCATCAGCTACTATGCCGTGACCGACGCCCAGACCACCAACCGGAATATCATATTCCTCTCCATGCCAAGGGCTCTCTGCATCTGTGCACGATAAGCAAGCATCATACACGCGGAGACTTAGCGGGTAAATATAATCTTCTCCCTCAAGATAATGGATGCACTTCTGTGCATTCCGGTCTCCTTTTGGATCGCTGCACTTGCAAGCGTTACCTGAAGATTTGTCCCGCCGCAGATCGGGCACTGTGCAGTCTGCGGCACCGGAGCCAGTTTTTCCAATTCTTCCTGCGGGGTGAGCGCTTTGCTCTTTTTTACAGGTACTTGCGTTGTCTGGACAGTTTCCGGTGCAGAACTGGCGGGGGCATCGCTGCTGGTTTCCGACCGGTTACAACCACACAGAAGCAACATAAAGAAACAAGCAAACATACAAATATTTGTATGTTTAGCGCAGCAAAAACTCGTTTCATGGTTAAGCCTCCTTGTTTTTTGAACAGAATATAAAGGCTGGTCGACCTGTCCTGTATCGACCTGTCCTGTATTAAAAATAGCAGGGCAGGGTGTATTTGTCAAGCATATTATTTGACGAATAGTATTTACAACGAATAAGTTTGTAGATATAATCAAAATACCAATACCGGAATTGGAGAAAATGCCATGGGGGTCTCTGAAAATTTAAAGCGCGGCGTGACCGAGATCGTTCTGCTTGCTCTTTTAAGCCAACAGGATATGTATGGCTATGAGATGGCACAGGCGATGCGGGAACGAAGCCACGAAAAGTTTACACTGCTGGAAACATCGATGTAGCCGACCCTGTACCGATTGCAGGACAACGGGTATATTTCGGCTCGGGAAGAGCTGGTGGGCAAACGCCGCAAGCGTACTTACTACCATCTGGAACCCGCCGGGCGGGCATATTTCCAAAAAATCTTTGCGGAGTATATGACAGTTCAGCAGGGCGTACAGGAAATTCTGACCAGCTGTCAGGAAGAGGTGACCGATATTGTACAGTGTGAAGGAACAGGCAGAGCAGAAGCTTTGCCGCCGCTATTGCCGGGAGCTGCGCCGTGCACTGGTCTGTGTGCCGGAGCTGCGGGAACGAACGCTGGCGCAGATAACGGAATCCATTGAGGAGTATCTGGACGAGCATCCCACAGCGGATTATCAGGAGCTTGTGCGGGTGTTTGGTACACCTGCGCAGGCTGCCGAAAATGTGCTGAACGAGATGGATGCAAAGCAGGTGCAGCAGTTCCTGAAAAAGTATCAGTGGCGCAGGGTGCTGGCAATCGTTCTGGCAGGGCTTCTTATAGCCTGTGCAATTTGTCTGATCGCGTATGGAGTGTTCTATCTGTATAGACACTTCTTTGTAGTCTCCTACATTTGGGAAGGCCCTGCGGTTGAGATAGATGGTCCGTTGCCGCCTACAATGGCAAAATAATGCGCGGAAAAATCATTCTGAAAAAGTAAGCCGGGAAGCTCTGCGGAACTTCCCGGCTTTTTTACACCCCACCCAAAATGGTGGCGCTGTAGGGCGCAAGGGTGGTTTTGTTTGTAAAAATGCGGCTTGCCCCCGCCATAAGCTGGAAGAAGTGCCGTCGCTCAGCAGCTTCCACTGCCCGGCGGGCAGCGGCACCACGCGGGAGGTGTCGGTGGGGTTGTAGAACACACACAGTGCCCGCCACCAGGCCCCGTCGCAGGGGGCAGCGGGCAGGGTCCAGCCCACCAGCGGCTGCTCCAGCGCAAAGAACTGCAAAGCCTCCGGGGCGTGACGGTCGGTGCTGCCCAGCCGCGGAAAGGCGGCCCGCAGCGCCAGAAGCCCCCGGTAGTAGTCCACCAGGGCGTGGTACTGCCTGGCGCGGGCCCAGTCCAGCCGGTTCAGGGCGGG
>VOFB01000026.1_pt1 | contig 74000 bp, 67 predicted proteins | sample 5384141 | NCBI WGS metagenome assembly VOFB01 (sample SAMN12384721, study PRJNA508395) | human gut metagenome | isolation source: healthy gut A | host: Homo sapiens
GATAGCGTCCGCCTGATTAGCCTTGAAAAACAGCAGGTAATGACCGGGGCTCACTTTATGGAAAGCGTAGTCCACATGGAACTCCTTTGCAATCCGGTCAAAATCCTTTGGAGCTCCTACATAGGGCATGGCACTTTTGCCGCCATAGTGGTTCATCAGCTTTTTTACGCTCTGGCGTCCCTGCCTTCCGGTGGTGCTTTTGCAGCGCCCGAACCACCTTGCCAAGAGCGGCAGCCAGCACTTTTCCTGTGAGCTTCGTTGTCCTGATCGAAAGGGCAACCGTTTTTTGGTTTACTTCTTCCTGCATAAAACCTCCTTTCCGTCGGGGTTCCCGCTATCCGGGAGGCCCCCGTACAATCTCGGGGAACAGAAAACCTCGGGCCAATGTGGCCCGAGGCTTACCGCTCGGCATCTCTGCCGGACGGAGCTTTCTTTTCCGGCTCCGTCTGGACTTTTTCGTCCTGTTCCCGCATGGTCTGCAAGATAGAGGGCTTCTTTTGAAGTTGGGAGGGCTTTTCGCCGGACAGCGGCTTGATACATTCCAGACGGTCAGCCGCCCGGATGGCGTTGTCCGTGAGCTGCCTCTGCCATGCGCCCACGCTGGGAGCCCAACGAAAGCCGCTGCTTTTCAGCTCGGCCCGGGTGTCCGCGTCAGGCTTTCCGTCAAAGAACACCTGCAAGCGGTTGTCCTCCCGGTTCATTTCCACACGACCCCCATCGAACTCCCAGCCGGAAAACTCCCGCTGTGCCTGTTTGGAAAGCTGTTCGATACGGGCCCTTACCCGGCGGATCTCCGCATTGTTGTTGGTAAGCTGGTAGCTTTCAAAGGGCCTCGGGTCGCTCCGCCAGCTTGCCGCCATGCTTGCTTTCAGCTTTTCGATCTGGTCCGGCAACAGCAGCGCACAGCCATCCAGCTTGCCATGCTTGCGGTAATAGGCGTTGACCTCCTTCATAATGAGCTGGGAGCGTTCCAGCCCGTCCAGCTTCTTCTGGAGCTTTTCAATCGCTGCCGGGTCATCGGCGCTGATCCCGCCCATGCCGGTACTGCGTATCTTATCCAGCAGCCCTTGAATATGCCGCCATTCCTCCATGTTGCTGTCCCGGGCCCGGTTCTGTTTTTCCTTCTTCCCCACCGGGAAATTGGCAGGTCCGGCGATCAGCACAGAGGGAACCCTCGCGTCAATGGCAAAGCCCTGGTTCATGTTTTCGGCCAGCTTGCGGGCGTAGGTGTCTAACAGATGATCGATCTTCTCATGGTACATGGGGTCCACCCGGGATTTCTGCTTTTCCGCTATGGCGGCGGCCTTGTCCACCATTGCCCGGTATTCCGCCGTTGCGCTCCCTTCCTTGTAGTCGGAAAAGCTGTTCATTTCTTTTGCCCGGCGGGCGGCTCCTTCATTGATAGGGTAATAGTTGATGGTATGCACCTCCTTTATGCTTCGGGCCATGCTGGCCCGAAGTCTTACCGTTCTTCATGGGAAGGCCCCGCCTTGTCCTTTTTTGGAGCGGGTGGGGCTTCTTGAAACCGTTTGAGTGTAGCGAGAATGGAGTGGACAGGCTCGGCCTTTTCAGGATAGGCAAATATCCGGTGTTCCGGCGGAATGTCCTGCGGCCCGTGGTAATACTCCTTGAAGCCCTCCGGGACTGCCGACACATACCCACCGGGAGCGAATACGCCGCCCTCGTTGATACGCACATCCCGCCCATATGCCTCATAATCGAAGTAGTTCTGAATGTGCTCCGGTATGTCGATAGTCCCAAGCTCGTCGGCGTAAAGACGGCCCAGCCCTTCATCATCGGAAATATCCGGGTAAAAGCGGTAAAGGTCAAGGTTCTGCGTCAGGTTTATCAAATCCTTCACGCTCCGTGTGTGGTTTCCTAAGACAAGAGCGGCTTCAAAGGTTTCCAGTCCGCCCTTATCCCGTACTTCCAGCAGGGCGTGGCCCAGCTCGTTCAGCTCGTCGATGTTCTCACATTCGTAGAGATAATCGTAGAGCCCCAGCACATCACTGTCAAAGCTGGTAAAGAACACTTCGCTGTACCGTTTCCCGTCTATCCCGATTTTGGCAAGGGCGGCCTGCAACTCCTGTGTCGTCATGGGGAAATGTACCGTTGTCCCTACCTCAATCCCCATTAAGGGGTACAGGGCTGTGTTGGTTATATAGGCTTCAAACATGGGCTCATTCCTCCTTTCCGGCCCGGTCAGCCAGCACCTCATAAATCCCGGCCATAATGTAATCGGCGCAAGGGAGGGCAATCGCGTTTCCCAGTGCCTTGTAGCGTTGCAGAGGCCGGATCTCCACGCCGTCCGCCCCGTACTTTGTCCAGCCCTCTGGCAGCCCCATCAGCCGTTCGCTTTCCGTTTCCGTCAGAAAACGGATACAGCCGCCCTCCGGGTCGCCCTCATACCAGAAGGCGAAGGGCGTCACGTCACTGGCTAAAAGAGTGGGAAAAGGGTCAGTTGGTAATCCGAAGCTGTTTCGGAAGGCCGTTTCTTCCTGCCTTTTGCCGCTCCCCGCATACCGTACGTTTGGGCGTCCATGAGTCGCCAGCACACATCAGGCGTTCCCCCTCGCACCATTCCGGCGTTTCCCCATCTTCCCGAAGGAGGCATTGGAACTTCGGTGTCCGAGAAGGCGGATAAGACGGCTCTAAAGTCCATCCGGTCATTTGTAGAAAACGCTCCCATGACGTTTTCCCAAACAGCGATAGCTGGATATAGGTTATCAGTAGCATCCTCATTTCCTGTATGATACGAAACGCCTGATAGAACAGGCTTGATTTTGCCCCGGCAAGGCCGGAGCGGTTGCCGATCAGAGAAAGGTTCTGACAGGGGGAACCGAAGGTAATTATATGGACAGGTGGGATTTTCCCGCCGTCCACCTTCGTAATATCCCCCAAATGCACCATGTCGGGAAAGTGCCTTTTGGTTATGGAGATGGGCGCTTTTTCAATCTCACTGGCCCATACCGGACGGATACCGCACCGGGAAGCAGCCAGAGGGAACACGCCGATCCCGTCGAAAAGGCTTCCCAGCTTAATGTCCGGCATGGCCCGGGGTGCCGTGTCCCTTCACGGCAAGCACCCCTTCCAGTGTGGTCGCCGCAATGCCCAGCCGCCCGGCAACCGCAATATCGTTTTTACATCCTCGTCCACAGCGCTGCCACAGACGATCAGGGTATGGGAGCGCCGCAGCATATCCCGGCGCATATCAATCCCGGCCTTGTGTTCCTCGGGAACGCTGTCATTCAAAAACAGCGGCAGATACCATCGGGGAAAAAGCCCGCCTCATAAGCAAGGCGGCAGTAGTGGGCCGGCTCCATATCAACATCCGCCCGACGGGGAATAATTTATATCTCCAGAGCTTCGGGGCGGGGCAGAGCCCCGCAATCCTCGGGCCACGTTGACCCGAAGTTTCGGCTTACTTTTCCTGTTCGTTTTTCTTCTCCGGCTTTTCGTGTTCCTTCTGCTGGCCCTTCCAGTCGTCCAGCAGCTTGATAATCTGGTCCTTCATTTCCCTCGGCGTAGTTTCCTTGCCGAAATACTTGCTCAGTTCCGCACCTGTCAAAATCACTTTGTCTACCTCTTGTCCTCCATCATAATGCCGTCGATCACGTCCCCGTTGAGTAGCTTCTTTTCGTCCAACTCACGCATACGCTTTGCCTGCGCCTGTGAAGGCGAGGACTGCTGGCTGTCAATGGCGACGGCGATATAGTTCTGGTTCTTCTTGCCGATATAGGAAAGCTCCACCGCCGTAGTAAAGCCCAGCTTTTTTTCATCCATCAGCTTCATCAGGTCGGGAACCAGCTCATTGAGCCGGATATACCGCTGCACCTGCTTGACCGCCATCTTATTGCGCTCGGCCACGATCTCGTTGGAGCGTTTGCCAGCGTCCTTCGGGTCAATCTGGCCCGAAGTGCGGGGAGCCCTGGTGCTTGATAGCTTCAAGCTGCATTTTTAAGGCTTTGGCCCGCTCACTGGGGAGGATTTCTTCACGCTGGTTGAGATTGTCCTCGACCATCTGGGTGATGGCTTCATCGTCTGTCAGGTTTCGGACGATACAGGGCATATCCGCATATCCGGCAAGCTCACTGGCTTTCTGGCGGCGGTGGCCGGACACGATCTCATAGCCGCCATCCTCACGGGGACGGACGATAGCGGGCTGGGTAACGCCCTTGTCCTTGACGCTGGACACCATAGCCCGCATTTCTTCATCATCCCGAACCTCAAAGGGATGGTTCTTGAAGGCGTGGAGTTCATTCAGCTTGATATAGACGATCTGCTCCTTGCCCCGGCGTGGTGCATCCTGCGGCTTTTCAGGTTTCTTCGGAGTGGGAGCGGTCTGCACCGTTGGAGCCGTTTTTTTCTCCGGCTCCTTTTTGACCGTCTTTTCCGGTTTCTGTGCGGGGGCTTTGGACTTCGGGGCTGCGGCCTTGTCCTTATCTGCTTTCGGGGGACGGCCCCGGCGCTTCGGCTGTTCCGGCTCTTTGGGTTTTTCATCTGCTTTTTTCGGAGTCTCCGGCTGCTTTTCCGGTTTCTCCACTTTTGCCGGGTCAGGCTTTTCCCCGCTGGGAGCTGCCGCCCGTTCCTCGACCTTCTTTTCCTTCATAATTTCAGAGAAGTTATAGACGGAAACCTGCGGGTTCTTTACCTCTGGTTCCGTCTTTTTTTCCGGCTCCGGAGAAACGGAAACCTTCTCCGGCTCTTTTGGGGGAGCGGGAGGCGTTTCCTTGCCCGGCCCGCTATCTGTTACCGGCTGTTCCGGTGTTTTTGTGGTTTTATCATCTGCCATAAGCATTTACCTCCTGTTTTTTGGCATGAAAAAAGAGGCTCAACTTTTCAGTCAAGCCCCCGTGGGAAGTTCCTCCTTTCTCCGCCATGATACAAAAATACCGCCCGTAGTCTCGTTTGGGCGGTACTTTGTGTAAGATTGGCAGTCCATTATTAAGTTTTTTATTATGTTCCCTTTGTACACCGTTGTTGCGGAAAATAGCGCGGAAGATAAACCGGCTGAGCGGGCCGCAGTAGAACATCTGCCAGCAGAGCGCCATAGGGAAGTTGCAGCCCCAGGTATGCACCCATGTGCCGAAGCTGGGCTCCTTGAACAGCAGGGTAGCCACAAGGCTCATAACTGGGCACATGATGCAGACGATCATCAGGGAGATGGCATAGGTAATGAACTGCGGGCGGTCCGTCGGGCGCATAAAGGTGAACGCCAGGGCGGTGGCCAGCTTTTCGACCACAAAGAATTCCAGCACAAAGGCCACGGGCACCATAATGGGCATTTCGTGCAGAGCCATGCCAAAGGTAGCGTTGGTAACGCCGCCGGTGTTCAAGGCAACGTTATAAACGATCATGCCATACACCATGATGGTGGCCATGACGATGGTAAATACGATTCTTTGCGGCAGTGTTTTGGGCATAGGAAAGTGCTCCTTTCTGAAATCAAGACCGCAGACAAAAAAGAAAGACAGCGAAACTTTCGTCTCGCTGTCTTTCCGTGCTGCGACTACCATTTATTGTGGCTATCATAGCACGTTTTGAAATTTTGTGTAATAGGAAATTACAGATTCTCCGCCTTGCGCAGATTAAACAGATTTGATTGGATGTATTTGTGCAGGATGCGCATGGGGCAAACCGGAAGGGTTGGATGTTTTCAACAGGCGCGGGGCATATGGTTGGCAATTTTCAGGCTCGTCCGGGACATTGAGGACGCCGTTCCCTACCGACAGCCTAAAAAACTCGGCTCCAATTCCTAATTCCTAATTGCTAATTGCTAATTTGGTCTTACTTTTTGCGGCACGCAAAAAAGTGCCCGGCTGCCAGGCAGCCGGGCGTTACGCTTATTGCAGGGAGTTAATGTACTCGTTCAGGGCCTCTTTCCAGGGGCGGGGCTGGGGCAGGTTGTCCAGGCGGAGCATTAGGTTATCCAGCACGGTGTAGCTAGGGGTGCTGCCAGCGTCCGCTGCGCGGATGGGGTGCAGCTCCAGTTTATCTTCCATATGGGCAGCTTTCAGGATGGCTTGGGCGAAGTCATAGCGGCTGCAGCGGCCCTGGCACACGATATGGTAAATGCCCAGGGTATCATGGTCGATCAACTGCTCCACCGCGGCGGTCAGGTCATCGGCCGAGGTAGGGGAGGCAAAGCGATCCGTGGGAACGGCCAGCCAGGGGCAGGTAGGGTCTGCGGCGGCGTTCAGCACGGTGGAAACAAAATCCCGCCCGATACCGTACACCCAGGCGCTGCGCACGATCAGGTAGCGGTGGCACAGCGTGCGCACAAACTCTTCGCCCGCAAGCTTGCTTTTACCATACAGGCTTTCAGGGGCGGGGGCATCGAACTCATTATAGGGGTGGTGGCTCGCCTTGGCAAACACATCATCGGTGGAGAACTGCACCATCTTGGCCCCCAGCACATCGGCGGCAAGGGCCAGGTTGCGGGGGGCCAGGGCGTTGACGCGGTAAGCGCGGTCGGGGTCCGTCTCGCAGCCGTCCTCATCATTAAAGCCGGTGCAGTTGATGATGACATCCGGGCGGTTGGCATCCGCAAAGGCGCGGACTTCGGCGGGGACAGTCACATCCACTTCCGCCACATCGGTGGCGATCAGCTGGTATTTTTCGCGGTCAAGCCGTGTACACAGCGCCTGACCAAGATGGCCGTTGGCACCGCTGATCCAAACTTTGAGCATTGCTGTTTTCCTCCATCTGGAACGGGGCAGTAGAGCACCCCGGAATTCTTCTCATACGCGGTTTTATTATAGCCCTGCTGGTTGAGAAGTGCAATGCGTTTTGCCGGATTTGGCGAAAAAAAGCGGCGGGATCAGCCTACATCCGTTACGGCAACATTGCTTGCCAGGTCGTAGCTGGTTTTGGTGTTCCAGTCGCGGCGGATGACGGCTTCGGCGGTCAGGGCGGTGTTATCGTACAGGATGCTCCACTGGGTATTGCTGGTCACATCCTGCGGGTTGGGGGCCTGAGAGGCCGCCTGCAGGGCCTGCCAGGCAATTTCCCGGTCAATACTGCCTGCATTGGCATCCAGGATTTCCTCGATGGCATCATAGCGCTCCCGGCCATGGCCGTAAACGCCGTTGCGCTGGTTGGGCAGAACGTTATCCTTGTACATGACAAAGAAGTTGGTTACGCTGCGGCTGGGGGTAACGGTCAGGGGGCGGGCGGGGTCATTGCAGTCGTATTCCAGCACGCGGCCATCACCGGAAGCATCGGTGATATAGAAGTGGTAATCCCGCCCGCTGGAAGCGAACATATCATATTTGCTCAGCAGCTCTACAGCTTCGGCTGTGGTGGCGGCGCGGTCCAGCACCAGGCGGATGGCAAGGGTGGTAGCGATCATCGGCTTGCCGGTCTGCTGGTAGGTGGGGTCACTGTCCAGCGTGAGAACGGCGATAGAAACGCCTTTTTCATTCATGCCGTCCAGGCAGATGAACGGCGCGGTGAGGGTTGCCAGCTTTTTGGCCATGCTCGCGTCCGGCGTGTTGGCGTTGATGTTATCCAGCGCGGCAAAGGCGACCGAGGCGTAACCGTCCTTGGGGTTGCAGTAGACCAGCATGGCGGAGGTATCGTTCTTGAAATCATAGTTGCGGCCCATCAGGGTGTGGCCGTCCGTGCCCTGGGTGCAGAACGCGCTGCAGCCAAAGTTTGGGGCTTTCATATGGATGGGCAGGTAGGGCAGGGCTTCGGCCAGGATGGCATTGATCATGCTCTGGTTATCGGTAATGCCGCGGTCGATCAGGCGGTCGAGATCATACGCATAGTCAATATCCATGCGGTAGAGGTTATAGTTTTCGTAATCGGTCAGTTTGCGGATGCTGTGGATGCTTTTGAGCCGGGTAAAGTACACCCCGCCGCCAACGGCGGCGGCGATGATGACCACGGCAACCAGAGCGGAAATGATCCATTGAATCGCTTTCATCTTTTTCTCCTGTTCATGACGGGTTGGCGGACAAACGGGGGCGGTGCTGGCTGATTATGCTTTTACGGAATCCGGCAGCGGGAAGGAAAAACGCATGGCAAGCGCTTTGAACAGCTCCTGCATGACCTGCACGGCAATGGCGCGGATATCCAGCTTGGCGATAAAATCCAGCACCTGCTTTTGCTCTGCGGCGGGCACCGCGTAAGCGTTTAAACTCATGGAAAGGAAGCGGGCCAACTTTTTTTCCAGCGTAAAGTATTTATCGCACGGGCGGGACATATAGCCCCGCATTATGCCCGCAGAGCCGATCTCCAGTTCATAGAAGTCGCTTTCGGTATAGCTGGGCAGGTAGGGGCCGAAAATGCGGTACAGTTCGCTGGAGGTGTGCTGGTAGATATACTCGGACGCTTCGGTGTGGCTGTAGGCTTCCAGGTAGATATCCCGCAGGTTCTCGTTCAGCTCGGTCAAAGCCAGCTGGATGCTGGTCTCCACCGCGTACACATAGACGGGCGGCAGCTTTTGGCCTGCGATCTGGCCCGCCATATCAAACTGACTGCCGAACATGAATTTGACCAGCTCCACCAGAACGCCATCCTTGGTGCGGAACACATTCTGGAAGGTACTGATGCTGACATCGGCTTCCTTGACAATTTCGGCAACAGTGGTGCGGGTATAGCCTTTTTCCAGAAAGAACCGAACACAGGCCGTTAAAATGCGGCGCTTGGCGTCGGCGCTGTCATATCGTCTGGGCATTAGAATCACGCTTTCTGTATTGGTTTATATGCCAATTATAGCATTTGGATGCAGCGGGAACAAGTGGCCGGGATGGAGAAGATTTGGGCGGATATTTGGTGATATTGGATATCGGTTTTGATTGGGGTAGCATAACCAAGCGATATAAAAATTGAAAAAGGGATGCAGTTCTTTTCCGGTTGGCGGGCGCACGATGTGCGCCCCCTACGGGGAACGCGCCAGATTACGGCTGATTTTTACGGCAAAACAAAAAGCCCGCACCCATACGGGTGCGGGCCAGAAAAGCTGAAAAGGTCAGAATTACTTATTCTTCTCTTCATCCAGGCGGTCGAGCAGATCCCAGACGCCGAGCATATACTGGATGCCGAGGGCACGGTCATACTTGCCGTAGCCGGGGCGGCAGTTGCCGGGGCCTTCCTCCCACAGCTGACGGCCGTGGTCGGGGCGGATATAGCCCTCAAAGCCGTTGTCGTGGTAAGCGCGCAGGATCTCGATGATGCCGGTCTCACCGCAGCAATCGCGGTGGGCAGCCTCAGAGAAGTCGCCGTTATCAAAGTGATGGATGTTGCGGATGTGAGCGAAAGCGATGCGGTCGCAGTGCTTGCGCACGATGTCGGCAACATTGTTGTTGGGGTTGGCGTTCAGGCTGCCGGAGCACAGAGTCAGGCAGTTATAGGGATCGTCTACCATGGACAGGAAGCGGTCGATGGCCTCGGCATCCACCAGCAGGCGGGGCAGGCCGAAGATATCCCATGGGGGATCGTCCATATGGATGGCCATCTTGATGTCGCACTCGCGGCAGGTGGGCATGAGGGCTTCCAGGAAGTACTTCAGATTCTCCCACAGCTTCTCCTTGGTGACAGGGGCATAGGCCTTAAACAGCTCGTCCAGCTTAGCCATACGCTCCGGCTCCCAGCCGGGGAAGGTCATGTGGTACTTCTCGGTGAAGTCCAGGATATACTTGGCCATAGCCTTGTAATCGTCCTTGATCATATCCTTCTGATAGAACAGGGCGGTGGAGCCATCACCGACAGGGTGGAACAGGTCAGTGCGGGTCCAGTCAAAGATAGGCATGAAGTTATAGCAGATAACCTTAACGCCAAACTTGGACAGGTTGCGGATGCACTGCTTGTAGTTTTCGATATACTGGTCGCGGGTAGGCAGGCCGATCTTGATATCGTCATGGACGTTCACAGATTCAACAACGTCGCCGTTGAAGCCGTAAGCGTGGATCTGATCCATGACTTCCTTGATCTCGTTCTCTTCCCAAATCTCACCGGGCATTTTGTGGTGCAGAGCCCAAACGATGCTGGTAACGCCGGGAATCTGCTTGATGTCGCTGAGGGTGATGGGGTCGTTGTCCTCACCATACCAGCGCCAACCCATTTGCATAGGCATAAGTGTGTTCCTCCTTGATTGTTGTTTATCTGGGGCAATCTTGGATTCCGAGTCAATACGGGGTTTCCCCGGAATGCCTTTTGGTTACGCCTTCATTAAGCGTTGACAGCGTCGTGCAGGGTCTTGCGGACAGCGCCGGGGCCTGCGATCTCAGCCTTGAAGTAAACCTTGACCTTGTCGGCCAGAACGGTCTTGGTCAGGTCAGAGCCAAAGATGGAAGCATTGCTCAGGATGCTGTCCAGCTGGTCGGTGCAGCTGTCGGGAGCACCGAACTTGATGGTAGCCAGCTTAGCCTGCAGGTCATCCTTCAGGGGGTCTGCAGAAACTTCAAATGCGTTGCCGTTGTCATCAACAGCCAGCAGGTAACGCAGCCAGCCAGCAATGGCCAGCGGGATGGACACCAGGGTGTTCAGGTCGCGGCCTTCAGCAACATAGCTCTTGATGGTCTCGCCAAAGCGGATGCTGACCTTCTGGGAAGTATCGGTAGCGATACGCTGCGGGGCGTCCGGCATGAACGGGTTGGGCAGGCGCTGCTCAACAACTTCATCGATGAATGCCTTGGGCTCCAGGATGCCGGGGTTGACCACAACGGGCAGGCCTTCAACATAGCCCAGGCGCTTGATGAGGGCAACGATATCGGCATCCTTCATCTCATCGCAGATCAGGGTGTAGCCCAGCATGCAGCCATAAACGCTCATGGCGGTGTGCAGCGGGTTCAGGCAGGTGGTGACCTTCATGCGCTCGGTCTTGTTGACGGTGTCGCGGTCGGTCATATAGACGCCGGCCTTTTCCAGCGGGGGACGGCCATTGGGGAACTTGTCCTCAACAACCAGGTACTGCGGGCGCTCTGCGTTGACAAAGGCGGCAATGAAAGTGTTCTTGCTGGTAACGATGGGCTCCATATCCTCGATGTTATCCTTGACCAGCTGCTCTTCCACGATCTTGTGGGGGCGCGGGGTGATCTTGTCGATCATGGACCAGGGGAATGCGATCTTGCTCTCGTCTTCCAGGTAAGCGATGAAGTCCTGGCCGACATAGCCCTTTTCAGCCCACGCCTTGGCAACGGTCATCACGCTGGACTGCAGCTTTTCGCCGTTGTGGGAGCAGTTGTCCATGCTGACAACAGCCAGCGGGGCGGCACCAGCCTGGAAACGCTCGAACAGCAGGGCAGCGACCATGCTCATGGCGTGGCGTGCGTGTGCCGGACCTTCGTCGATATCAGCCTGCACAACGGGCATCAGGCTGCCATCGGGACGGTACAGGGCATAGCCCTTCTCGGTGATGGTGAAGGAGATCATCTGCAGGCCGGGATCGGTGAAGATCTCCTTGAAGCGTGCCATCATGGCAGCGTCAGAAGAATCAGCGCGCAGGCCCTCGGCAACAGAACCGATGATCTCGCGGCTGGTGGAGCCATCCGGGTTCAGGGTGACCATCATGGTCAGATTGTCGAACGGGGTGTAGATCTTATCAATGATGTCATAGTCAAAGGTATCGGCTGCAATGATGCCGCGGTCCTGCAGACCTTCGTTCAGCAGGCGCTGCTGGAGAGCTGCGATAAAGCCGCGGAAGATGTTGCCTGCGCCAAAGTGGACCCAAACCGGATGCTCCTTGGTTTTGGCAGTCATAGCTTCATGGTCAAAGGCGGGCAGCTTAACGCCCAGGGCTTCCCATTCAGCCTTCTGGTTCTTGATGGATGCAGCGTTCATTTTCATGGCGAAACACTCCTTCAGATTTTGTTTTGTGATATCTTCGGTGGCCTTGCTTTGCAGCCCGGCCGGTGTTGTTCATTCAAACCGTGGATAAGTATAACCCTTATTTTTTGCAAATTAAATTGGCGTAATTGCTTGAAAGATTGCAAAAATTGCGGTACTATGAAAGTAGAAAAGAGATGACAGGATTATGGCAGAAAACAGCTTTCAACCCTTTACACGGCGGCAGACCATGATCCGCCGGGATTTTGAAATTTACCGCTACCGCTACATGGATGAAGTGGAGCTGCACCACCACGATTTTTATGAAATCTACATGCTTTTGCGCGGCAGTGTATCTTATACGGTCGAAAACCGCATCTTCCACATGCGCGCGGGGGATCTGATGCTGATCAGCCCGCTGGAGCTGCACCAAGCGCGGGTTGACAGCAATGATGAACCTTACGAGCGCATTGTGCTGTGGGTGGACCGCGGGTATCTGGAATCCCTTTCCAGCCCGCACACCAGCCTGACCCGCTGCTTTGACACCACGGTGCCCGGCCATACCAATCTGCTGCGCCTGCCCGGCCCCCGCAGCGCCGAGATGCGCCGTGAGCTGGACAAGCTGCGCAGCCTGCACATGCAGGAAAGTTATGGCAGCGACCTGCTGGCCGTTTGCAGCCTGGTGGAGCTGATGGTTGCCATCAATCAGAGCGCGGCGGACCGCAGCATGCAGAGCGCGCTTTCGGCCGATATGGCGTCTGACCGGGTGGTGGACGGGGTATTGAGCTACATCAACGAGCACTACAGCGAAGCCCTGACGCTGGATGCGCTGGCAGAGCGCTTTTTTATCAGCAAGTACCATTTGCTGCGCAAGTTTGAAGCGCAGGTGGGCACCACGGTGCACCGGTATATCCTGCAAAAGCGGCTGCTGAACGCCAAGCAGCTTTTGGCCGGCGGGCTTGCCCCCAGTGAAGTCTGCACCTACTGCGGGTTTGGGGATTACGCCAACTTTTACCGCGCGTTCCGCGCGGAATACGGCACCACGCCCCGGCAGTATGTACAGAGTTTGCGTGGGTAAAGTTCAAAAAACTGTCGTTATTGGTATTATAGCATACCCTGCCAATGGCTACAATAGGCGATTTTTCGAAAATTTTGGCAGGCAGTGCAGCAGCCGTGCTGCACCGCTGCACGCAAGGTCAAGTTTTCACTTTCCTTTTGCGACAAAATAGCGTACAATGGGGGCAGCTGTTTTTGGGGGTATCAGGTACACCTTAACAGCTAAGTCGGGAGGTGGGCAGATGAACCAGCCAGACCCACAGCGCCGCATTGCGGGCGGGGTCGAATATGAATTGACGCGCCGCCGGGTGCGCAACCTGAACATACGGGTCCGCACGGATGGCAGTGTAGCCGTCAGCGCGCCGCGCCGGGTACCCTTGAGCAGTGTGGACGCTTTTGTGGCGGCGCATGCCGGATGGGTTGCCGCGGCGCAGGGCCGGATGGCGGTCCACATGGCAAACCGTGCCGCCGAACCGCCGCTGCCGAGCAAAGCCATCGCCCTGCACCAGATGCAGGCACTATGTGCGCAGTATTACCCGCTGTTTGCCGCCACCTGCCCGCGCGGAGAAATGCCCCGCATAGCGGTGCGGGACATGAGCACCCGGTGGGGGAGCTGCTCCCTAAAAACAGGAACGCTGTGTTTTGCCCTGCGGCTGTGTGTGATGCCGCTGCCCGCGCAGGAGTATGTGGTGGTACACGAGTTTTGCCACTTTGCCCACCCCAACCACAGCCCGGCTTTCTGGGCCGCCGTGGCCAGGGTGATGCCGGACTATAAGGCACGGCAGGCGCTGCTGAAAGGGAGATAGGTACCTTTTATTATTTTCCATTCTCCTTATTTGGGATGCCGTGAATTAAAGAGTTTTGTGGGGCAGGGCGCCAGTGTCTTGTGTTCGGGAAGATTCCCCGCACCTTACTGATAAGTACCCATTCATTTATTTTGAGCCGCCATTATTCTTTCATTTATTTCAAAATTCAAAATTTAATATCGAGGAGGCGATCTGCACTTTGTCAGATTCCAAACGCTACTCCACGCTGGTGAACAACACCATCCTGTTTGCCATTTCCAACTTTGGCTCCAAAATCATCAGCCTGATTATTCAGCCATACCTGAGTTACGCGCTGGCCAGCCCGGATGTGATGGGTGTGACCAGCCTGATGCAGTCGGTGGCCAACCTGCTGATTCCGGTGGTCAGCCTGGGCGTCAGTTTTGCGGTGATCCGGTTTGGCCTGGACCGCAAGGTGGATAAATCCAGCGTATTCATGAACGGCCTTGCCACCATCCTGCTGGGCTTTGCCTTAATGGCGGTCTGCTGGCCGCTGGTGCGGCTGATCCCCAATGCGGCGGATTATCTGGTTCTGATTTACGCCTGTGTATTGATGAGCTGCCTGCGCACGCTCTGCACCCAGTTCATCCGTTCCCGCATGCTGAACCGTCTGGTTGCGGTGGATGGCGTTTTGACTTCCGCCACGCTGCTTGGGTTCTATTATCTGTTCCTGGATGTGCTGGATCTGGGCGCGAACGGCTACCTGCTTGCCATGGCCTGTTCGGATGCGCTTTCGGCAATCTTTGTTTTTATTGCCGGGCACTGCCACCAGTATTTCAGTTTCAAAAAGTTCAACAAAGCCCTTTGGAAGGACATGCTGCGTTATTGCATCCCCATGATCCCGGCTTCCATCAGCTTTTGGATCATCAACGCTTCGGACCTGTTCTATGTACAGGGCATGTGTGACGGCATTGACGGCAAAAGCAGCACCTGGTGGGTGGGCCTGCTGAAAGCCGGGTATTATCTGCCGCAGATCATTACCATTGTAGGGCAGATTTTTTATGAGGCATGGCAGCTTTCGGCTGTGACAGAGGAATCCGAGCGTTCGGCGTTCTTCAGCAAGGTGTTCCGGGTATATGCGGCGGTCATGTTCTGCTGTGTGGCGGGCGTCATCTGGCTGTGCCAGCCCATGATGCACGTTTTCCGCGAGGATTACTTCCTTGGCTGGCAGTTTGTGCCGTTCCTGACACTGGCTTCCATGTGCACCTGCCTGAACAACTTCCTGAACAGCGTGTATGTGGTATACAAGCGGTCCACCAGTTCGTTCTACACCATGTTGGTAGGTGCCGTGGTTAATCTGGTTCTGAACTTTTTGTTCATCCGCTGGTTTGGGCCATGGGGCGTTACGATGGCAAGTTTCATCTCCCTGCTGATTGTTTTCCTGCTGCGTGCTTACTCCACCCACGGACTGCTGGAGATCGACTTTCACCCTGCCTGGATGCTGCTGAACCTGGGGCTGATCTTTGTGGAGATTGCCATGCTGTTCAAGCTGGAGCACTGGGTGCTGCCGGTCACGGTGCTGACCTTTGCCATCTGCCTGCTGAACTTCCGCGAGGTGTTTGCCATGGTGGAAAAGCTGCTGGGCATGGTTCTGCACCGCCGCAAAAAATCAAATTAAGTTTTAAACAAGTTTTGTTTTTCTTGTTGAAAGATTGCCCGTGCGTTGTGCACGGGCTTTTTTCTTTTCCGTTTTGTGGGCGGTTCTATTATATCGTGCCGCACTATGATATAATACGGGTGATGATTATTTTGGGGCTTTGGCCCGTGGCAGCCTAAAACGGCACCGTTGTATTTTTTAGGTGGGCGGGCGCACGATGTACGCCCTCACGGTCTCTACAGGGTAAAAAATAGCATTTTTGATTTACAAAATCATTATATTTTGGGCAACACCGCACAATTCCCGCCTAGCGGCTTAAGCACCGCTTCGGCGGCTGCGGCACGGCATCTGCGTTGCCAAAATGCTCGATAAGACATCCAGTATTATCTGCGCTTTTGGCTTAGCAGCTGCCGCACCTCGCTCGCCGTATCGGCACTTAGAATTATGCGGTATTGCCTTTGATAAAAGCAGGAGGGAAACCAACTATGCCGCAGATCACGATCGGCAAAGGGCTTGCTTTTTATGAGGAAGCACAGGCCCTGCCCGGTGTAAAACGAGTTGCCGGAATGGTAAAACAGGATATTGAACTGGTGACGGGCGTTTCGCCCGCCGGAATCACCTCCGGGCAGGGGAGTGGCTGTGCCGTGCTGTACGGTACCATCGGGCACAGCCCCATGCTGGATGCGCTGGAAGCCGCGGGCAAACTTGACCTGAATGCCATCCGGGGCAAATGGGAATGCTACAGCTTCCAGGTCATTGAGAACCCCCTGGCGGGCATTGGCACCGCGCTGGTGATTGCGGGGAGCGACAAGCGCGGCACCATTTACGGGCTGTTCCATCTTTCGGAGCTGATCGGCGTTTCCCCGCTGGTCAACTGGAACCATGTCCTGCCGCGGCACCAGGACACTGTGGTATTGGATGATCGGGTGAACATGGTATCCAGGGTGCCGTCCGTCAAGTACCGCGGCTTTTTTATCAACGATGAATGGCCCGCCTTTGGCAACTGGGCCAAGACCCATTTTGGCAGCATGAACGCCGCCTGCTATGCGCCGGTATTTGAGCTGCTGCTGCGCATGAAAGGCAACTACCTGTGGCCTGCCATGTGGAATTCCAATTTCAACCTGGACGGCCCTGGGCTGGAAAACGCCGTACTGGCGGACGAACTGGGTGTGGTGATGAGCACCTCCCACCACGAACCCTGTATGCGCAGCGGGCAGGAATACAGCATGGTGCGGGGCAGGGGTTCCATTTACGGCGATGCCTGGGATTACATTGCCAACCCAGAAGGCATTACCCGCTTTTGGCGCGACGGCCTGACCCGCAACAAAGATTTTGAGAACGTCATCACTCTTGGCATGCGCGGCGAAAATGACACTGCCATTATGCAGCATGCCACGCTGGAAGAGAACATTCAACTGATCCGCAATGTGCTGAAAACCCAGAACCAGCTGATTCGGGAGATTATTAACCCGGATGTCAGGCAGGTGCCGCGGCAGATCGTTTTCTTCTCAGAAACCGAAGAGTTCTTTTACGGCAGCAAGGAAACGCCAGGCCTAATCGGTGATCCGGAACTGGACGGCGTGACCCTGATGCTGAGCGACAACAACCACGGCTCCACCCGCACGCTGCCAAGCCCGGAAATGCGCAGCCATCCCGGCGGGTACGGCATGTACTACCACATGGACATGCACGGCGGGCCCCACTCATTTGAATGGGTGGGTGCCACCTACCTGCCCAAAGTGTGGGAGGAGATGACCGCCGCTTACGAATACGGCGTGCGGGAGATCTGGGTAACGAACATCGGTGATATTGGCACGCAGGAGTTCGGGCTTTCCTACTTCCTGGACCTGGCTTATGATATTGACGTCTGGGGCGGGCAGGATGCTGCCATTACCACCAGTACACCGCACAGTGGGTGCGCCGCAACTTTGGCGCGGCTTTTGCACCGGCGGACCTGCCCCGCATTGAGGGCATCATCACCGACTACACCCGCCTGCTGGCCCGCAGAAAGCACGAGAAGATGGGGGAGAACACCTACCACCCGACCCATTACGGCGAGGCGGAGGAAGTGCTGCAAATTTCTGAGCATATCCTTACCGAATGTGATGCGCTGAAAACCGCCTGCCCGCAGGAGGACCTGAGCGCTTTTATCTCGCTGATCTACTTCCCGGCGTGCGGCACGGCCAATTTGATGAAGATGTGGATCCTGACCGGGCGCAACCATCTGTACGCCAAACAGAACCGCGTTGCCGCCAACCGGCTGGCCGATAAAGTGCAGGCCTGCATTGAAGCAGACGAAGCGCTGGTGAACGAATACCACACCGTGGACGGCGGCAAGTATTACGGGTTCGGGTTATCGGAGCACATCGGCTTTGTGTACTGGAACGACGAGGACAACAAGCTGCCCATCCGGATGTACATCACCCCGGCCAACCGGCCGCGGATGATCGTATCCCGCGTGGAAGATACCGAGTACGCCACCGGCTTTTGGTGGAATGGCCGCAAGCCGCAGGTATGGCAGGACTTTTTGCGGCCGGATGTCAGCCAGGTTGCGTTTGACGTTGCCTGCGGCAGCAAGTGCCCCATCAGCTGGCACATTGAGACCGACTGCCCCTGGATGCAGTTCAGCTGCACCGGCGGCACCGTGGCCGAAAATCAGCGCGTGACCCTGACGATTGACCGCAGCCAGATCACCGGCAAAGCGGCTGGACAGTTCGCTGTGGTGAATGAGCATATCCAGGAGGGGACCGGTGCGGCCAACATCATTGTGGAAGTGGACAATACGCCGGTCAGTTACCCCAAAGGAACTTTTGTGGAAGCTAACGGCTGCATTGCCATGGAAGCACAGCACTACACTGCCAAGCGGGATGTTCCCGGCGGCGGCTTTGCGCTGCTCAAGCCGTATGGCCGCCTGGGCACCGCGCTGAAAGTGTTCCCGGCTACCGCCAACTTTGAAAACAGCGAAGAGCGCCCCTATCTGGAATATACGTTTGCTGCGGCAAAAGACGGAAACTATCATGTACAGTTCCATATGTCCGCCACCACACCGGTCACCTTTGAGCCAAAGCAGTATATCGGTTATTCGGTCAATGGCGGAGCGGTGCAGGTTGTAAACACCGTGCACGAGGAGAACCGACCGTTCTTTGGCAGCGAACAGTGGTACGCCGAGGGCTTTGCCAATGTAAAGCTGACCGAGGCCGTCATCCTGTGCCATGCGGGGGTCAACACACTGCGCTTTTATGCGGTCAGCCCGGCCATCATTCTGGAAAAGATCGTGCTTTGGCCGGACGGCACCACCCTGCCGGAATCCTACCTTGGCCCGCGGGAGAGTTACCGCTGCTGACGCAGCTAAGGCCAGCATAAAGCCAACAACAGATAAGTTCGAGGTATTGATATGAGTTCTACTATTTGCGCCCTTGCCACCCCACCGGGGGCAGGCGGCATTGCGGTCGTTCGGGTATCCGGACCGGAAGCGTATACGGTGGTGGAGGAGATCTTCACCCCTCGCAACCCGGCAAAGCGGGTTGCGGAAGCCAAAGGCTACACCGCCATGCTGGGGCATTACCATCTGCGGGGTGAGGAGATGGATGAGACCATCGCCCTGTTTTTCCGCGCGCCGCACAGCTACACTGGTGAAGATGTGATCGAGCTTTCAGTCCACGGCGGCAACGCCATGGCCCAGGGCCTGCTGGAAGCGCTGTACCTGGCCGGTGCTGCGCCCGCCGGCCCCGGCGAGTTTACCCGCCGCGCACTGGAAAACGGCCGCATGAGCCTGACCCAGGCCGAAGCCGTGATGGAGATCATCTCCGCCGAAGGGCGGCAGGGGGCAGCGCTGGCAAAGTCCGCTTTGGACGGCGCGCTGGCACGGCGCATTGCGGGCATCCAGGCCGCTTTGCAAACGCTGGCTGCCCACCTGACCGCCTGGATTGACTACCCGGAGGAGGATGTGCCGGAGGTATCGCAGGCAGAGCTGATCGCCACACTGAGCGAGCAGAAGGACACGCTGGACCAGCTGATTGCCGGGTACAGGGCCGGGGCGGTTTTGCGCCGCGGGGTGGACTGTGTGCTGCTGGGCCGCCCCAATGTTGGCAAAAGCACCCTGTTGAACCTGCTGGCCGGGTTTGACCGCGCCATTGTGACCCCCATTGCGGGCACCACCCGCGATGTGCTGGAGCAGGCCGTGATGCTGGGGGATACCGGCATCCGGCTGAACCTGTTTGACACCGCCGGTGTGCGGGATGTGGGGAACACGGCGATGCTGTGGAAGCCGAGGGCATCCGCCGCAGCTGGAAAAAGCTGGAGGAAGCCGGGCTGGTGCTGGCCGTGTTCGACCTGGCCGCCCCGCTGAATGAGGAAGACCTGGAAATTGCACGCCGCTGCCAGGGCCGCCCTGCGCTGGCCATCCTGAACAAGCAGGATCTGGCCGGGCAGGGGAAACATTCACTGCCGCACAGCAGCAGTTAGCGCCTTACTTCAAGGCCATCATTCCACTGACCGCGCGGGACGCCGCCAGCCTGCAGCCTTTGTGTCAGGCGGTCGCCCACCTGCTGGGCACCGCCAACCTGGACCCCAACGCTGCCGCGCTGTGCAGCGCCCGCCAGCTGAGCGCCGCCAAGGAAGCCCGCGATGCCCTGGCCGAAGCCCTGAACAGCCAGGAGGACGGCTTTGGGTTGGATGCTGCCGGGGTGTGCATCAGCGATGCGCAGCGTGCCCTTGCCCGCCTGACCGGTGAGGATGCCACCGAAGCTACCATTGACGAAGTGTTTTCTACCTTCTGTGTGGGCAAATAACCCACCTGTTCTTCTGCGTTTCAAGAGCGCCTGTTTACCCGCTATTTTCTGCGGGGGCAGGCGCTCTTTTATTGTGTTCCGGGCGCGGCTGTGATACAATGAAGTGACGAAAATTTCTTCCATCAAAGAGTTTTGATTTGAGGCATAGAGATTATGGATTTTTTGGGAAATTATGATGTGGTCGTGGTGGGTGCCGGACACGCCGGAATTGAAGCTGCCCATGCGGCAGCCATGCTTGGCGCCAAGACGGCGATCTTTACGTTGACATTGGATTTTATCGGCAACATGCCCTGCAACCCGTCCATTGGCGGCACAGCCAAGGGGCATCTGGTGCGGGAGATCGATGCGCTGGGCGGTCTGATGGGCATTGCGGCGGACGCCACCTTTTTGCAGAGCCGGATGCTGAACCGCGGCAAAGGCCCCGCGGTACACAGCCTGCGCGTACAGACTGACCGCAAGCGCTACCACATGTGGATGAAGCACGCGCTGGAGCTGACCCCCAACCTGGAGATTCACCAGGCAGAGATCGTGCGGCTGGATGTGCAGAACGGCCATGTGTGCGGGGTGGTAACGGCGCTGGGCGGCTATTACAGCTGCAAGTGCGTGGTGATTGCCACCGGCACAGCGCTGGGCGGGCGCATTTTTGTGGGCGAAGCCCACTATGACGGCGGCCCGGACGGTACCCATGCGGCCACCGCGCTGACCAAGGATCTGACGGCCCACGGTGTGCCGCTGCGCCGCTTCAAGACCGGCACCCCGGCCCGCGTACACCGCCGCAGCATTGACTTCAGCAAGCTGGACTGCCAGCCCGGCGACCCTGACGAACTGCTGCAGCCGTTCAGCTTTATGACCCACAAGCCGATGCACAACAAGGTGGACTGTTACATTGCTTACACCAACCCGGAGACCCACAAGGTCATCCTGGACAATCTGAGCCGCTCGCCGCTGTACGGCGGGGACATTCAGGGTGTCGGCCCGCGGTACTGCCCTTCGATTGAAGATAAGGTGGTGCGCTTTAAGGGCAAGGAACGCCACCCGGTGTTTGTGGAGCCCTGCGGCGAGGACACCGAGGAGATGTACCTGCAGGGGATGAGTTCCTCCCTGCCGGAAGCCGTGCAGAATGCCATGTACCGCACCATCAAGGGGTTTGAGAACCTGGAGATCATGCGCCCGGCTTATGCCATCGAGTATGACTGTGTGGACCCCACCAGCATGCTGCCCACGCTGGAAAGCAAAGTGATCGGCGGCATGTACGGGGCAGGGCAGTTCAACGGAACTTCCGGCTATGAGGAAGCCGCCGCGCAGGGCCTGCTGGCCGGCCTGAACGCCGCCCGCCAGGCTCTGGGCAAGAGCGAGCTGGTGCTGGCACGGCATACTTCCTATCTTGGCACGCTGGTGGACGACCTAGTAACCAAGGGCGTGATGGACCCCTACCGCATGATGACCAGCCGCAGCGAGTACCGCCTGAGCCTGCGGCAGGACAACGCCGATGAGCGCCTGACCCCCATTGGCCGGGAATACGGCCTTGTGGACGACACCCGCTGGGCGGCGTTCACCCACGACATGGAAGTGAAAAAGGCCGAGCTGCACCGGCTGGAAACCACCAAAGTACCGCTGGCGGAGCTGCGCACCGTTGCCCCGCCGGAAGTGCTGGAAACGCTGGGTGAATCCGGCGGCACGGCGGCGGAGCTGCTCAAGCGGCCCGGCGTACACTATGAGCTGCTGGCCAAGGTGATTGGCCGCGGGCAGGATGTGAGTGCTGCCATGGCCTTGCGCATTGAAACCGAGATCCGCTATGCCGGTTATATTGCCCGTGAGCAGCGCGCTATCCACGAAGTACAGCGCCACGAAAATGTGGTGATCCCCGATGACTTTGATTACGCCCCGCTGGAAACCGTGACGCTGGAAGCCCGCGAAAAGCTGGCGAAGATTCGCCCCCGCACGCTGGCACAGGCCGGACGCATTCCTGGTGTAAGCCCCAGCGACCTGGCCCAGCTGAGCATTGCCCTGATGAAAGCAGGGAAGACTGCGGCAGAATAAGGGGCGGGATACTCATTTTAAATTAAAAAAGAATAGAGAATAATGAATAATTGTTGTGTGATGCCCACGGCATCACATTTTAATTAAGTCAGCTGTTCCGGAAAAAATCATGGTCGCTCCATCGCAGCCAACCTATTTTATTTGCGCCGCGGCGGGCGGCGCACCGACATTGTTCTTTATTCATTATTATTTATTATTTTTATAAAGGAGCTTATATGATCGATAAAGAACGCCTTGCACAAAAATGTTCCACGTGGAACATTGTGCTGAGCGGTGCCCAGCTGGATCTGCTGGACCGCTATGCGGAAATTCTGGTGGATTACAACCAGAAGGTGAACCTGACGGCCATCACCAGCCCGGAGGGCATTGAGGACCGCCACTTTGCGGACAGCCTGCTGTTTGCCGCCCAGCCGGAAGTAACCGGCAAACTGGTGGACGTTGGCACCGGGGCAGGGTTCCCCGGTGTGGTGGCAAAAATTTTCAAGCCGGATTTGCAGCTGACCCTGATGGAGCCCACCGGCAAGCGGGTGGACTTTTTGAAGTACCTGTGCGGGGAACTTGGCCTGACGGGGGTAGAGTTCGCCAAGGAGCGCGCAGAGGAAGCCGCCCGCAAAATCTGGCGTGAACAGTTTGATGTCGCCAGCGCCCGTGCGGTAGCCGCCCTGCCGGTGCTGTGCGAATACTGCCTGCCGCTTGTGCGGGTTGGCGGGGTGTTCATTGCAATGAAAGGCCCTGATGCGGATGCTGAGTTGGGCGGTTCCGCTGCCGCCCTGAAAAAGCTGGGCGGTGCCTACGGCGATACCCGCGCTTTCACCCTGCCGGACGGCAGCGAGCGGCGGCTGGTGGTTTGCAAAAAGATTTCGCAAACGCCGACAGCTTACCCCCGCAACGGCGGAAAAATTGCAAAAAAGCCTCTTTAATTTAACAAAACTCCGGGTTTTACCTCGAATTGCGGCGAACGAATTTTCTTTCTAACCGGTTTGGCCTGTGCTATGCTTTTGATAAAAGGCAAGCACAGGCTTTTTTATTGCCTGTGCGGGGAGGGAGAAGCCATATGTCCAAACCGGATAAAAAAGCCGCCAATCAGAAACCCGGCAAAATTATTTTACTGCCGGTGGAGCAGATCGAGCCATCGCCGTTCCAGGCGCGCACCGCCTTTGATGAAACCGAGATTGCGGCGCTGGCTGTCAGCATTTTACAGAACGGGCTGCTGCAGCCCATCAGCGTGCGCAAGACAGGCTACCACAAGTACCAGCTTGTGGCAGGGGAGCGGCGGCTGCGGGCCTGCCGCCTGGCGAAGCTGGAACGCATCCCGGCCATCATTCAGGACTTTGACGACAGCGAAACTGCTGCGCTGGGGCTGCTGGAAAATTTACAGCGCGCCCAACTGGATGCCTTTGATGCGGCAAGGGGCATCCGGGAGGTGATCCGGCTTTGGAACTGCACCCAGGCCGAAGCTGCACGCCGTCTGGGGTTAAGCCAGCCCGCGCTGGCCAACAAGCTGCGCTTACTTACCCTGACCACCGCCCAGCAGCAGCTCTGCACCGCTGCCGGTCTGACCGAGCGCCACGCCCGCGCTGTACTGCGCCTGCCGGAAAGCCGCCGCACCGCCGCGCTGGAAAAGATCGCACGGGACAAGCTGAGTGTGCGGGAAGCCGACCGTCTGGTGGACGCCATGCTGGCTGCCCCCAAAGACACCCCCGGCCCCTGCCGCAGCACGGTGCCGATGGTGGGGGATGTGCGGCTGTTTGTAAACACCTTACAGCACGCGGTTGACCTGATGACCCAGCGGGGCATTCCCGCCGTGACCAGCTGTGAGCAAGCGGATGGATTTTTGGAATACACGGTACGCATCCCCACCGCTACCCCTGCACCGCTGCCCGTGCCCAACACGCTGCCGGCGTGCCATGAGCCGGAGATGCCGAGCGGGGAAGGAAGCAGCCTTGGGGAAGAGGATGAGTTCGTTAGGAGTTAGGTGGGAGGAGTTAGGAGTTTGGGCGAATGCGAAATTAGGAATTAGAAATGAGGAATTAGAGGTAGAGTGGGGGCATAAGATTAGGGCAATACCGCATAATTCTAAGTGCCGATACGGCGAGCGAGGTGCGGCAGCTGCTAGGCCAAAAGCGCAGATAATACTGGATGCTGCAAAGGTGAGCGCCGCCAGTGGCGGATGCAGCGAACCGAAGCAGGGGCAGCGGTCGCAGAGTGCGAGGGGCTTTTGCCCCCGAAGCACGATGCGGGTACCGCAACCCGACATTATCGAGCATTTTGGCAACGCAGATGCCGTGCCGCAGCTGCCGGAGCGGTGCTTAAGCCGTAAGGCGGGAATTGTGCGGTGTTGCCATAGCAAAGGCTCATCGTCCCCTACAAATTGACGTCAGGCACATCCACAAAATTTATAATGCACAAGCAAGGCAAGGTTGCGGCGGGATGAGGGCGTCCCGCCCTACAGGACAATTTCTATGTCTGCAGCGCATAATAAAACATTCTGCACGCCTTACTAATGCAGTTTTCTTGTTATATATTTAGGGGCACACTGTCTCTTCCTGCGCTTTTTCCCTCCGGAATGTTCCACGTGGAACATTCCGGGGGGATTTTTTGTGTTTTTGGGGGTTAGGACTTCCACAAAAGGGGCTGCTGTGTTATAATAAATAAGTTCTTAGCGGTTCCAAACGATACATGGAGGGTAAAATGGCAAAAGTAATTGCAATCGCAAACCAAAAGGGCGGCGTTGGCAAAACGACCACCTGCGTCAACCTTTCTTCCTGCGTGGCTGCGCTGGGCAAAAAGGTTCTCGTGGTTGACCTTGACCCGCAGGGCAATACCACCTCGGGTTACGGCGTTGCAAAAAAAGGCCAGCAATCCAACATTTACACCTGCCTGATCAACGATGATGACATTCGGCAGGCCATCGTTCACACCCCAAGTTCAGCGCAGACTTGATTGCTTCCAACACGCAGCTGGCCGGTGCTGTGGTGGAGCTGGTGGAGCTGCCCCGGCGCGAAAACCGCCTGCGCAGCATCCTGGCACCGCTGATTCCTTTGTACGATTATGTGTTCATTGACTGCCCGCCCTCGCTGGATCTGCTGACCGTCAACGGTCTTTGCGCCTGCGATACGGTGCTGATCCCCATTCAGTGCGAGTATTATGCGCTAGAGGGGCTTTCGGAGCTGATGAATACCTTAAAGATCGTGCGCAAAAAATACAACCATTACCTGGACATTGAGGGCGTGGTGTTCACCATGTACTCCGGCCGGTTCAACCTGACCATGCAGGTGGTTGCACAGGTCAAAAAGTACTATGGCAACAAGGTTTACAAAACCGTTGTGCCGCGCACCGTGCGCCTTTCGGAAGCGCCCAGTTTTGGTATGCCCATCAATTTTTACGAGCCGAACGGCAAGGGCAGCGAAGCCTATATGGCCATGGCGCGTGAATTTTTGGAAAATAACGAGCGGGAATGACCCTGGTTTTCCTGTTTGGGAAAGGGAAGTGTGTGAATGGCAAAACGCAAATTGGGCGGCCTTGGCAAAGGGCTGGACAGCCTGTTTGAAGACCTGCCCATGACCGAAGATGCTAGCCCGGATCTGACCCGCCTGCCTGTGCGGGAGATTGAGCCGGACCCCGACCAGCCGCGCAAGAACTTTGACGAGGACGCCATGGCGGCCCTGGCAGAGAGCATTGGCGAAAACGGCCTGCTGCAGCCCATTGCGGTGCGCGCCAAAAAGACCGGGCCGGGCTATGTGATCATTGCGGGCGAGCGCCGCTGGCGTGCCGCGCGCATGGCCGGGCTGGATGAAGTTCCGGTTTTGATCAAAGATGTGACCGACGAACAGGCCGCTGCGCTGGCCCTGATCGAGAACTTGCAGCGCGAGGATCTGGACCCCATTGAAGTGGCTGAGGGCTGCAAAAAGCTGATCGAGCGCTATGGTTTAACGCAGGAAGAAGCTGCCAAGCGGCTGGGCAAAAGCCGCAGCGCCATTACCAACGCCATGCGCCTGCTGAACCTGCCGGAGTATGTGCGGGATCAGGTGCGGACAGGAGACATCAGTGCGGGCCATGCCAAAGCGTTGTTAAGCCTTGGCTCACCGGAGCAGATGTCCGCCGCGGCGGACCAGATCATTGCCAAGGACATGAGCGTGCGCCAGGCCGAAGCTTTGTGCCGCAAAATGTCCAAGCCGCCGAAGCCCGCCAAGGAAGAGGATGCCTTTACCCGCCCGGTGCTTGCCGTGGAGGTGGAGGGTGCCCTGAAAGAGACCACCGGCAGCGAAGTGCATGTGGACTACAAGGGCGGCAAGGGCGTGCTGCACATTGCATTTTATTCTGATGCGCAGCTGCAGCAGTTTGCCGGGCTGCTGGGGCAGTATGACCCTGAGCAGGCCGCCGAGGCGGCTGATCCGTCCGGTGAGGACGAGGCATAACTCTTTCATTTTATTACTTTAGATTTCAGGCATTTGCAAAATTACAAATAGAGGAAAGGATTTTGAATCATGCTGGATATTCGTTTTGTGCGTGAGCACCCCTGATGAGGTCAAGGAGAACATTAAAAAGAAGTTTCAGGATGCCAAGCTGCCGCTGGTAGACGAGGTCATCAATCTGGATGCCGAGTACCGCGCCGCCATTGGCGAGGGTGACACCCTGCGCGCCAACCGCAACAAGCTTTCCAAGCAGATTGGCATGCTGATGGGCCAGGCTAAAAAGGACCCCAGCAAGGCCGCCGAAGCCGAGGAGATCAAGAAGCAGGTAACCGCACAGGCTGACCGCCTGAAAGAGCTGGAAACCAAGGAAGCCGAGCTGCAGGACAAGATCCGCGACATCATGTACACCATCCCGCAGATGATCGACCCCAGTGTGCCCATCGGCCCGGACGACAGCTGCAATGTGGAAGTACAGCGCTTTGGCGATCCTGTTGTGCCGGATTATCCCATCCCGTACCATGTTGACATCATGGAAAGCTTTGACGGCATTGACCTGGATGCTGCAGGCCGCGTTTCCGGCAACGGCTTCTACTATCTGCTGGGCGACATTGCCCGCCTGCACGAAGCTGTTCTGGCTTACGCCCGCGATTTTATGATCGACAAGGGCTTCACCTATGTCATCCCCCCGTTCATGATGCACGGCGATGTGGTGAAGGGCGTTATGTCCTTCCCCGAAATGGATGCCATGATGTACAAGATCGAGGGTGAGGACCTGTACCTGATCGGCACTTCTGAGCACACCATGATCGGCCGTTTCATTGACCAGACCCTGGACGGCGCCAAGCTGCCCCTGACCCTGACCAGCTACAGCCCTTGCTTCCGCAAGGAGAAGGGTGCCCACGGCATTGAGGAGCGAGGCATTTACCGCATCCACCAGTTCGAGAAGCAGGAAATGATCGTCGTCTGCAAGCCGGAGGACAGCATGAGCTGGTACGACAAGCTGTGGCACAACTCTGTTGAGCTGTTCCGCTCTATGGAGATTCCCGTTCGCCAGCTGGAGTGCTGCTCCGGCGACCTGGCTGACCTTAAGGTGAAGAGCTGCGACATTGAGGCTTGGAGCCCGCGTCAGCAGAAGTACTTTGAGGTTTGCAGCTGCTCCAACCTGGGCGATGCCCAGGCACGCCGTCTGCGCATCCGCTACAAGGATGAGAATGGCAAGACCCAGCTGGCCCATACCCTGAACAACACCTGCGTTGCCCCGCCGCGCATGCTGATTGCTTTCCTGGAGAACCACCTGCAGGCTGACGGCACCGTGACCATTCCGGCTGTTCTGCAGCCGTACATGGGCGGCAAGACCGTGCTGGTACCGAAGGAGAAGTAATTTTCTTTTTAGAGTTATTTTCCAGCCTTTTTTGAAAAAAAGCTGGGCGAAAAACTTTAGGCAATACCGCATAATTCTAAGTGCCGATACGGCGAGCGAGGTGCGGCAAATGCCAAGCCAAAAGCGCAGATAATACTGGATGTCTTATCGAGCATTTTGGCAACGCAGATGCCGTGCCGCAGCTGCCGGAGCGGTGCTTAAGCCGCAAGGCGGGAATTGTGCGGTGTTGCCTTTAATCAGACCAAATATAAAAAGCCCCGTGTGAGGGGAAAGGGAACAGGCGCAGGTCTGTTGAGCTTTCCCCGGCACGGGGCTTTTGGGGGTCAGCCTTTTTCAAAAAGCTGGGCCGCCGAAACAAAACGGAAATTGCAAAACAAAATCTCAGCCGTGCGGTATCCTACCTGCACAGCTGAGATTTTTGTTTTGTGTCTATTTTTATTGCGGTTACTCTTTCTCTTTCCAGTGCTTCAGCTGGGAAAGGTAAGTATCAAACTGAGCGCGGCAAACGGCGGCGGGGGCGTTATCCGGGTTGGGCATATGTGCCATCAGATAATCCAGCAGGGAAGCTTTGGTGGGATAGGCGAACTGGCCATCGGCATAGCACCACTTACAATAATCCTTGTTAAAGGCACCATCCGGCCCTTTGCTCAAGGTGGAATCATCCAGCGGCATGCCGCAGCACTGGCAGACCAGGGTGCGCAGGCTGCGTTTGCCAAGCAACGGGAAGTCGCATTTTGGACTTTGGGCAATACCGCATAATTCTACGTGCCGATACGGCGAGCGAGGTGCGGCAGATGCTAAGCCAAAAGCGCAGATAATACTGGATGTCTTATCGAGCATTTTGGCAACGCAGATGCCGTGCCGCAGCTGCCGGAGCGGTGCTTAAGCCGTAAGGCGGGAATTGTGCGGTGTTGCCTTTGCTTTTTCAGGACGATTCAACCCAGCATGGCACCCAGGGCGTCCAGCGCCGTGCGCAGGGCGGAGGCGGCGGGCTGGCCCGGTGCGCTGGAAACACCTGCCGTGGCAAAGCCTGCACAGCTGCCAAACGCTGCGCCGCAGATGCGGCTGACCATCCCCTGCTGGCCCATGGACATGGTGATGAGCGGGGTATCGTTCCCTGTGGCTTGGGCTGCCTGGGCGGTGGCTTCCAGCAGGCGGGCGGTATCCGCCGGGGTGTGGGGCATTACGGCCAGCTTGCCGATATCTGCCCCGCGGCGGACCATATCAGTCAGGGTGTTGACCATCGTTTCGGTGGGCGGAGTCTCGGCAAAGTTATGGCTGCTGAACACGGTTTTTACGCCGCTTTCCCGCGCCTGCTGCTGGATGGCAGCAATGACCGCCGGAGCCGTGCTGGCTTCGACATCCAGCAGATCCGCCAGGCCACTGTGGCAGATAGCAGTGCCGAGTTCGCCGTATGCGGCATCGGTGAGATCGGCCAGACCGCCCTCTTTTTTGGTTCGGATGGTGGCCAGTAGGGGAACGCCCTGCCCAATGGCGGCACGGGCGGCGCACAACACGTTTTGCACGTTAGGAGCATCCAATATCGAAAGGGCATCCAAACGCAGCTCTACCACGTCCCCAGCCGCCCCAGCGGCGGCAGCGTTGGAAAGGTCGTTGGCCATAACGGGTACCAGGATCTTAAAGTTGGTCGGGGCAGTGTCCCGCGGGGGCAGCAGCGTTACGCCGCGCACAGTAATGGCAGGCATGGGGTTTCCTCCTTCAATGTTCCACGGGCAGCGGGCAATGCCGCTGCAAAATATACCAGTATTGTAGCACAAGGCGGCGGCTGGCACAAGAAAAAGCCCCCGCGCACAGCACGGGGCTTTGGCAGCCGCCGGGGGCGTACATTGTTCCCGGCGTGGGTCGTCAGTATTATAATAAAAACTTTATCAGAAAGCAGCGTACTTATAACGATGCGGAACAAACGGAATGACCAACATTATACCTGTTCCACAAAAATACGATTTTACTGTTTTACAAGCGCATAAAGCAAGGAGAGTTTTAGGGCAATACCGCATAATTCTAAGTGCCGATACGGCGAGCGAGGTGCGGCAGATGCTAAGCCAAAAGCGCAGATAATACTGGATGCTGCAAAGGTGAGCGCCGCCAGTGGCGGAAACAGCGAACCGAAGCAGGGGCAGCGGTCGCAGAGTGCGAGGGGCTTTTGCCCCCGAAGCACGATGCGGGTACCGCAACCCGACATTATCGAGCATTTTGGCAACGCAGATGCCGTGCCGCAGCTGCCGGAGCGGTGCTTAAGCCGCAAGGCGGGATTTGTGCGGTGTTGCCTTAGAATGAAAGAGCAGCATGCTGCCCGCTTCGGGATCTCATCTGTCAGGATGGTCCTGTTGGCGCTGGGCATTGACAGGCTGGGGGCATCGGCCATTGTATCGGTACCATGCACCGTCAGCCAGGGGACCGGACGGGATTTTGCCAACCTGACCTTGATCGTATACCACATTCCGGTTGCGGCACAGTTCGTGATCAAGGGGCCGGGCGGCTGATTGACCTGCTGCAAATCGTAGTCAGCATTGTGTTCACCCGGTTCATGGCGTTGTTCCAGCACACCATTACCTGCCAGAGCGTCCTTTTGCCTTCCCGCAACACGGAACAAAGCGAGAAATGGCGCACTGTGGGGGTTGGACAGCTTTTGTCCGATCGTTTCCCGCAATCTCTCCAGCGTTTTTATCTGTACAAAAAGAGCAGCGTTTCTTCTGCCGCATGGCAAAAACGCTGCTCTTTTTCAAATGCTGATTTTGCGCTGGATCTTACAGTTCGATCTTACCGAACATGTCAAAATCATCCCCATCATGGATGCGCGCGGTGCGGGCCGGGGCCTGCGGGCGGGCGTTGGGATCACGCGGGGCGCTGGCAAATTCGCGCTCCGGCACGCTGGACGGGCGGCCATAGCCGCGGCCGCCATTGCGGCTGCCACCGCGGTTATCACGCGGGGGACGGCTGCTGTTGCCGCGGTAACCACCGCCGCGGCGGTTATCGTTGCGGGGGCCGCGGTTGCCGTTAAAGCTGCGGCCATTGCGATTGCCGCGGTTGGGGCCGCTGCGGCGGCCGCGCGGTGCATCACGATCCGGCAGGTTGCTGGCGTTGGGGTCGGTGGAATAAATCACCACGCGGCGGTCGGGGCCTTCGCCCTTGCTCTCGCTGCGTACGCCCTCGATCTCGGCCACAGCGGTATGGATGATGTGGCGCTCGTAGGGGTTCATCGGCTCCATCTCGTAATAGCAGCCGGTGCGGATCACACGGTTGGCAATGCGCACAGCCAAGGCCGTCAGGTCGTCTTCGCGCTTATTGCGGTAGCCGCCCACATCGATGCCCAGCTTGACGTAAGGGCCTTCCATCCGGTTGACCACCAGGCTTGCCAGATAGGAAAGGCTCTCCATCGTTTCGCCGCGGCGGCCAATGAGTGCGCCCAGGTGGGCACCCTCAACATGCAGAATGGTAGCTTCTCCCTTTTTGCCTGCGGTAAAGGTGAACTCCTTCACGCCCATCAGGTGGAAGATGGGGTCAGGTAATCCACCGCAGCCTGCAGGCGGGGGTCAGCGGCAATATCCAGCGGGGTCTCAGCTTCCGCCGGGGCAGCATCCTCTGCCGCGGGTTGTTCGGCCGCTTCTTCTGCCGGGGCGGGTTCGGGTTCAGCAGCGGCCACCGGGGCAGCAGGCGTGGTTTCCGGCTCGGTATCGGCAGTTTCCACGGTAACTTTTACTTTTGCAGGGGTCACTTTCAGGCCCAGGAAGCCGGTTTTCTGCGGCATTTCCAGGATCTCATAGCTCACACCCAGGTCGTCACGGTCAACGCTGAGCGCTTCGCAGCCCAGCTGAATGGCTTCTTCCACCGTTTTGGCGGTTGCAACATATTCACGCATGATTACTACCTCCTTCTTTATAGGGCGGTCTTACTTCTTCTTTTTGCCTTTCTGGGCCTTCTGGGCTTCCATCTCGGCGCGCTGCTCGTCCGTCAGGGGGACGGTACGGTCATTGGCGTACTTTTCGGCATCCAGCTTGCGGGCGTATTCAAGGCGCATCTGGTCCAGCTGACGCTTGTTGACGTTCTTTTCGACCTTTTTGCCGCCTTCTTCGACGGTAACGGTCTTGATCTCTTTCTTGGCGGCGCGCTTGGCGGCAACTTCGGCTTCGTACTGAGCCTTGAACTTTTCGGGGTTATACACCTTGTAGGTCAGCACGGTCTGCAGCATCATGAAGATGTTGGAGGTGCCGTAGTACAGGGAGAAGCCGACAGGCATCTGGAAGCACATGAAGACGAACATGATGTTCATGCCCCACATCATGACCTTCATGCTGCCCTGCATCTGGGCCTGCTGGCCGGACATCTTGGTGCTGAGCACCTGGGAGATGCACATGGTAACCGCAGCGATGATGGGGAAGATCATGATCAGGCTGAAGCTGAAGCCGGTGATGGTGCACATATCCATGCCAAGGAAACTGGTGTTAAAGTTGGCAATGGAGCTGAGCTGCTCGGTAGTCAGGCCGGTATCCACACCACTGGCAAGGCCGGCGTGGATTGCTTCGATCAGGCCGGTCTGGGCCGCTGCGCCGTTGTTGGCAATACCAAGTGCGGTGCAGGCGGCGCTGATGGCGTCCTTGGGGATGCCGAGAATGTACTGCACAGGGCGGTAAACAACCTCCACCATGCCGAACAGGACCAGCATATTGACAAGCATCGGCAGGCAGCCTGCAGTGGGGGAGTAGCCATACTCCTGCTGGAACTTGAGCATTTCCTCCTGCATTTTTTCCTGGTTGTTCTTGTACTTTTGCTGGATTTCATTGATCATCGGTGTAAACACCGACATCTTGGCCATGGACTTCTGCTGTTTGATCATCAGCGGAAGCATGAGCAGTTTGATGATCACGGTGAAAACAATCATCGTGACGGCGAAGTTCGGGATCATCTGATACAGCATACGCATCAGCGGTCCCAGGATCATTGCGAGGAATCCCATATTCTATCCTTCCGCCCTGCCCGCACGCAGGGCATTTATTTTATAAAGAAGGTCTTCGCCGTGCGGTGAGAAGACATGAGAGGCGAGAGTAATAGAGAATAACTAAGAAAGAATAATGAATCATGGTGGTTGGCACCTGCGGTGCCTTTATTTTGGAATATTAGATCCTAAAAGTTCTGCTGCGGGTTTTGGCTCGGCAGAACCCTAATTTTGAGCTGCGCCGTTCCGGCGCAGCGGTCCACCAACATTATTCTTTATTCTTTTTTTAATTTAGTTTAATTCAGCCTTATCGCTTTTCTCTGAACAGTTTCCGCTCTGGGTTCATCCAGCGCCCCTTTTCCGGCACGGGGTCATAGCCGTACTTGCCAAAGGGATTGCAGCGCAGAATGCGCCACAGGCCCAGCAGCAGGCCTTTGGCCGGGCCATGCACCTGGATAGCCTGGATCATATACTGGCTGCAGGTTGGGGTAAACCGGCAGTTATGCCCCAGCAGCGGACTAATGACCTTCTGGTAGCCGCGCACCAGGGCAATCAGCACCCGGCTGATCACTCCGGTGCACCGTTCGGCTGCGGTTTGGCCGCGGGCTGCTGCGGCACCGCGGCAGCTTTATCCGGCAGGCCGGCTTTGCGCATCAGGCCCGCCAGTGTTTTGCTCAGTTGGGTGCTTTTCAGGTAGGGCGTGCGGGCACGCGCTACTAAGATTATATCATATCCGCCGATATTTTGCGAGAGGTGTTCCGAAAGTGCTGCGCGCATAATACGCCGCGCACGGTTGCGCTGCACGGCATGGCCCACCTTTTTAGTGGCGGTCAGTCCGATGCGGGTATAGCCCAGCCGGTTTTTGGCCACATACAGCACCAGATTGGGGTGAACATAGCTTTTGCCGCGGGCATAAATGCGGGAAAATTCCTTATTTTTGGTCAGGGTTCGATAGCGCATGGCGGGGTTCCTCCGGCATGGTAGGATTGTATGGCCTGCACGGCTTAATACGTGCAGGGAGTGGGAATGGATGGTGCACCGGAACTGTTATAGGCCAAGGCAAAACGCCGAAAAAACGGGTTTGCCTTTGTGAAAATGCTCCAAATTTTGGCTTTTTTCCAGTACATCCTAGCAAAAAAGGCCGCTGACAAGAAATCAGCAGCCTTTGTTTGCATGTGTTTGCGAAACCTGTGCCTGAAAAATCAGACGGTCAGGTTCTTGCGGCCCTTAGCACGGCGGCGGGCCAGCACCTTACGGCCGTTCTTAGAAGCCATGCGCTTCAAAAAGCCATGAACGCGGCTGCGCTGACGCTTCTTCGGCTGGAAAGTCTGCTTCATTTCGTATTCCCTCCTTCAAAGTTTCCCCAATACTGGGCATTTTTTGGCGATTTACGCTTGGCAAATGCCCGTAGATACAGGGGCAGCCTTGCAGACTTTGATTATAGCGCAAGGACGGCAAGTTTGTCAATAGCAAACCGCGAAAAAATCCACGCGATGATCCAATGCCAGGCGCAAAGGATTGGATTTTGCGCTCTGCGCGGGCGGGCCCAGCGGACAAATAGATGCAAACGAGCCCGCTGTGAGGTGTGGATTTGGTGGAATGTTGGTTCAAAACCTGCATTTTTTGCCAAATTTTCAACTTTATTGCCCATATCGTGGAAAATTGTACCCTATTATAATTGTATTGGGGGTAAATTTATGCTATACTATATCTGTATCTCTGTGTCTAAAAATCGGCAGAGCGGGCTTTCGGGCCTGCTTTCCGCGGGTTGACACAGCGGTTTTGGCGGACCGGGAAAGGCAACATCTTCCCCGCAGCCGCCGGCTGCTGCATGCTCCGCCCGCCTGCCCAAGAATTTTAGGCCGTGCAGCAATACCCTGCCGGATGCAGCCGGAATTTTGTGGAACGATGCGGCGCTCTTACTTTATAATGGGGGCAGCTTGTGTTTTGTTTGCAAAAATTGGGCGGCAGCCTGCGGGGCGGCAGTGCATTGCCTTGACTAACACAAAAGTGGGGAGTATCCATGGATTCATTCAACGACGTACTGGACGCGGCCAAAGCCTATTGCCGCGAACATACTGCCGACGCGACGTACCAGTATTACATCAGCGGGCTGAAAGCGGTCAGCTTTGAAAATTCCAACTGCATCACGCTGGAAGTCCGCAATGATTTTATCTGTAAGATCGTGTCTGACCGTTATACGGGTCTGCTGAAGGATGCGTTTAAGGCTGTACTTGGCTTTGATGTTGAGGTCAAGTTCACTGTGCCGCAGCCTGAACCAGAGGCTGCCAAAGAAAAACGCCCAATGGATGAAGCCAGCCTGCCCTCGGGCCGGTATGATTTCACCTTTGAAAACTTCATCCGCGGCCCGTCCAACCAATTTGCCTTTGCGGCGGCGCAGGCGGTTGCGGCAAACCCGTCCGGCGCTTACAATCCGCTGTTCATTTACGGACCGTCCGGTCTGGGCAAAACGCATCTGCTGAACGCGATTCAGATCGAGATCCACAAAAACCATCCGGACTACAATATCGTCTATGTGGACTGCGAAAAGTTTACCAACGAGATCATCACCGCGGTCAAAATGGCAACGACCGAACAGTTCCGCCAGAAATACCGCGAAGCCGATGTGTTGCTGATCGACGATATCCAGTTTTTGGCGGGCAAGGAATCAACGCAGGAAGAGTTTTTCCATACTTTTAATACGCTGCATAATGCCGGCAAGCAGATCGTGCTGGCATCCGACCGGCCGGCCAAGGAGATCAAGAGCCTGGAAGAGCGTCTGCGCACCCGGTTCGAGTGGGGCCTGACGGCGGATATCCAGCCGCCTGATTTCGAAAACCCGTGTGGCGATCGTCAAGCGCAAGGCCGAATTGCTGAATCTGGATCTGCCTGATGACGTTGCGGAATACATCGCCAACCATCTGAAGCAGAACATCCGCCAGCTGGAGGGCGCAGTGAAAAAGCTGAACGCCTACTATATGTTGGAGGGTATTGCCCCCTGCATCGGCGTAACGACGACCGCCATCAAGGATACACTGAATGATACCCAGCCCATCCCCGTTACGATTGAAAAGATCATCAACGAAGTGGCGCGCACCTATAATGTGATTCCCTCCGACATCCGCGGGAAAAAGCGCAGCGCCAATGTGAGTGCCGCCCGCCAGATGTCGATGTATATCATCCGCGAGATCACCGGTATGAGCATGGAAGCCATCGGTTCCGAATTCCAGCGTGACCATTCCACCGTTGTGTACTCCATCAATACGATGGAGAAGAACATCGGCAAGGACCGCCACCTGAAGGAGACCGTGGACGACATCATGAAGAACATCCGTGCCTGATGCATGCTGCAGGTTGACAATGAAACGCCCGGCGTTCTGTATGTTTATACATGAATATGCAGAACATACCATGCCTTTTCCGGGTTTTCAAAACGGATATTCCGGGTTCCGACAGCAGTTTTAGACTTTCAACATTTTCAACTGATTTTTCAACAATTAACACAGATTTTCCACAGAGCAGGTTGAAAGGTCAGGTTTTCCACATTTGAGATTTTTCTTTCCACGAAGTTTTGCGGAAAGTCGGGTCCTCAAAAATTGCTTCGGAATCGGAGGTTCCAGGCTTTTCCACAGATTCAACGTAGCCTACTACTATGACTATCAAAGTATCTAGTTTACCCTGACATTTTACGTGTTCTGCACCGTCAGGCCCATCAGCAAATAAGGATTATACAAAACGGATATTTCAGATTTCTGAACCGTCTGCCAGGCTACAACACTTCACGGTTTTCTGTAAGTTTAGTGATTATATACGAGGTGACAACATTGAAGTTTGAATGTGACAAGTCGCTGCTGTCTGCTGCGATCGACGGCGTTTCCCGCGCCATCACCAACCGCGCGGCGATCCCCGTGCTGGAGGGCATTTACCTGAAAGCCGAAGGGTTCCAGCTGACGCTGACCGGCTACGATATGGAAATGGGCATCACCACCAACATTGAGTGCAATGTTCAGGTACCCGGCGAGACGGTTTTGGAAGCAAAGCTGTTTGGTTCCATGGTCAGCCGTATGCCGTCCGGCACCGTATCGGTGGAGCTGAATAACGAAGGTATGGCAATTATTTCTGGCGGCGTGGCAGAGTTTGAGATCCCCGCCATGAACGCGAGCGATTACCCCAGCCTGCCCAACACGGCAGCCGAAAATACCATGACCATTCCGACTTCGATGATGCGCGAGCTGATTGAAAAGACCATCTATGCGGTCGCTGTGGAAGATAAGAAGCCCGCACATACCGGTGAATTGTTCGTGATCGAGCCGGGCCGCCTGACGGTTGTGGCTCTGGACGGTTACCGCCTGGCCATCATTAAGCGGGATGTGGAATGCACCCGCGATATCCGCATTATCATTCCGGCAAAAACGCTGCAGGAGCTGCTGAAAATCATCGGCGGGCCGGACGAACCGGTCAAAATTGATGCAAACCGCCGCTATGTGGTGTTCACTACCAACGGCTACACCATCATGAGCCGGTTGATTGAGGGCGAGTTCCTGAATTATGAGAGCGTGATTCCCAAAGAGAGCCGCACCAAGGTCGTGATCGACTGCAAGAGCTTTATTGATACGCTGGAACGTGCTTCTTTGATTATTACCGATCGTTTGAAGAACCCGCTGCGCATCAATTTTGCACCGGATAAAGTAACTGTGCGCTGCCAGACCCCGCTGGGCAAGGTGGTGGATGAGTTTACGCCGGAAAGCATGGAAGGCGATTCCATGGAAATCGGGTTCAACAACCGCTACCTGCTGGATGCGCTGCGCTATTCCAAGTGCGAAAAGCTGCGCCTGGAGATCAACGGCCCCTTGAGCCCGGTAAAGGTCCTGCCGGTGGAGGGCGAAGACTTTATTTACCTGGTGCTGCCGGTACGCTTTAAGAATGAAGGCTGATACGATGGAAAAAGTACGAATTCACACGGAATTTATCAAATTGGATGCTCTGCTGAAATTTGCCGGCCTGTGTGAAACGGGCGGCGAAGCCAAGGAGCTGATCCAGGGCGGAGAAGTGAAGCTGAACGGGGAACCCTGCACCATGCGCGGTAAAAAATGCGTGCCGGGCGATGTGGTGGAGCTGGAAGGCCGCCAGGTTCAGATCGCGGAGGGCTGCTGATGCGGCTGAACCGCCTTGCGGTGACGGATTATCGCAATTTATCCGCCGCTGTTTTGGAACCCGCCCCGCAGTTGACGGTTCTGTGCGGGGCAAACGGGCAGGGCAAAACCAACCTGTTGGAAGCCGTCTGGCTGCTGACCGGGGGCAAAAGCTTCCGTGGGGCAAAGGACGCCGAGCTGATCCGGCGCGGCGCTGACTTTGCCGTGCTGGAGGCCGCATTTGAAGCGGGAGACCGCCCCCAGGAAATACGGTTGACCGTTGGCGCCAAAGGAACCCAGCGCCCCGGCCGGACGGTACGTCTGAACGGAGCCGACCGCGGAAGAGCTGCTTCGATCGCAGGAACTTTTACGGCGGTGGCGTTTGACCCCAACCATCTGAGCCTGGTCAAAGGCGGGCCGGAAGGGCGGCGGCATTTCCTGGATGCCGCGCTCTGCCAGCTGTACCCCGGCTACCTGGCGGCGGAACGGCGGTATTTACGTGTGGTAGCGCAGAAAAATGCGTTGCTGAAAGCGTATGACATCACCCCCGGCGGGGATGTTCTGCTGGAAACCTACAACGAAGCGCTTGTGACCTATGGCTGCGAAGTCATGCGGCGGCGTGCGGGATATCTGGACCAGCTGGCCCCGGCGGCAGCGGCGAACTACCGTGATATTTCCAGCGGGGCAGAAAAGTTGGAGATCCAATACTGCCCCTGCTGCGATCCGGGCAACCCGGAAGCGCTGGCGGCCAAGCTGCGCGAGGTGAAAAACACCGAGCTGCGGGCAGGCTTTTGCCTGACGGGGCCCCACCGCGAGGACCTGGAAATTTTAATTGACGGCCAGCCGGGAAAAATTTATGGCAGCCAGGGCCAGCAGCGCAGTGCGGTGCTGAGCATGAAGCTGGCGGAAGCCAGCGTGGCGGGCGAGGTGCTGGGCGAACATCCGGTGATGCTGCTGGATGATGTGCTCAGTGAATTGGATGACGCACGCCAGACGTATCTATTGACCCGCATTGAGGACAAGCAGACATTTGTGACCACCTGCGATTCCGCCGCCTTTGCCCGAACCAACGGCAAGCTGGTCTTTGTGGACCACGGAACCGTGCGGGAGGGTTGAGGTTTTGCTTTACGGGGATTTTGTTCCCTTTTTTGAAAAAAAGGGAACCGGAAAAAACTTTTAATCATCTTTATAATAATAGAGAACTAAAAGTAAAACGCAGTCTTAAAATAAGCGCTGATGAATGCAAAGTTCAAAATGAAAACATTGCAAAAATTGACGCGATGCGGAAATAAAATTTCTAAATTTTGAGACGACCGAAGGGCGGCGCAGAGTGCCATCCCATTCCTGAACCGTGATCCCCAAAAGACAAACCCGGCAGTTTGTTCTGCCTCCAATTCCCTAATTGCTAAGGCAACACCGCACAATTCCCGCCTGACGGCTTAAGCACCGCTCCGACGGCTGCGGCACGGCATCTGCGTTGCCAAAATGCTCGATAATGTCGGGTTGCGGTACCCGCATCGTGCTTCGGGGGCAAAAGCCCCTCGCACTCTGCGACCGCTGCCCCTGCTTCGGTTCGCTGTTTCCGCCACTGGCGGCGCTCACCTTTGCAGCATCCAATATTATCTGCGCTTTTGGCCTAGCAGCTGCCGCACCTCGCTCGCCGTATCGGCACTTAGAATTATGCGGTATTGCCCTAATTTCTCATTACTAATTATCATGTATCTTCACTTAGGTCAGGATTTTATCGTAAATACGCGGGACGTCATCGGGGTGTTTGACCTGGATACCGCAACCGATGCGGGCCAGAAGGCAAAGATCACCGATGAATTCCTGCGGCATGCCCAGCAGGAAGGGGCTGTTGTGGATGTGAGCGGCAGTATGCCAAAAAGCTTTGTCCTGACAGATTTCCCCGATGATACGGTTTATATTACCCAGATATCCACCGCCGCCATCCGCAACCGCGCGGCAAAGTTTGATATGGGGCAGTAAAACTGCAGAAAACGTTAGGCGGACAAAAAGCGTCTATAATTTTTACAGATACAAAAATGCACCCCAGATATACCAAAGGGCAGGTTTTACCCTGATAACGGCAGAAATGCCGGTTTAAGCTTTTTGAAAAAAAGCTGCCGAAATCCCCGCACCTCGTAAGAAATGGGAGGAAAGTTCATGTCAGAAGAAATCATCACCGAAACCAACCGCGAAACGGCGACCGACCATGAGTACGGCGGCGCGCAGATCCAGGTCCTGGAAGGGCTGGAAGCTGTGCGCAAGCGCCCCGGCATGTATATCGGTTCCACAGGCCCTTCCGGTCTGCATCATCTGGTTTATGAAATCGTGGATAACTCCATCGATGAAGCTCTGGCCGGGTACTGCACCCATATTGAAGTGACCATCAAGCCGGGCAATATCATTGAAGTCAGTGATAACGGCCGCGGTATCCCGGTGGATATCCAGCCCAAACTGGGCATCCCGGCTGTCACGGTCGTGTATACCGTGTTGCATGCCGGCGGCAAGTTTGGCGGCGAGGATTCCGGCTACAAAGTGGCTGGCGGTCTGCACGGCGTCGGCGCCAGCGTTGTAAACGCGCTGAGCGAATGGCTGGTTGTGCATGTGCGCCGTGACGGCGCCGAGTACGAGCAGAGTTTCAAGCGCGGAAAACCGGATGGAGACCTGAAAAAGATCGGTGTGGCGGCATCTACGGGTACCACCGTTACTTTTAAGCCAGACCCGGAAATGTTCACCGAAACCACCGAATACGATTATGAGATCCTGCTCAAGCGCCTGCGGGAAGAAAGCTTCCTGAACGCCGGTGTGCGCATTACCCTGACGGATGAGCGCCCCGAAAGCATTGAGAAAAACGACGGTGTACCGCCGCAGGAATCCATGTGCTATGAGGGCGGCGTGCGCAGCTTTGTGCAGTATCTGCATGAAAAGCGCGACCTGACCCCGCTGCACCCGCAGGTCATCTATATGAAAGGCGAAGCCAACGGCGCTGTCGCCGAAGTTGCTTTGCAGTACTGCGACAGCTACAATGAGCTGATCCTTTCTTTTGCCAACAACGTGCACACCCCGGAGGGCGGCACCCATGAGGAAGGCCTGAAAACCGCGCTGACCCGCGTGTTTAACGAATTTGGCCGTGCCAAGGGCTACCTGAAGGAAAAGGATGAAAACTGGCAGGGCAGCGATGTGCGCGAAGGCATGATCGCCGTTGTTTCCGTCAAGCTGCAGGAAGCGCAGTTTGAGGGCCAGACCAAAGCCAAGCTGGGTAACACCTACATCAAGACGCTGGTTTCCAACATTGTGTACAACAAGCTCAGCGAATTTTTGGAAGAAAACCCTGCTGTTGCCAAGGCTGTGTTTGAAAAGGTGACCCAGGCAGCCCGCGCCCGTGCCGCAGCCAAAAAGGCCCGCGACCTGGTGCGCCGCAAGAGTGCGCTGGAAAGCAACCGTATGCCGGGCAAACTGGCAGACTGCCACGAGAATGACCCCGCCAAGACCGAAATCTTCATCGTCGAGGGTGACTCTGCTGGCGGCTCTGCCAAGCAGGGGCGTGATTCCAACATCCAGGCAATCCTGCCGCTGTGGGGCAAGATGCTGAACGTGGAAAAAGCCCGCGCCGACCGCATTTACGGCAACGACAAACTGATGCCGGTTGTGACGGCACTGGGCACGGGAATTGGCGATGAATTTGACATCAACAAGGTGCGGTACCACAAAATCTTTATCATGGCTGATGCTGACGTTGACGGCTCCCACATCTGTACCCTGATGCTGACCTTCTTCTTCCGTTACATGCGGCCGCTGATTGAACACGGGTATGTGTATGTGGCACAGCCGCCGCTGTTCAAGCTGCAAAAGGGCAACACCGTCAAGTATGCGTACAACGAAGACGAAATGAAGCAGCTTTCGGCTGAGATGCCGGGCGCCAAGGTGAACCGCTACAAAGGCCTTGGTGAGATGAACCCCGACCAGCTGTGGGAAACCACCATGAACCCTGATAACCGCGTGATCGTGCAGATCAAGATCGAAGATGCCGAGCGCGCCGACGAGGCGTTCAGCATCCTGATGGGCGAGCAGGTGGAACCCCCGCAAGGAGTTCATTGAGCGCAACGCCAAGTATGCACGTCTGGACGTTTGATTCGCGGCTTTTTTGGCGGCTTTTTTGAAAAAAAGCCTGGCAAAAAACTTTAATCATTTGGGTTAAAGAAAAGGCGGCAGGGGAGAGGGAGCAAAAAGCCCGCAGGTTTTGGAACGGTCAAGACCGTTCCCTACGGGCAGGGCGAATGGCGGCCTTTGTAGGGGCGCACATTGTGCGCCCGCTGCGTGTGGGCAATCTATTACCACCCCGGATTACGGTGGAAATTTCCGCTGCCGCCAGACGCTGATGAATTTTGTTTTTGATATTTTGATGATAGAGTGAAGATTTTCGGTGAAGCTTTTGCAAAAAGGGCTTTGAAACAATCCGAAAGGTGAGTTGAATGGAAGAAAATGTTATCATGGTGCCCGGTTCGGGCACGAAGGTCATTGTGCGCGATGTCAAGCAGGAGATCGAAACGGCATTTTTGGATTATTCCATGTCCGTTATCGTATCCCGTGCCTTGCCGGATGTGCGCGATGGCCTGAAGCCCGTACACCGCCGCATCCTGTACACGATGCACGAGCGCGGCAACGACCCCAGCCACCCGTACCGCAAGTCTGCGGATACGGTTGGTGCTGTGCTGGGTGCTTACCACCCCACGGCGACGCCAGTGTGTATGACGCGATGGTGCGTCTGGCACAGGATTTCAGCCTGCGTTATCCGCTGGTTGACGGCCAGGGCAACTTTGGTTCCGTGGACGGCGACCCCCCGGCTGCTTACCGTTATACCGAAGCCCGCATGTCCAAAATTGCATGCGAAATGCTGACGGATATTGATAAGGATACCATTGACTGGGACCCGAACTTTGACGAAACCAAGAAGGAACCCCACATGCTGCCCAGCCGGTTCCCCAACCTGCTGGTCAACGGCAGCCAGGGCATTGCGGTCGGCATGGCCACCAACATCCCGCCGCACAATCTGCGCGAAGTCGTCAGCGGTATGATTGCCCTGATTGATGACCCGGAAATTGATCTGGCGGGCCTGATGGAGCACATCAAGGGACCCGATTTCCCCACCGGCGGCGTGATTATGGGACGCAGCGGCATCCGTGCGGCATATGCCACAGGCCGCGGCAAGATCACCCTGCGTGGCCGTGCCGAGATCGTGGAGAAGAAGAACGGCCGGTATGAGATTGTGATCACCGAGATCCCCTACATGGTCAACAAGACCCGCCTGCTGGAATCCATCGGCGACCTGGTCAAAGATAAGCGCATTGAGGGCATCAGCGACCTGAACGACCTGTCCTCCAGCCGCACCGGCATGAAGATCCTGGTCGAGATCAAGAAGGACGCCAACCCGCAGGTAGTGCTGAACCAGCTCTACCGCTACACCCAGCTGCAGGACACCGTGGGTGTAATCATGCTGGCGCTGGATGACGGCGTGCCCAAGATCATGAGCCTGAAGACCATGATGCAGCGCTATCTGGACTTCCAGTTCCAGGTCATCCGCCGCCGCACGGCGTATGAGCTGAAAAAAGCCCAGGACCGCGAGCACATCCTGGAAGGTCTGCGCAAGGCTGTGGATATTGTGGATGATATCATCGCCACCATCCGCGCCTGCAAGGGCGGCTTTGCAGAGGCAAAGGCGGCCATTATGGAGCGTTTCGGCTTCGATGACCCGCAGGCCGATGCTATCGTAAAACTGCAGCTGGGACGTCTCGCAGGCCTGGAAATCCTCAAGATCGACGAGGAGTTGGGCCAGCTGCGCGCCAGCATTGAAAATTACAAGGATATCCTGTCCAACGACGCCCACACCATGGAGATCGTCAAGACCGACCTGACGGCTCTGGCCGACAAGTACGGTGACGACCGCCGCACCTCCATTGAGGCGGTTTCCGGCGAAGTGGACATTGAGGACCTGATCCCCGAAGAGACCTGCGTCTTTACCCTGACCCATGAAGGTTACATCAAGCGCACGGCGGTGGACACCTACAGTGCCCAGAACCGCGGCGGCCGCGGTGTGGCCGGCATGACCCAGAAAGACAATGACTTTACCGAGGAACTGTTTGTTGGCTCCACGCATGACTACATGCTGTTCATGACGGACAAGGGCCGTGTGTACCGCCTGAAAGGTTACCAGGTAGCCGAGGGTAGCCGCACCGCCAAGGGCAGCCACATTGCCAACCTGCTGCAGCTGCAGGAGGGCGAGAAAGTTACCATCATGATGCGCCAGCCCGCCAACATGGACGAGGATGCCAGCTACATCACGATGGTAACGCGGCAGGGCCTGATCAAGCGCACGCCGCTTTCCCAGTTCCGCAACATCCGCAAGGGCGGCCTGAACGCCATTGCGCTGAACGAGGACGATGCCCTTGTCTGGTGCCACCTGACAGGCGGCGAGGACGAGCTGATCGTGGCCACTCATGATGGTGCCGCCATCCATTTCAGCGAGGCGGGAGCGCGCGCTATGGGCCGCACAGGCCATGGTGTGCGCGTCATCAAGCTGCGTGATGGTGACTATGTTGTGGGCGTGGGCGTCTGCCGCCCCGGCGCAACCGTGCTGACCGTCACCGAGGACGGCAAAGGCCGCCGCAGCCTGATTGATGACTACCGCATTACCAAGCGCGGTGGTCTGGGCATCCGCAACTACACCCGCGGCGGTGTGGCAGGCATCAAGATTGTGGATGACACCGATGACCTGATCCTCATCAGCCAGGACGGTATTCTGATCCGCATGCACGCCAATGACATCAACGTGCAGTCCCGCTATGGCAGCGGCGTGCGCGTGATGCGCCTGATTGGCGAGGACAAGGTAGCCGTGCTGGCCCGCGTGGACCGCGATGCCACCGCCGAAACAGCCAAGCCGGAGGATGATGGCGAGACTGACCCGACCCCTGAAGAGCTGGAAGCCATTGCCGCAGCCGAAGCCGCCGAAGAGGCTGCTGAGGACGCCGCACCGGACACTGAGGGCGAGGACGAAGAATAATTGGAGTGACGAGGTTCCTTCTTTGAAAAGAAGAAACTTTAATACAGGATAAGATAAACAAAAAGGGCACAGCGCCGGGTGAAGAACCGGGGGCTGTGCCTTTTTATTGGGTTTATTTACAGGGAGAAAGCGAAGAGGAAGAGATAACAAAACCCCGCCCCGCGCAAACCGTATCGGATGCGCGGGGCGGGGTTTATATTACTGGTTTAGCGGCAGCGCCGCGGACCGGACAAATTACTTGTACAGGTCAACCAGCTTGGTCAGGTGGGTGTAACGAGCTTCAGCAGCTTCCTGGTTCTTCTCGAACAGGGCCTTAGCGCGATCCGGGAATGCGCGGCTCAGGCGGCTGTAACGGGTCTCGTTAGCCAGGAACTCCTGATACTTGTCCATCTTGCCAGCCTTGGAGGTGAGGGTGAACGGATTCTTGCCCTCGGCCTTCAGTGCCGGGTTGAAGGTGAACAGGTTCCAGTAGCCAGCCTCAACGGCCTTCTTCATCTCGTTCTGGCAGTTGGTCATGCCGCCCTTAACACCGTGCAGCTCGCAGGGAGCGTAGCCGATGATGATGGACGGGCCGGGGTAAGCCTCAGCCTCAGCAATGGCCTTGACAGCCTGAGCCATGTTAGCGCCCAGAGCGATCTGAGCAACATAGATGTAGCCATAGGTCATGCAGATCTCGGCCAGGCTCTTCTTGCTGATTTCCTTACCGGCAGCAGCAAACTGGCAAACCTCACCGATGTTGGAGGCCTTGGAAGCCTGTCCGCCGGTGTTGGAGTACATCTCGGTATCGAAGACCATAACATTGACGTCGTGGCCGGAAGCCAGAACGTGATCCAGGCCGCCGTAACCGATGTCATATGCCCAGCCGTCGCCGCCGAAGATCCAGAAGCTCTTCTTGGCCAGGTACTGCTTATCCTTCAGGATCTCTTTAGATTCATCGCAGCCGCAGGCTTCCAGAGCAGCGATCAGGGCCTTGGCAGGAGCGTCGTTGGCCTTGGTGTTGTTCTTGGTTTCCAGGTACTTGTCGATGACAGCATCCAGATCAGCATTCTTGCCCTTCAGAGCTTCAACCTTGGTGATCAGGTTGGCACGAACGGTCTCGTAACCAATCTGCATGCCCAGGCCGTGCTCAGCGTTATCCTCGAACAGGGAGTTGATCCAAGCGGGGCCGAAGCCAGACTCCTTGTTGGTGGTGTACGGGCTGATGGAAGCGGTGCCGCCCCAGATGGAGGAGCAGCCGGTGGCGTTGGAGATGAACATCTTCTCGCCGAACAGCTGGGTGATCAAGCGGGCGTAAGAAGTCTCGGCGCAGCCTGCGCAGGAGCCAGAGAACTCAAGCAGCGGCTGGTTGAACTGAGAACCCTTGACGGAAATATCGGAAACAACACCAGGGATGTTGTCCTTCTTGCGGATGTTCTCGACGCAGTAATCGAAAGCAGCCTGCTGTGCAGCCTGGCTCTCCTGCGGCTTCATCTCGATCGCCTTGGTCGGGCAGACGGTGACACATTCGCCGCAGCCCATGCAGTCCAGCGGAGAGACAGCCATGGTGAACTTGTACTCGCTAGCCTTGGGCTTGGTGTCAGCCAGCTTGGTGCTTTCGGGAGCATTAGCAGCTTCGTCAGCAGTCAGGCAGAACGGACGGATGGTAGCATGAGAGCAGACGAATGCACACTGGTTACACTGAATGCACTTCTCAGCATCCCACTCGGGAACCATAACAGCGGTGCCGCGCTTCTCGTAAGCAGAAGCACCCTGCTCCCACTCGCCGTTGACGTTGCCTTCAAAGGCAGAAACAGGCAGGCTGTCGCCGTCCATACGGCTGATGGGCTCCATGACGTCGCGGATCTGCTTGACCAGTGCATCGGGTCCCTTCAGGGCCTTCGGGGCAGCATCGGGAGCCGGGTTGTGCCAGCTCTCGGGGACGTTGACCTTATGGACAGCGTCAACACCGGCATCGATAGCCTTCCAGTTCATCTGGACAACAGCGTCGCCCTTCTTGCCGTAGCTCTTCTTGGCAGCGGCCTTCATGAACTCAACAGCTTCGTCGATGGGCATAACGTCAGCCAGCTTGAAGAAAGCAGACTGCAGGATGGTGTTGGTGCGCTTGCCCATGCCGATCTCGATAGCCTTATCGATAGCGTTGATGGTGTACAGCTGAATGTTGTTATCAGCAATGTACTTCTTATCAGCAGCGTTCAGATGCTCGTCCAGCTCCTCATCGGTCCACTGGCAGTTGATCATGAACACGCCGCCCGGCTTGACATCCTGGACCATCTTCATGCCCATGTGGATGTAAGCGGGGTTATGGCAGGCAACGAAGTCAGCCTGGTTGATGTAGTAGGGGCTGCGGATGGGCTTATCGCCAAAGCGCAGATGGCTGATGGTAACGCCGCCGGTCTTCTTGGAGTCATACTGGAAATAAGCCTGAATGTACTTGTCGGTATGGTCGCCAATGATCTTGGTGGAGTTCTTGTTTGCGCCGACAGTGCCGTCGCCGCCGAGACCCCAGAACTTGCACTCTTTGGTGCCGGGAGCAGAGGTGATCGGAGCGGGCTTGACTTCGGGCAGGCTCAGGTTGGTGACGTCATCGGTGATGCCGATGGTGAAGCGAGGCTTCGGATCAGCCTTCTCCAGTTCGGTGTAGATGGCGAACACGCTGGACGGCGGGGTGTCCTTGGAGCCCAGGCCGTAACGGCCGCCGGTCAGGACAACATCGTTCATGCCAGCTTCACGCAGGGTGGTGGCAACATCCAGGTACAGGGGTTCGCCCAGGGAGCCGGGCTCCTTGGTGCGGTCCAGAACTGCGATCTTCTTTGCGGTCTTGGGCAGAACCTTCAGCAGAGCAGAAGAAACCCAAGGACGATACAGACGAACCAGAACCAGGCCAACCTTCTCGCCCTTAGCGGTCAGGTAGTCAACAACTTCTTCGGCAACGTCGCAGATGGAGCCCATAGCGATGATGACGCGGTCTGCATCGGGAGCGCCGTAGTAGTTGAACAGGTCATAGTTGGTGCCCAGCTTTTCGTTGATCTTGGCCATGTACTTCTCGACAACTGCGGGCAGTGCCTCGTATGCCGGGTTGCAGGCTTCACGATGCTGGAAGAAAACGTCGCCGTTTTCGTGAGAACCGCGCATCTTGGGATGTTCGGGGTTCAGAGCCTTGGCACGGAACTCCTCAACAGCCTCCATGTTGCACATTTCCTTCAGGTCTTCGTAATCCCACTTTTCGATCTTCTGGATCTCGTGAGAAGTACGGAAGCCGTCGAAGAAGTTCACGAACGGAACATGGCCTTCGATAGCGGACAGGTGAGCAACGGGGCTCAGATCCATAACTTCCTGAGGGTTGGATTCGCACAGCATGGCAAAACCGGTCTGACGAACGGCCATAACGTCGCTGTGGTCACCGAAAATGTTCAGAGCCTGGGTGGCGACGGTACGGGCAGAAACGTCAAACACGCAGGGCAGCTGCTCGGCTGCGATTTTGTACATGTTGGGGATCATCAGCAGAAGACCCTGAGAAGCGGTGAAGGTGGTGGTGATAGCACCGGTGCCCAGAGAACCGTGCACAGCACCTGCGGCGCCAGCCTCGGACTCCATTTCAACAACCTTGACCTGGTTCCCGAAAATGTTCTTCAGGCCGGCGGCGCTCCACTGGTCAACAGTGTCTGCCATCGGGCTGGAGGGGGTAATCGGGTAGATGGCAGCAACATCGGTAAACGCATAAGCTACATGCGCAGCCGCGGTATTGCCATCCATGGACTGTTTTGCTCTTGGCATTTTTTTCCTCCGTTTACTAGGGAATGCCGGAGGGACATTCCCAGTTAGATTAGCACCTGTGTGCCCCTGCTGCAATACTTGCTCCTTGCAGCGGGTAGGCTGCGGCAAAAGCCCACAGGCAGTACCACCCGGCCAAACCCCTTGCGAACCTGGCAGATGGCGCTCTTGCTTAAGCTTATTTTACCAAAAAAGGGGCGGAATAGTAAAGCCTATTCAGTTAGAATGTTGCACAAAAATTTTGCGCGCTTGTGTGCAGGTTGACCGTTTTGTGGCAGGGTTTTGTGCAAATTAGCTGAAGCAGGGAAATAAATAGGACTGCATAGGCTGAAAAATCAGAAAAACAGCACAAAAATGGCCCGGCTGACAAAACAAAAGCCAGAAAGCAGAGAAAATTTGAAAAATAAAACGGCACAGCCAATGGAAAATACGCCGGAAGCTTGACAGGGCGGGGCGGGACAATTACAATCAAAGTAAGTATAAAAAGGCAAGCAAAGCCCGGCCACAGGCCGGGAAATGTACATCGGGAAATGTACATATTTAATAGAAACACATCCAGCCGGATGATAGGAAGGGAGCTATGATCTGCCATGCAGCATACCGAAATAAAACTGAACTCCAAAGAAATTTTTAAGGGGAACGTGTTCCGCGTGACCATGGACCAGGTGGAGCTGGAAAATGGCATGACCAGCTTCCGCGAGGTGGTACACCACAACGGAGGGGCGTGCATTCTGCCCCTGACAGATGATGACAAGGTGCTGATGGTGCGCCAGTACCGTTACGCATTGAAAGAAGAACTGTGGGAACTGCCGGCCGGCAAACTGGAAAAGGACGAGGACCCGTTTGAAGCAGCCAAGCGTGAGCTGGAAGAAGAGTGCGGCGTGACGGCGGAACGGTTCATCAACCTGGGGGTGCTGTACCCGACTGTGGGCTATGACAGCGAGAAAATTTATATCTGGGCGGCCAAGGGCCTGAAACCCACCAGCCAGCACCTGGACGATGGGGAATTTTTGGATGTGGCCGCCCTGCCGTTTGACGATGTATTGCAGATGGTGATGACGGACGAAATCCGCGACAGCAAAACCGTGACCGCAATGTTGAAATATGCCTGGCTGCGCCAGCGCGGGGAGGGCTGAAATGCCGGGGAAAAAGCAGGTGCGCTTGGCGTTTTGTGACCTGGCCCCGGACTGGGACGCCCACGATAACTATTTTGCCCAGACGCTGGAACATGCCGGGTGGGAGATCACGTTCTGCAATGGGCCGGAGGAAAAGCCAGATTTTGTACTCTGCGGGACTTTTGGCTTTGACTTTTTGAAGTATGATTGCTGCCGCATCCAGTTTTCCGGCGAGGACAGCTGGCCGGACCTGAACCTGTATGACTATGCCATGGGGTTCGAGGTGCTGGATTTTGATGGGCGCTACCTGCGGCTGCCGCTGTACGCCATGCGCAGCAGCTGGGCTCCGGCTCTGACCAAGCATACGGTACCGGATGAGGAACTGCTGGCAAAGAAAAAATTCTGCAACTTTGTGGTGAGCAATGACTATTCCAACGAGCGCAATGAATTTTTTGCTGCGCTGAATGCCCACCGCCCAGTGGACAGCGGCGGTGGCTATATGAACAACATCGGCGGGCCGGTGACGGACAAATTGGCGTTCCAGCGTGGGTATAAATTCTCTATTGCGTATGAGAACAGCCGCGGGCCGGGATATTGCACCGAAAAAATCGTGGATGCCTTTGCCGCAGCCACGGTGCCCATTTACTGGGGCGCGCCGGATGTGAAGCAGGAATTTAACCCTGCGGCCTTTTTGTGCGCGGATGATTACCCGGATACGGCGGCGCTGATCGCGGCAATCGATGAGATCGACCGGGACGATGAAAAGTTCCTTGCGATGTGCCATGCGCCGATTCTGGCACCGGACGGAAGCTCCCGCGCGGCACGCTATGTGACGGACGAGGCGTGCGCAGAATTTTTGACCGGTATTTTTGAAAAAGGGCCGCACCTGCGCCGCAACCGCAGCTGCTGGGGTTCTATTTATGAGGGCGACTGGAAGTATTACCGCCGCCTGGCGGAGGCCGACCAGAAGCCGAAGGGACTGCTGCAACGGATTTTGGGGCGGTAACAGCAGCATACCCGGACAAAGAAACAAAACGAGGGAAAGATGGCTTACACGCTGGCGCAGATCGCGCATATTGAAACGGACTTCTCGGAAAAATTCGGCATTCCGCGGCAGAGCGGGCTGGTAGAGGAACTGCGGGCACGCATTGTGTTTGAACCGGAGTTCCGCAGCCCGGATGCGGTGCGCGGGCTGGATGGGTACGATTATATCTGGCTGGTGTGGCAATTTTCCACCGTGGTGCAGGCCGGGCAGGATGGCACCAACTGGCGCCCCACCGTGCGCCCGCCGCGGCTGGGCGGCAATACCCGCATGGGGGTGTTTGCCACCCGCAGCCCGTTCCGGCCCAATGCGCTGGGGCTTTCCAGCGTAAAGCTGCTGAAAGTGGAACCCAACACCCCGCAGGGACCGGTACTGACCGTTGGCGGGGCCGACCTTTTGGATGGTACGCCGATTTTTGACATCAAGCCCTACCTGCCCTATGTGGACGCTCACCCGGATGCCCGCGGCGGCTTTACCGACACCACAAAGTTTTATACGCTGCAGGTACAGGCGGAACCGGAAGTGCTGGAACAGATCCCGGCGGACAAGCGGGATGCCCTACTCGGCGTGCTCCGCAGCGACCCCCGCCCCAGCTACCAGCACGACCCCGAACGCCTGTACGGTCTGAGCTTTGGCGGCGTGGAGGTAAAGTTTAAGGTGGATGGGGATGTGTTGACGGTGGTGAGCACGGGAAAATTAAAAAAGAATAGATAATAAATAATAAATAATAAATAATAATGAAGGTGGATCGCCTTCGCTGCGCTCGGCTCAAAAAAATTGGGCTGGGCGCGTTTTTTTATTGGGAGATAAGGGGAGAGATGGAAAATAAGAAGAGAGATATTTCCAATAGGGGCGGCGGGCCTATTTGAAATGTGCGTGCGCGGCACGCACACCGGCATTATTCTTTATTATTTATTCATTATTCTTTCCGCCAAAGGCAGCTTTTGTCGCATGTTTCAACGCTTTGGATATCCCACCGAGGTTATCAACGCAATGTATTCACCTTTTCCACGGTGAAAATGTTGAAAACTCGGTTGAAAGTGTGGAAAACTAAACGGGTTTTCCACACTTTACACGCAAAAGTTGTTTTTTCATGGGGATATATGCCGGCCCGACAACAAAATATTGAACTTTTACCCTGGAGATGCTACAATAAACACACAGTTTACCGCCCTGACTGTCCACTATGGTTGTGGAAAACTGTGCCGGACGGGGCGGAAAATGCTGAATTTTCAACAAACCGGAGGGCTTATGCGCTGGATCGATAAGCTGGAACGCCGATGGGGACGGTATGGCATCCCCAATCTGATGAACATTATCCTGGTCGGGCAGTTGATTGCCTGGGTCATTGTGATGGTCATCAATCAGAACTTCTACTATGCCATCACGCTGAACAGGACTTCTTTAATGAGCGGGCAGATCTGGCGTGTTGTGACCTTTTTGTTTGTTCCGCCGCTGTCAACGGGCATTCAGTTGCTGCTGACGCTGTATTTCCGCTGGTGGGTCGGCAACTCATTGCAGCGCGCGTGGGGCGATTTCCGCTTTATGATGTACATTCTGGTGGGCATGGTGGGTGCATTGGTCGCCTGCCTGATCACCGGGAGCGCGGGTGCATCGGGCATTTTCCTCAGCCTGTTCTTTGCCTATGCGTGGATGTGGCCGGGCAGCAGGTGCTGCTGTTCTTTATCCTGCCCATTAAGATGAAATGGATGGGCATTGCGGCTGCGGCTATGTGGGTGCTGGAGTTTTTGACCGGCAACTTTGCCAGCAGGGTCAGCCTGCTGTTCGGCATTGCCGGGTTCCTGGCGTTCTTTGGTGGTGAGATGTTCACCACGGCCAAGGATGCTATTGTGAGCTACAAGCGCCGCAAAGACTGGGAGAAAAAAATCAACCGGAAATAAGGCGATGCGGCATTTTCGGCGGGGGAAACGAATAAAGGTGGTACAGCATCATCCAAAGATGTGCGGTGCTGCCTGAACCATACAGACCCGGCGGGGTTTGTACCGACCGGACTTTTGATGTGACAGAATTTCAATCACAAAATGGAGGTTTTGACCATGAAACTGATTACTGCGATTGTAAATAAAGAAGATTCCAAAAATGTTTGTAACGAACTGATCAAGGCAAAGTTCTATGTGACCCGCCTGGCCACCACCGGCGGCTTTCTGATGGCGGGCAACATGACCCTGCTGATCGGCACCGAGGACGAGCGTGTGGACGACTGCATCAAGGTGATCTCCCGCTGCTGCAAACAGCGCACCGAGATCGTTCCCGGCACCGCTTCCATCGGCGTTGGGCTGGAAACCGCTATGCCCATTGAGGTGACCGTTGGCGGCGCAACCATTTTTGTGACCAACGTAGAACGGTTTGAAAAGCTGTAATGCCAATGCTGGAACGCATTGCGGGCAACCGTGAACTGAAACAGGACTTAAAGACGGCGCTGGGCAGCGGGCGGATCGCCCACAGCATTTTGCTGGTGGGGGAGCCGGGCTGCGGTGCCGGCTTTGCCGCGCGCTGCCTGGCGGCGGATTATCTGTACCCCAATGGTGGCCCCCATGCCGAGGCGGTTCTGCGCGGGCAGGATACCGAATCCATTGTGGTGCGTGGGGAGGGGGGCTTCCGGCCAGATCAAGGTGGAAGCCATCCGGGATGCGCGGCAGAATATCCAGAAATCAGCCCTTTCTTCGGATGCAGAGGGCCGTGTGCTGTTTATTTATGGCGCGCAGAACCTGAATGGGGCTTCGGCCAACGCAATGCTGAAAATTATGGAGGAGCCGCCGGAGGGAGTCATGTTCCTTTTGACGGCTTCCAGTGCGGCGGCGGTGCTGCCCACCATCCGCAGCCGGTGTGCGGCTTACACCATGGCACCGGTGCCGACCGAAGAATGTGCCGCTGCCCTGCGCACAGCACAACCGGAGCTGAACGAACAGAATGCACAGGATCTGGCTTTTTTGTATGAGGGGCACATTGGCCTGTGCCTGAAAGCGCTGACCGACCCGGCGGCCAAGGTGGCTCGTGCCGCGGCGCGGGAGCTGTGCCGCCAGGCCCAGCAGCAGGACACCTACCGTGTGCAGGCGCTGCTGGCGGGCTATGAAAAAGATAAGGACAGCGCTGCCGCTGTGCTGTGGCAGGCGACCCAGGCCGCCAGCGCCGCTCTGCGCCGTCCCGGTTTTGACGGCGTTCAGCCCGATACCGCAGCGCGGATCCTGCGCGCGGCGGAAGCCGCCCGCCGCGCCATGAAGGCAAACGGCAATCTGCGCCTTGCCCTGACCGTGTGCGGCATGGAAATGGCTGCCAGGTAGGGCAGGTACCCCCTGAAACGATACACCAATCCCGATAGATAGGATATTGAAATGAAAGTTATCTCTGTTAAATTTAAGGAAAGCGGCCGCGCCTATTACTTTGACCCCAAGGAGCTGGAAATCAAGGAAGGGGAATTTGTGATTGTGGAGACGGCCCGCGGCGTGGAATGCGGTGAGGTCGTGCGCAGCGCACATGAAATTGCCTCCGGCAGCTTCCCGCGGGAGATCAAGCCGGTCATCCGGCTGGCGGACGGCGTGGATGTGCGCCGCATGCGCCAGAACCGTGCGGACGAGAAAGCCACCTTTGAACTGTGCGAAAAGCGCATTGCCGCCCATAAGCTGCAGATGAAGCTGGTGGATGCCGAGTACACGCTGGACCGCAGCAAGCTGGTGTTCTATTTTACCGCCGACAACCGTGTGGACTTCCGCGAGCTGGTCAAGGACCTGGCCGGGCAGTTCCACACCCGCATTGAGCTGCGCCAAATCGGTGTGCGCGATGAAAGCAAGATGCTGGGCGGCTTGGGCGTGTGCGGCCAGCCGTTCTGCTGCAGCCGGTTTTTGAAAAACTTCCAGCCGGTTTCCATCAAGATGGCAAAGGAACAGGGGTTGAGTCTGAACCCGGCCAAGATCAGCGGTGCATGCGGCCGTTTGATGTGCTGCCTGGCTTACGAGCAGAAGAGCTATGAATACTTGAATTCCATCACCCCGCAGCCCGGCAGTGTGGTGCGCACGCCGGACGGCGAGGGTACTGTGCTGGAAGCCAACGTGGTAGCCGGTACCCTGAAGGTGCGCAGCAATGTGGAAAGCCTTGCCCCGAAAATCTATAAACGGAGCGAGTGTACCTACCTGCGCGGGGGCCGCCGCGCACCGGTTGAGCCGGATCCCGACCATACCTGAGAAGAAACTTGGTTAGTAAAAACTAACAGTATGCCGAAAAGTCTGATTTTATGCGCCGGGCGGCAAACCCCGCGTGAAATTTGCCAAATGCCTTGAAAATCGAAGGTTTCCGTGCTACAATAATACAAACGCGAAAAGCGTGCCGTCCGGGGCTCAAGCCAACCGCACAGGATCCGGGCGGGCTTACATGAATTGTGCGGAGATAAGGAGATTACCATGGCTCATAAGGTTACTGACGAGTGCGTTGCTTGCGGCGCTTGTGTTGACACCTGCCCCGTTGGCGCTATCAGCCTCGAGGACAAGGCCGTTGTCGATGCTTCTGCTTGTGTTGACTGCGGTGCTTGCGAAGGTGCTTGCCCCACTGGTGCAATCCAGCCGGAATAATCACTCGGTTCCAAATCCCCTGTGCAGCGTTTGCTGCGCAGGGGATTTTTTAATGCAGAAATTTATAGATGATTTGATACAAGCCCTGTACCCGGCGGCAGAACTGTTTCTGCTGCTGTGGTACAGGGCTTTTGCATTATTTTACACACTTTACGGCACCCTTACCCACTTTACAGAACGCTTGCAGGGCACAGCAAAAAATGTTCAGTTCTTTACACAAACTATACGGCAGCATGGTCGATACCGGCTAAATTCCGCCGTACAATAGGCTACGGAAGGCAGGGAACAGAATGACCATGCAAAATTTGCTGCAGCAATGCAGAAAAAAATCCCACAGCAAGGTGCGGAGGTTTTGGGTGGTGCTGGCGGCAGTTGCACTGCTGCTGGTGCTGGCCTGCCGCGGCTATGACTGGGACGCTTTAGGCCGCTACAAAGGGGATAACATCTCCAGTCTGCATTATGTGCGCGGCCGCGTTGTGGAAGTGCTGCGGGATGATACCAAGCCCGACTAGCTGGACCCTGCCCGCAGCATGGGCACCCAGGAACTGCGCATCCTGCTGCTGGAAGGTGCTAACAAGGGTACCGAAGTGACCATTGCCAGCTACCTGACCCGCACCCAGAACGTACGGCTGCGCCAGGGTGAAACCGCCATTATCTGTGAGGACCTGCCCGACAGCGCGGATGCTTACTATACCGTATACAATTACGACCGCGCCCCGGTACTGGTGTTGATCCTGGCGGTGTTTGCCGCCGCGGTGGTGGCCATCGGCGGCTGGAAAGGCGTGCGCACCCTGCTGGGCCTGGGCTTTACCGGGGCAATGATTGCCTGGTTGATTTTGCCGGGCATCTACCACGGGCTGCCGTCCCTGCCGCTTACGGTGGCGGCGCTGGCTGTGTGCACCCTGGTCAGCCTGCTGCTGCTCAACCCGCCCAGCCCCAAAACATGGGCGGCCATGCTTTCCACTTTGGCGGGCGTGGCGCTGGCGGGAGGTGTGTTCTACCTGTTCAGCACGCTGCTGCACCTTTCCGGCATGAACGATACCAACGGTGAGGGCCTTGTGCTGGTGGCCGGGCAGACCGGGCTGGAACTGCACTGGCTGCTGCTGGTAGCGGTTCTGATCTCCTCCCTGGGCGCTGTGATGGATGTGGCGCTTTCGCTGGCATCCTCCCTGCACGAGCTGCGGGAAGCCGATGGGAAAATGAGCGGTCTGCAGCTGTTTGCCGCGGGCATGCGCATTGGCCGCGATATGATCGGCACAATGAGCAACACATTAATCTTAGCTTTTGCCGGTGAGGCTGTGACCACCCTATTGCTGCTGATGGCATACGGCTGGCATTCCAGCCAGCTGTTTGCATCGGATTACGCCGCCATTCAGGTGGCACAGGGCGTGGCATCCACCCTGGGTGTGGTGCTGGGGTGCCCATTACCTCCGGGATATGCGCGGCACTGTACCGGCCGCTGAAACGATAAAAGCAATGCCTGCATCAGCGGGCTGTAGATATACCTCAAAAGCCGGGAGCGGGCATTGCTGAAACTCCCGCCAGAATTTGATTCGGATGAATAGAAAGTGTGTGTGAAGAAAAGTGAATTTGAAGAACTGGAATCGTCTGACTGCCTGTGCCCTTGCGCTGATCATGAGCGCGGGCATGACCGTTACCCCGGCGCTGGCCGAGGAAGCCACCCCCGAAGCCGCTGCCCCGGCGGAAACCGTGGCGGTCGATGCCCCTACTTTTTACGCCAACAGCCATGATGTGAAAGCTGTTGTGATGAACATCGGTGCTGCCCAGGATTCCGTGAACGTGACATGGTACGGCAGCACCCCCACCGGCGGCATGCTGAAATACGGCGTACAGGGCGGCGAGATGACCACACTGCAGGCTGCCGTGGCCCCCACCAGCAGCGAAGGCTGGTACAAGAATACCGTTACCCTGACCGGCCTGCAGAGCAACACCACCTATGAATACGCTGTCAGCGCCGATAAGGACGAAGCCCATTACGGCGAAACCAAAACCTACACCACCCAGACCTTTGGCAAAGATGAGCCGTACACCTTCCTGGTATTCGGCGACCCGCAGATCGGCTGCAGTGGCAGCATTGACGATGACAACGGCGGCTGGACCAACACCCTGAACCACGCCCTGGCCAAAGCCCCCAATGCAAACTTCCTGTTCAGCATGGGTGACCAGATCAACGCCTATTATAAGTACGACACCAGCAACCTGAGCCAGGTGGAAGAAGAGTATGACGGCTTCCTGAACGCCCCGCAGCTGACCCAGCTGCCGCTGGCAACCGAGCTGGGCAACCATGACTGCGGCTACAACACCGCCCTGTACGGACAGCATTTTACCCTGCCCAACATTAGCGAAAAGTACGGTCAGGTCAGCGGCGATGCCTATGGCGATAACGCTGTGGATTCTGAGTCTACCGGTGACGGCGACTACTACTTTACTTACAACAACACCCTGTATATGGTGCTGAATACCAGTTGCCTGAGCATTGCCGAACACAAGGCATTTCTGGAAGAAACCATCCAAGCCAACCCTGATGTGACCTGGAAAGTGGTTTCTTTCCATAAGTCCATCTACAGCGTTGCCAGCCATGTAACGGAATCCGATATCGTCACGCTGCGCAACGGTCTTTCCCCAATTTTGAGCCAGCTGGGCATTGATATTGTCCTGCAGGGCCATGACCACGTTTACGCCCGCAGCTACATTATGGGCGGCGAAAGCGGCATGACGGCTGATGTTCAGAAGAACGCTGACGGCAGCGCCCTGACCGAAGTGACCAACCCCGATGGTGTTCAGTACATTACCATGAACTCTGCTTCCGGCAGCAAGTTCTATAAGATCACCGAGGAAGCCTTTGAATACACTGCTGTGCAGAACCAGGAGAAGGTTCCCAACTACTCTGTTGCCAATGTTACCAAGGATGCCTTTACCGTGACTACCTACCGCAGCACCGATGACAGCGTGGTGGATACCATCACCATCAAGAAGTCCAAGAACGGCTGGGAAACCGTGGATGGCAAGGATTACTGGTACGAGGACGGTGTCAAACAGGGCACCGAGGGCCGCGGTAAAGAGATCTATGACCCTGAAAGCGATGCCTGGTACTGGCTGGACAGCGATGCCAACGGCGCAAAGGCAGTTTCAAGGACGTTTACCAGGAATCCGATGGCGGCAAATGGGTCCGCTATGACGAAAACGGCAAGATGGTCAAGGGATGGAACACCAACGAGAACGGCACCTACTACTTTGACCCCATCACTGGCGCAATGGCAAAGGGCGATGTTGAGATCGACGGCGTGCCATGCAGCTTTGACGAAACCACCGGCATTGGTCTGAACCTGGCCTGGAAGCGGGAGAACGACAAGGACTACTGGTACGAGAACGGCCAGCGCCAGGGCCTGGAAGGCCGCGGCAAGGAGATCTATGACCCCGAAAGTGATGGCTGGTACTGGCTGGACAGCGATGCCAACGGCGCAAAGGCAGTTTCCAAGGATGTTTACCAGGAATCTGACGGCGGCAAGTGGGTCCGCTATGATGCCAACGGCCAGATGATCAAGGGCTGGAATACCAACGAGAACGGTACCTACTACTTTGACCTCATCACCGGTGCAATGGCACACGGCACGGTGGAGATCAACGGTAAGACCTGCCACTTCGATGAAGCAACCGGCATCCTGAAATAAGAAACTTGAGAAGATAGCATAAAGCAAAGCACCCGCATTCCATTTAGCCCGGCGGCTATGGAATGCGGGGTGCTTTTTGTTGTGCTGGATAAGGCGAGAAAGAAATTGTTTTTGAACTTACTTTTTGACGTTGCGCTTCCAGATGGAATACAGGCCGTCCAGAATCAACGTTCCGTTATATTCAATGGGGGTGGCGCAGGCATCCCGGATGCTGGCGGGCAGGGTGCCGGTGGCAATGACCGGGGCATCCGGTGCGTGCAGGGTGGCGCGGCAGCGGGCAAACAGGCCATCCAGCATCAGGGCGCTGCCGTTCACAATACCGCTGTGCAGGCAGTCCGTTGTGTTGGTGCCCAAAAAGCGCTTGGCAGGCAGCTCCATATCAATCTGCGGCAGTTGGGCTGTGTTGCGTACCAGGGCCGAAAGGCTTAGCGCCGGGCTGGGCAGAATCACACCGCCCACAATGCTGCCCTCGGCATCCACGGCAACCAGCGTGGCGGCGGTATCCATGTTCATGACCAGAAGGGGCGGCTTGTGGGTCTGCAAGGCGCCCACAGCGGCACACAGCAGCTCACCGCCCAGCTGGGCGGGATTATCCATGCGGATGCGTACACCGCTCTTTAAGCCGGGACCGACTTCCATCAGGGGGGCGTTGGTCATCTTCTCCAGGGCTTCGCGCATACGGCTGGTTAGGACGGGAACCACACTGGCTAGGATCGCCGCGTCCACATCACGGGGCTGAATATGATAGAGAGCCAGCATGTTGACAAGCTTGTAGACCAGTTCGTCCGAGCTCAGGGCACTATCGGAATAAAAGCGGGAAGCAAACACGCGCTGTCCGGCGGAATCATATCCACCGAAAGTTACGTTGGTGTTGCCGATGTTCAAAGCTGAAAAGCATGATGAAGCAAGGCTCCTTTATGTAGAGATAAGGAATATACCAAAAGAAAGCTGTTACTATACTATTATATAGAAGAGCAAAAAGCAAATGTTTTTTGGTTGGGGAGGGATAGAAACAAGAAAGTGCGCTAAAACGACACTGTACACCTTATCCAAAAATAAAATCAAAAAAATTATAGAAAAAACCGAAAAAAGGTATTGACAATGGTTGAAAGTGTGGTATTATAAGTAAGCTGTCGCGCAAGACAGCAGCTCTTCAAAAGCCAAATAAAAGCGATGTACCAGCAAAAACGCAGCGGGGAACCGGACAGCGTGCGGGTGGAAAGCTTTTAAAAAGGCGTTTGGAAGCTCAAAAAAATATCGAAAAAAGTGCTTGACAAAAAGTACGACCTTTGATATAATGATTGAGTTGTCGAGAGGAGAGCAAGCAGGACCTTGAAAATTGAACAATACTGAAACTTGTGGAACCTTAAACGTGATGGAAAATCACGAAAAACAATCCAAAGCCGAGAGATCGGCAAACAAGTAATTCATACAGGACGCAAGCGATTGTGTCTGAGTGAAGTTGATTTAACACTTTATGAGTGATAAATACCATTTATAAAGAGTTTGATCCTGGCTCAGGACGAACGCTGGCGGCGCGCCTAACACATGCAAGTCGAACGGAGCTTAAAGAGCTTGCTTTTTTTTAAGCTTAGTGGCGAACGGGTGAGTAACGCGTGAGTAACCTGCCCTAGAGTGGGGGACAACAGTTGGAAACGACTGCTAATACCGCATAAGCCCACGGTGCCGCATGACACTGAGGGAAAAGGATTTATTCGCTTTAGGATGGACTCGCGTCCAATTAGCTAGTTGGTGAGGTAACGGCCCACCAAGGCGACGATTGGTAGCCGGACTGAGAGGTTGAACGGCCACATTGGGACTGAGACACGGCCCAGACTCCTACGGGAGGCAGCAGTGGGGGATATTGCACAATGGGGGAAACCCTGATGCAGCGACGCCGCGTGGAGGAAGAAGGTTTTCGGATTGTAAACTCCTGTCGTTAGGGACGATAATGACGGTACCCAACAAGAAAGCCACGGCTAACTACGTGCCAGCAGCCGCGGTAAAACGTAGGGTGCAAGCGTTGTCCGGAATTACTGGGTGTAAAGGGAGCGCAGGCGGGAAGACAAGTTGGAAGTGAAACCCACGGGCTCAACCCATGAATTGCTTTCAAAACTGTTTTTTCTTGAGTAGTGCAGAGGTAGATGGAATTCCCGGTGTAGCGGTGGAATGCGTAGATATCGGGAGGAACACCAGTGGCGAAGGCGGTCTACTGGGCACCAACTGACGCTGAGGCTCGAAAGCATGGGTAGCAAACAGGATTAGATACCCTGGTAGTCCATGCCGTAAACGATGATTACTAGGTGTTGGGGGATTGACCCCCTCAGTGCCGCAGTTAACACAATAAGTAATCCACCTGGGGAGTACGACCGCAAGGTTGAAACTCAAAGGAATTGACGGGGGCCCGCACAAGCAGTGGAGTATGTGGTTTAATTCGAAGCAACGCGAAGAACCTTACCAGGTCTTGACATCCGATGCATAGCACAGAGATGTGTGAAATCCTTCGGGACATCGAGACAGGTGGTGCATGGTTGTCGTCAGCTCGTGTCGTGAGATGTTGGGTTAAGTCCCGCAACGAGCGCAACCCTTATTGCCAGTTACTACGTTAAGAGGACTCTGGCGAGACTGCCGTTGACAAAACGGAGGAAGGTGGGGATGACGTCAAATCATCATGCCCCCTTTATGACCTGGGCTACACACGTACTACAATGGCGTTAAACAAAGAGAAGCAAGACCGCGAGGTGGAGCAAAACTCAAAAACAACGTCTCAGTTCAGATTGCAGGCTGCAACTCGCCTGCATGAAGTCGGAATTGCTAGTAATCGCGGATCAGCATGCCGCGGTGAATACGTTCCCGGGCCTTGTACACACCGCCCGTCACACCATGAGAGCCGGGGGGACCCGAAGTCGATAGTCTAACCGCAAGGAGGACGTCGCCGAAGGTAAAACTGGTGATTGGGGTGAAGTCGTAACAAGGTAGCCGTATCGGAAGGTGCGGCTGGATCACCTCCTTTCTAGGGAGTCAGACGAAAGATCCAGCAGGTCTGGATGTTTCGGACAGGTTAAAGTAAGTTTCAGTTATTGTTCAATTTTGAGGGCCTTGCAAAGGAAACCTCAGGTAAGACGAAGAAGCGACACCCGATCGCAATGGCGTGGGGGGTATAGCTCAGTTGGGAGAGCACCTGCTTTGCAAGCAGGGGTCAAGGGTTCGAATCCCTTTATCTCCACCATTTGGGCTGATAGCTCAGCTGGTTAGAGCACTCGGCTGATAACCGAGAGGTCGATGGTTCGAGTCCATTTCAGCCCACCACGGGGTTCACCTAGTGATGGGGGAACCCACAAAGTCTTACGACATGTACCTTGAAAACTGAATATAGAACTGCGAAATAAGATTTTGATCAGAGTCTAGAGATAGACGAAGATCCCCAAGTAAAATTAATTAGCTAACTGATAAAGTTAGGGGAACAATTTCACCAAGCGGTAAAAAATCTTGTTGGCAAATGGAGAATCAATTGAGAAAACGGTCAAGCTAAAAAGGGCGCAAGGTGAATGCCTTGGCACTGGGAGCCGATGAAAGACGTGGTAAGCTGCGAAAAGCTTCGGGGAGGAGCAAACATCCATTGATCCGGAGATATCTGAATGGGGCAACCCAATGGAGTTCATACTCCATTATCTAATACTGAATCCATAGGTATTGGAAGGGAACCGCCTGAACTGAAACATCTAAGTAGGGCGAGGAAGAGACATCAAACGAGATTCCGTAAGTAGTGGCGAGCGAACGCGGAAGAGGGCAAACCGAGAGGAGAAATCCTTTCGGGGTACGGACTGCTTTTAAGACTGGAAGAGTTAACAGAATGGCATGGGAAGGCCAACCAAAGAGTGTGAGAGTCACGTAGGTAAAAATTCTGACAGCTGCGCAGGATCCAGAGTACGGCCAGACACGTGAAACCTGGTCGGAATATGGGGGGACCACCCTCCAACCCTAAATACTACCCAGTGACCGATAGCGTATAGTACTGTGAAGGAAAGGTGAAAAGGACCCCGGGAGGGGAGTGAAAGAGAACCTGAAACCTTGTGCCTACAAGCACATAGAGCCCGTCAAAGGGTGATATGGTACTTTTTGTAGAACGGTCCGGCGAGCGATTGTACGTTGCGAGCTTAAGGTCTTAAGGACTGGAGGCGTAGCGAGAGCGAGTCTAAACAGGGCGTTTAGTAGCGTGCAATGGGCCCGAAACCGGGTGACCTACCCATGATCAGGCTGAAGTGAAAGTAAAATTTCATGGAGGGCCGAACCGACCTCCGTTGAAAAGGCGGCGGATGAATTGTGGGTAGCGGAGAAATTCCAATCGAACTCGGAGATAGCTGGTTCTCCCCGAAATAGCTTTAGGGCTAGCCTCATGTTAGATATCCGGAGGTAAAGCACTGAATGGCCTAGCGTCCGAGAGGATAGCGAAGCCTATCAAACTAAGAATGCCGGAATATTGATGCATGGGAGTCAGACAGTGTGAGATAAATCTCATTGTCAAAAGGGAAACAGCCCAGATCTACAGCTAAGGTCCCAAATTGTATCTAAGTGGAAAACGATGTGGAAATACGCAGACAACCAGGATGTTGGCTCAGAAGCAGCCACTCATTTAAAGAGTGCGTAATAGCTCACTGGTCGAGCGTCTCTGCGCGGAAAATTTAACGGGGCTAAGATACAAACCGAAGCTTAGGCTGCACTTTTAGTGCGGGGTAGGGGAGCGTTGTGTAAGCGGAGAAACGATAGCGTAAGCGGTCGTGGAGTTTACAGAAGTGAGAATGCCGGAATGAGTAGCGCGAATGATGTGAGAATCATCATGGCCGGAAACCTCAGGTTTTTGGAGGAAGGTTCGTCCGCTCCAAGTTAGGCGGGAGCTAAGGTGAGGCCGAAAGTCGTAGCCGATGCACAGACGGTAGAGATTCCGTCCCCACCGAAAGATTTAAGCGCAGGGACACTTTTAGAAGGTCGGAGCCAGGTGTTGGTTCTGGTAGAGATCGAGGGAAAATTAGTACCGAAGTCCGGCTGGATAAGAGGCGAGAAAAGCTGCGTGTATATCTAAGGTGCCCGTACCGCAAACCGACACAGGTAGGTAGGAAGAAGATTCTAAGGCCAACGGGAGAAGGGTTGTTAAGGAACTCGGCAAGTTGACCCCGTAACTTCGGAATAAGGGGTGCTCATGAAAGTGAGCCGCAGAGAATAGGCCCAGGCAACTGTTTACCAAAACACAGGTTTGTGCTAAATCGAAAGATGACGTATACGAGCTGACGCCTGCCCGGTGCTGGAAGGTTAAAAGGAGATGTGCAAGCATTGAATTGAAGCCCCAGTGAACGGCGGCCGTAACTATAACGGTCCTAAGGTAGCGAAATTCCTTGTCAGGTAAGTTCTGACCCGCATGAAAGGCGTAATGATCTGGGCACTGTCTCAACAGCCCGCCCGGCGAAATTGTAGTACCGGTGAAGATGCCGGTTACCCGCGACAAGACGGAAAGACCCCATGGAGCTTTACTGTAGCCTAATATTGGGTTTCGGTGTTGCATGCACAGGATAGATGGGACGCTAGGAAGTGAGTGCTTTGGCATTCATGGAGCGGCCGTTGGGATACCATCCTTGCGACATTGGAATTCTAACCTGCGCCTTTGAATCAAGGCGGGGACATTGTTAGGTGGGCAGTTTGACTGGGGCGGTCGCCTCCTAAAAAGAGTAGCGGAGGCGTTCAAAGGTTGGCTCGTCCTGGACGGAAACCAGAGAGAGAGTGCAAACGCAAAAGCCAGCCTGACTGCGAGACTGACGGGTCGAGCAGAGACGAAAGTCGGAGTTAGTGATCCGGTGGTATGTGAGTGGAAATGCCATCGCTCAACGGATAAAAAGTTACCCTGGGGATAACAGGCTGATCTCCCCCAAGAGTCCACATCGACGGGGAGGTTTGGCACCTCGATGTCGGCTCATCGCATCCTGGGGCTGTATTCGGTCCCAAGGGTTTGGCTGTTCGCCAATTAAAGCGGTACGCGAGCTGGGTTCAGAACGTCGTGAGACAGTTCGGTCCCTATCTGTCGTGGGCGCAGGATATTTGAAAGGCGCTGTCCCTAGTACGAGAGGACCGGGATGGACGAACCTCTGGTGCACCAGTTGTCACGCCAGTGGCACAGCTGGGCAGCTATGTTCGGATCGGATAAACGCTGAAAGCATCTAAGCGTGAAGCCGGCCTTAAGATAAGATATCCCACTGAGACAATCAGGTAAGACCCCTTGAAGACTACAAGGTTGATAGGCACAATGTGTAAGTGGCGCGAGTCATTGAGCAAGCGTGTACTAATAGGTCGAGGGCTTGACCCCATTTTCGATTGATACTTCATTTGCTGAAAGCAGTTCGATATTCAGTTTTGAAGGTATATGCCTTCTAAGAAAGAGAAGCTGACGTTGGTCAGGAATGGCCGGTGTCGATGACGGTGAGGAACCACCTGTTCCCATTCCGAACACAGAAGTTAAGCTCACTTGTGCCGAAGATAGTTGGCTGGAAACGGCCTGTGAAAATAGGTAGATGCCGGCTTCTCTTAAAAGCAAGCAGCCCACGGGCCGAGCGGAAAGCCCGGTTCGTGGGTTTGCTTTATTAAGCACCATTAGCTCAGTTGGTAGAGCAACTGACTCTTAATCAGTGGGTCCTGGGTTCGAGTCCCCGATGGTGCACCAAAGAATGCCTTACACGAAAGTGTAGGGCGTTTTTTGTTGCTCTATTTTAAGAAGGCACGATCTGGTGCACCGTCAGGGATACTCGAACAGGGCGGCGGCACGCAGTGCCGTAAGGAACGCCACAGTGCGGCGTTCCTTAGCCCGCGGGAGAGTCCCCGATGGTGCACCAAGAAAAAGCCGCAACGAATGTTGCGGCTTTTTTGTCGCACCATTCCCTCCGGGACGGACTCACACTTCGCGCAAGCGCTCGTGTTCGTCTCGCGGGGACTGGTCGCTAAAAATGGTTGCGGGTTTGTGAGCAGGGGCCACGATTGAGCGTGAGCGAAAGCGGGGAGCGAACAATGTACGCCGCGCGCGGCGTACAACCGCACGAGCGGTTTTGCGAAGCAAAATGGAGGCCTTACAGGCCGACAAGCGAACCGGACTGAATTCTTAACGCACCCACTGATGGTGCACCAAAGAATGCCTTACACGAAAGTGTAGGGCGTTTTTTTGTTGCTCTATTTCAAGAAGGCACGATATAGATACTGTTTACGAGAATATCAATCAGATAACGGTTGTATTCCAGACTATCAATGTTGCCCTGAATAAAGTTGTTGGAAAAAGAAAATTATTTCGTCCTCTGTCGGTATCCGATGGAGGACTTTTTTTTGCAATATTTTGTTCCAACAGCTTCTTTTGCTGCTCGCGCTGTTCAAGGCGGTCTGCCATTGCCTGAGAGTTGCGCCCGGCTTCAATGAGGTCAAGCAGATTGTTGATGCAGCGTATTGTCTTTGCCTGTGACGAGGTGGCAGAACTGCTTGACAAGACGGGCACGGATAAAGCGCGTAAGGAACTGCTGGCACAGATTGAAGCACGACTTGCGCTGATTGCTCGTCAAGGCCGTGCCTTTGGAATCCACCTGATTCTTGCGACCCAGCGCCCGGATGCGAACATCCTGCCGGGACAGATTAAAAACAATATGAACATTCGCATTTGTGGCCGCGCAGACACTACGCTGTCTACCATCATCGGGGACGGACGTGCAGCCGAGCAGATTCCACACGATGCACAAGGACGCTTCATCATGGAAGACGGCACGGTGTTTCAAGCGTATTATTTTAATGACGATACAATTTCAAAGTGGTAATATAAAAGGCAGACGTTTTTAGCGCCTGCCTTTTAATTTTGGTGAACGATTGTTGAAGGGCATAGAACTTTATGCTATTATAAAAATATTGCAGATATATTCAGATTTACAAAGGAGAATTTTTATGGGAATTTTTTCAAAATTTCGTAAGAATGAGCAAAAGAATAATTCTGAATCTGTTAGCTTGAGCCCAAAAGAAAAATTTAAAAAAATGGTGCCTGCTAATCCTGGAATTGCATTGAATGATGATGAAGTGTGCCTCTTTATGTCTGATGCTTCAATAGGAAAGGAAAAAACACATACAACGGGATATAAATCTTCTGGGATAAGCAGTAGAATCCGTATTGCAAAAGGATTATCGGTGGGAAGTTCTAACGTCCATGTAACACCAACACGTGAAACATATTGGGAAAAGACCCCCTGCCGATTCTTTGTTACAGACAAGAGATTCATTGCGATTTCCCAAAAGGCGGATTTAATTTAAAGGCAGACAAAATTATTGATATGAAATTGAATGCTGACGCAGTGACTTTATATACAGGCTCGAAGACGTATATTGTTTTTATGACGAGTGAAGATGTGCATAGATATAAGGAACTGTGGGAAACAATTCAAAGTCTTCAAAGAAACGGTATTGACCCGAAAAAATTGTTGAGATAAAGGGAAACTATATAATGGCACTGCTGAATTTTATAGATGGACTTTTTAAGGGCGACAAAACTAAAACAAAACCACCCGTGCGAAATTCAACTGAGACACAAAAGCGATACTATGCGGATTCATCGAGCGTTGCGATAGAGGAAAGGCCATATTATCAGCAGGATAGTTATTATACCCTCGTAGTTCACGAAGGAACACAGTTCGAAAAGAAAGTGATTCCTTTTAATGAAAGAAAAACGGTGACATATCCGTCTAAAAATGGATTGTATGTTCCAGAAATTTTATTGCTGGAATATTGCAAATATGGAAAGTACCCTAAACCTTCTAATGGGTATCCGGGCTTTTGGTGGTTTGATTATGGAGTGCGTGATGTAGGAAGTTTACTTGATTCATTGAGAAGTCGTGAATTTATAAAATGGGAACGAAAAGGCAATTTGTTAATGAATCTGAATGTGAACGAGTTAAGAGAAATTCTTCGGGCTCATTGCCTTTCTACTACGGGAAAAAAGGGTGAACTTATCGAACGAATAAAAAGTGACATTGCGGAAGAAGACTTGCCAAACAATGTGGCTTTACAAAAATATACTTTAACCGAAAAAGGCATAGAGGAATTGAAAGAGAATGCATATGTGCCTTATATGCACAATCATCGGCATAAGACAACGGATGATTCCACTTTTGGAGAACCTTTTACGGTATGGGAAATGAATAAAATTATTGCGGCAGAGGGAAGACAGAAGGAGTGGGAAACAATAGTAGGTGAAATCGAAAAGCAACGATTTGGAGTAAATATGGCGGGGTCTCAAGGAACAACACAAAATCTTAGAACAACTCAAGAAGTGCCGAGTGAGAAGGAAAATAAAGGCGAGGAACTTAAAAGTTTTCTGCGAGAGAACAGAAAAGAATATAATAGCGGCTGCAAACACAGAGGGAGATGGATTTTTCGAGGAATCAAAGGGGCTTGATTACTGCACTATTGGAAATGATAAGGAGGCACTTTACCAATTTTACGTTGCGATAGAAAAGAAATTTGATGCGCCTGCACTATATAAAGAAACTGCGAAACTCTTACATAAATACGGCTTATATGATGAAGAAGTGAAGGTTCTGAAAAAAGGAGTCGCCATTGTTCCCGCGACAAACCGACACAGGGAAGAACTACTTAAAATGCTTCAAGATGCAATGACCATAAGCAAAACGAGATGAGTGCCGTTGAAAGATACAACGATGGATTTGTTATTCTACTTGGAATAAGGAATTGTGGGTTGTTCCGCGATTAGCTCAAAAAAGAGGGATGGGGAAATGTCAAGGGGACTGTGGAATACCGCAGCCCAGTTTGTAGAGCGAGGATATGCCGCAAAAGCCCCTTGATATTTCAACGCCCATCTTTTATTCGTAAAATCGAAAAATTTGACGATGCGCGCTCCGGCAGCTTTGAGCCTCTGAAGTATGTTGCAGATGGCAAAAAGGTGGTGCTGGGTCTTGTAACGACCAAATCGCCCCGTCTGGAGGACAAAGATGCTGTAATCGCCCGCATCCATGAGGCAGAAAAGTATATCCCGCTCGACCGTCTTTGCCTGAGTCCGCAGCGCGGCTTTGCCTCCTGTGAGATCGGCAACAAGCTGACCGAGCTGGAACAGTGGAACAAGCTCAAACTGGTCAAGGAAATCGCCGAGACCGTGTGGGGTAAATAAAAGTATGATCGGCAGATCTTTGGAAACAGAGAACTGCCGGTTTTCAATATAAATTTATCTACCAAGCCCCGTCCTACGGACGGGGCTTGGTATGCTGCGGATTTTAATGTATAGTACGGCAGTAGGGCGGCCAGGGGCTGGCCGCCCTACTGCGGAATATTGTGGTGTTGATTCGCAACGAACCTGTATATTTGTGGCATGCCAGGGCTGGCCTGGTCTGGCAGCCCCGACCGACAAAACGCTTTGAGGGCAAACAAACTGCTTCACTCCGCATTTGCTGTGTATGGTTGTATGTGCTATACTAAAAACAATCGATGGTGCAGCTGAAAAGTCGAAAATATCGTCTATTTCTACAAACGCAGCGGGATTTTGCGTTAAAAAGCCTTGGAATCCACAAAGGATTCCCGCGGCTCTTTGCCTTAAATCCGCCTTGCGCTTGTGAAATATCCGTCATTTTCTTTGTTTTCAGATACACTTTAAGAAACCACACCAGATGTGGACTGTGCGGGGCCGCAGTGTGGTGTTGAGAAAGGGGAGCAGCAGATGACCCGGATTGCGATTGTGGAGGACGAGGCGGCGGTGCGGGAACAGCTGGCGGGGTTGGACGGCATGACCACGGCAGAGCGCATCCGACAGATGGATGCAGACGTCATCCTGATCTTCATTACCAACATGGCGCAGTATGCCATCCGCGGATATGCCGTTGGGGCGCTGGATTATGTGCTGAAACCGGTGCCCTACTTTGCGTTTTCGCAGCAGCTGCTCAAGGCGGTTGCCCGGCTGGAAAAGCGGGCAAAGCACTACCTGACTGTGCCGGTGGAGGGCGGACTGCGCCGGCTGGACACCGCAAGCATCTATTACTTGGAAAGCGAGGGGCACCGGGTGCACTTTTATACCGATGAGGGCGATTTTTCTGCCCCCGGCGCCCTCAAGGCCTTTGAGGAAAAGCTGGCAGACCGCCCCTTTGCCCGCTGCAACAGCGGCTACCTTGTCAATCTGGCACAGGTGCGGGAGCTGCGGCAGAGCACCGTACAGGTGGGCCCCGCGAGCTGCAGGTCAGCCGCCCCAAGCGCAAGGCCTTTCTTGCTGCACTGACCGATTACATCGGAGGTGAAGGCTCATGACCGCGCTGCCGGATATCCCCCGGCTGTACACCGCCCTTGCCGAGTGTCTGGCGGTATTGCTGGTCACCCCGGCACTGATGCCCCGCTTTTCCAAGGCAGTTACCGTGGGTGTCACCCTGCTGTGGGCGGCGGGGCTGTCGGCCTTTCTGGGGCTGACGGGCAATGTGCCCGGCGGGCTCTGGATCCCCTGCATGGTAACGGCCATCGGGTTTTCTTACTTATATTTATGGGGTGTGTGGAGCATCACCCTGCTGGAAGCCGGGTATCACTGCGCCCGGGCGTTTATTCTGGCAGAGCTTGCCGCCAGCGTGGAGTGGCAGCTGCACTGCGCCCTCTGGCCCGCCCGCGGCCCGTGGGAGCCGCTGTCTTTGCTGCTGCTGGCGCTGGTGTATGGGGCGCTGTTCGGCATCATGTGCTATTTGCAGCACCGCCGTCCCCGGCCCGCCGGGCACTTACAGATCGGCGGCAGCGCCGCCCTGACGGCGGTCATGCTGGCGCTGACTGCCTTTGCGGTAAGCAATCTGGGCTTTCTGCCCGGCAGCGATATCAACATGAGCATCTTTTCCATCCGCACACTGGTGGATTTCTGCGGTGTGCTGATCCTGACCGTCCAGCACGAGCAGCTGCGGGAGAACGCTTTGCACGGCGAGCTTGCCGCCATGGACGAGGTGCTCCACCGCCAGTACGAGCAGTACAAGCGGAGCAAGGAGGGCATCAACCTCATCAACCGGCGGTACCATGAGCTGAAGATCCAGCTTGCCCGCATCCGGGAGGAGCAGGACCAGACCAAGCAGAACGCCGCCATTGCCGCCATGGAGCAGAACATCCGCCAGTACGAGGCGGAGAACAAGACCGGCAACCCGGCGTGGCGCTGGACAACGCAACGGAGAGCGTGGAGACCGAGCCGGACCCCGAAAAGCGGCTGCTGCGGGTGGCCATCTACGCCCAGAGCGGCTGTGTGATGCTCCGGTTTGAAAACTACTGCGCGCAGGAAGTGGAGCTGGGCGCGGACGGCCTGCCGCGCCGCAACACCCATGGCGGCAGCGACCCCCGTCAGCCGCCATCCGGAGGGCGGCACAATAAAAGGAGGAAAACAATGAACACCCTGCTTCTTACCCTGGCAAACATGGGCGTCAACCTGGACGACGTTGCCGATGTGGTCAATAACTGCATCCCGCAGCTCATCTTCTTTGGCGTTGTGGTTGCCGCCGCCATTATCGTACTGATCGCTATGGCGGTCAACAAGAAACTGGCCAAGCCCACCAAATTCATGGTGCGCGCCCAGTCCGGCCTGGCCGTGCTGCTGGCTTTCGGCATCATGCTCAACCTGGTTGCCTTTGGCCCCATGAGCACCATGCTCGACCTGGTCACCGGCAACGGCACTATCACCGAAGAATCTGGTGCAGAGGCCAACGCCCTGTGCACCGAGATTGCCGAGGAAGGCATCGTCCTGCTGCAGAACGATGACAACGAACTGCCCCTCGCGTCCGGCAGCAACCTGAACGTCTTTGGCTGGGCTTCTGTCGGCCCTGTCTACGGCGGCACCGGCGCCGGCGCGATCTCTGCCGACCGTCCCACCGTCAGCCTGCTGGATGGCCTGCACAACGCGGGCATCAACACCAACACCGAGCTGAGCGATTTCTACACCGCTTACTGCGCCGAGCGCCCGGCGCTGGGTTACAGCAACCATAACTGGACCCTGCCCGAACCCACCGCCGCCAGCTACACCCAAGAGCTGATCGACAACGCCAAGTCTTTCTCTGACACTGCGATGGTCGTCATCAGCCGCGTTGGCGGTGAGTTTGCTGACCTGCCCACCGATATGAGCACCGCCAACTACACCGACAACTCCACCGAGTACAAGGACTTCGAGGACGGCCAGCATTACCTCTCCCTGAGCAAGACTGAGCGCGACATGATCGACCTCGTCTGCTCCAACTTCGACAACGTTGTGCTGGTTTACAACGCTGCCAACACCCTCGAGCTGGGCTTCGTCGATGAGCACCCCCAGATCAAGAGCGTTATCTGGTGCCCCGGCACCGGCCAGACCGGCTTCAACGCCCTGGGCGAGATTGTTGCCGGTGAGGTCAACCCCTCCGGCCACTCTGCCGACACTTTCGTCTACGACCTGACCGCTGCACCGTACTTCAACAACATCGGCGCTTTCGCCTACACCAATGCGGATTCCGTTGGTTACACCGCTGCCAGCCTGTTTGGCGGTGATGCAACGCTGGTTCCCCCGCACTTCGTCAACTATGTTGAGGGCATCTACGTCGGCTACAAGTTCTACGAGACTGCAGCTGCCGAGGGCCTGATCGACTATGACAAGACCGTGCAGTATCCCTTCGGCCACGGCCTGTCCTACACCACCTTTACCCAGAAAATCGACTCCATGACCGAGGCTGACGGCACCATCACCCTGGATGTCACCGTCACCAACACCGGCAGTGTGGCCGGTAAGGACGCCGTGCAGGTCTACTTCAACCCGCCGTACACCGATGGCGGCATTGAGAAGGCTTCCGCCAACCTCGTCACCTTCGGCAAGACCGGCTCCATTGAGCCGGGCGCTTCCCAGACCTTGACCCTGACTTTCAACACCGAGGACATGGCCAGCTTTGACAGTAAGGACAAGGGCTGCTACGTGCTGGAAGAGGGCGACTATATCATCAGCATCAACGAGGATTCCCACACGGTGCTGGATTCCAAGACCTACAATGTCGCTTCCACCATCGTCTATGACGAGTCCAACCCCGCAGCACCGACGCCGAAGCTGCTACCACCAAGTTCGACTTCGCTGACGACAAGCTCGTCACCCTATCCCGCGCTGATCACTTCGCCAACTATGCTGAGGCGGTTGCTGCTCCCTCTGACTACACCATGTCTGAGGAAAGCATGAACACCCTGTACAACGACCACAACTGGACCCCCGAGGACCACAACGACCCCAACGACGAGATGCCCGTTACCGGTGCCAACAACGGCCTGAAGCTGGCTGACCTGCGCGGTGCTGACTACGACGACGAGCGTTGGGCCCCAACGGCGTGCGCAAGCAGGCGGGCGCGGCTGACCATCTGGGCCTGAACCCCAGTGTTCCGGCCACCTGCTTCCCCACCTCGGCTACCGTGGCCAACAGCTGGGACCCGGAGCTTGGCGAGGCTGTGGGCGCAGCCATGGGCGAGGAAGCGGCGGCACAGGGCGTGTCGGTGCTGCTGGGCCCCGGTCTGAACATCCAGCGCAGCCCCCTCTGCGGCCGTGACTTCGAGTATTTCTCGGAAGACCCCATCCTTGCGGGCAGGATGGCTGCTGCCTATGTGCGCGGCATCCAGAAAAACGGCATCTCTGCCTGCCCCAAGCACTTTGCGGTCAACAGTCAGGAGCTGCGCCGCATGGCCTCGGATTCCATCGTGGACGAGCGCACCCTGCGGGAAATTTACCTGACCGGCTTCGAGATGGTGGTCAA
>VOFB01000247.1_pt1 | contig 74000 bp, 84 predicted proteins | sample 5384141 | NCBI WGS metagenome assembly VOFB01 (sample SAMN12384721, study PRJNA508395) | human gut metagenome | isolation source: healthy gut A | host: Homo sapiens
GACTTAGCCAAGTGGTAAGGCGTGGGACTGCAACTCCCTGATCGTCGGTTCAAATCCGTCAGTCACCTTTTTATAAACACGATGAGACTTCTCATCGTGTTTTTTAATAAAATTATGTCTAATATAAAGACATTTTGGCTTATCTGGTAAATTAAGATAGAGAACAATATTTCTAACATTCACAGCAAGAAATCCATAGACATTTGCTTCCAAACTCCGTATGCTGAAAGTAGAATACAGGAATTACGGAGGAGGAAGCAATATGCAGCAAAGAGGAAGAGTCACTATTCCGACTGATGTAGATGTCGTGCCGGAGACACTTACACTGATGGAGCGCTGGGGAGGCCGATGCCATCCGCGACTGCGATGGTACGGATTACCCAGAGGAACTGCGCGCTGTGGATGCCAAGGTCTATTCGACCTATTACACCACAAGAAAAGACAATACATGGGCAAAGGCACATCCGGAGGAGATACAGCAGATGTATATTATGACGCCGTTTTATACGGCGGTCGACGGAGATTTACAGATCCATCTCATGACGCATCTGTACCCGGATATGTTAAAAGTCAACAACCGTGATGACATTACGCGTTGGTGGGAAGTTATCGACCGCACGACGGGGCGGTTGTTTCAACCAGCCAGTGGTCGTATGATGAGACAACTGGCGACGTGACGATCCACAAGCCGGAGGCGTTCCACAGTTACACGGTCAGTTTTCTGGCATACATTATGTGGGCCCGGTGCATATGTATAATGCCGTGACCAACGGCTGGAAAGATGTGGAAAAGCAGATTACGTTTGATGTGCGCCAGCCAAAGACCCACACCTACTCCATGGAGCGGCTGCGCAGATTTATCGCGGAGCATCCGTATGTGGATGTCATCCGCTACACGACCTTTTTTTCACCAATTTACGCTCATCTTTGACGAGTTGGCGCGGGAAAAATATGTGGATTGGTATGGTTATTCTGCATCGGTCAGCCCGTATATCTTAGAGCAGTTTGAAAAGGAAGTGGGCTATCGGTTCCGCCCGGAGTTTATTATCGACCAGGGCTATATGAACAATACTTACCGCGTGCCGTCCAAAGAATTTCAGGATTTTCAGGCATTTCAGCGCAGGGAAGTGGCAAAGCTTGCAAAGGAGATGGTGGATATCACACATGCGTGCGGAAAAGAAGCTATGATGTTCCTTGGTGATCACTGGATCGGTATGGAGCCGTTTATGGATGAGTTCCAGACGATCGGGCTGGATGCTGTGGTCGGAAGCGTCGGAAACGGTGCAACGCTGCGTCTCATTAGTGACATTGAGGGGGTCAGATACACTGAGGGGCGGTTCCTGCCGTACTTTTTCCCGGATACCTTCCACGAGGGAGGCGATCCGACACGCGAGGCGAAAGTCAACTGGGTGACGGCGCGCCGGGCGATTCTGCGCAAACCGATCGATCGGATCGGCTATGGTGGGTACTTAAAACTTGCCACACAGTTTCCGGATTTTATCGACTATGTGGAGAGCGTGTGCAAAGAGTTCCGCGAACTGTACGAAAATATTAAGGGAACGACCCCGTACTGCGTCAAGCGCGTGGCAATATTAAACTGCTGGGGAAAAATGCGCGCGTGGGGCAACCATATGGTCCACCATGCCATTTACTACAAGCAGAATTATTCTTATGCGGGCATCATCGAGGCACTCAGCGGTGCTCCGTTTGACGTGAAATTTATCAGCTTTGATGACATAAGGAATCATCCGGATCTGCTCGATTCCTTTGATGTTGTCTTAAATGTGGGCGATGCCTACACCGCTTATACCGGCGGGGACAATTGGAAGGATGAGGCGATTCTGACCGCAGTCCGCCGGTTTGTCTACCGGGGTGGCGGTTTCATCGGCGTGGGCGAACCGGCATCCTGCCAATGGCAGGGGCACTTCTTCCAGCTTGCGGACATCCTTGGCGTGGAAGAAGAAACCGGCTACACGTTGAATGTGGACAAGTATAACTGGCAAGATCATGCGCATTTTATCACGGAGGACAGCGGCGATGCGATTGATTTTGGCGAGGGCAAGAAAAACATATTCGCGCTCGAATCCGCGACCGTGCTACGCCAGATCGACAAAGGTGTACAGCTTGCCGTGAATACGTTCGGGCAGGGCAGGGGTGTGTATATCAGTGGCCTGCCGTACAGCTTTGCAAACAGCCGCCTGCTGTACCGGGCGATTCTGTGGGCGGCTTCGGCGGAGGGGAAAATTCACCGCTGGTTTTCCACAAATTACAATGTCGAAGTGCATGCTTATGTAAAAAACGGCAAATACTGTGTCGTCAACAACACGTATGAACCGCAGCAGACGACCGTTTACCGGGGGGACGGCAGCAGTTTTGCGGTCGACCTTGCGGCCAATGCGATCCTCTGGTACGAGATCTAGGAAAGAAACTGTCTGCGGTAGGCATCGGGGGAGAGCGTGGTTTCCCGACGGAATGCCTGCGAAAAATACGACTGGGAAGAAAAGCCGACCGCCTGGGCAATTTTTGCGACCGGAAAGTCGGTGTGTTCTAACAGGGATTTCGCCTCTTCAATGCGTCTGGTAATCAGATAATTGATGGGCGAGATTCCTTTGTATTTGGTGAAGGCGTGGGCAATGTAATATTTGCTGTGGAATGTTAAGGCACTTTAGTGTATCTAACGTGATTGTTTCCGCGTAGTGCGCATTGATGTACTGCTCGATCATGCGGCATTCCTGTGAGGTTTTGCCGACGGAGACGGCCTCCGGCGTGACGCGGATCTCCCGCCGGATCAGATAGAGCAGATTTTCGAGCAGATTCTGTGACATTTCTACATAATTTTCTTTGCGGTCATGCAGTTCCTGTATGAGCGATCTGGTATAAAACAGACAGGCAGGGCGGATTGTCTTTACATTTTTGCAGAGGCAGGTTATGGGCGCGTGTCCGTCGGTTTCAAACGCTATGCCCTCAAATCCGAGAACAACATATTCCAAAGCCGCATCGCCGTTGCTGAATTCTGTGTGCATGACATGGGGATTGATGAGGATCAGGTCATCTGCCGCAATGCAGAAGGTTTGTGTCTCGGTCTGGAATGTGCCGGTTCCGTTTAAGACATAAAACAGCTCGGTAAACGGGTGGGAGTGCAGCACGCTCGGCCAGGTCTTGTCGTAGCTGGAATGGCTGATATAAAGCAGGCGCAGATCCGGCCGTTTCTTTTGCGCGTCAAAGGTTTGTGGTTTGAAGTTGTACTGCTGGTATGGCATAGGCATCCCCTCCTGAAAATAGCATGTGCATTTGCACCTGAAATCTGTTATAGTAATTATAGCGCAAGATTTATAACAATGTAAACAAGATCCCGATAGCGGAGCGGCAGCACGCGCCTTATCATGAAGTGGTAACAGACACAACACATAAGGGGAAAACAATATGAGAGCGATTACAGAACAGCAGAAACAGGAAGCCATTGCAGCATTTGCATACGAGGGAACACTGATTGCAGATACGGTGTACGGGAGCGGACATATCAACGACACGTTCCGCCTGACGTTTGCAGTCGGCAATATGGGGAATCTGGATGTGATCTTACAGCGGATGAATGCCGATGCCTTTCCACATCCGGAACAACTCATGGAAAACATTGCGGGTGTGACGGGGTTCTTAAAAAAGAAGATTATTGCGCGGGGCGGCGACCCGGAGAGGGAGACGTTAAATATCATCCCGACCGTGGACAACAAACCGTACTACCGTGACACAAACGGGGACTACTGGCGGTCGTACCGGTTTATCACCGGGGCGAGCAGCTTTGATCAGGTGGAAACGCCGCAGCAGTTTTATGAGAGCGCGGTCGCATTCGGCAGCTTCCAGCGGCTTTTGGCGGATTATCCGGCAGAGACACTCCATGAGACAATTCCGGGGTTCCACGACACGCGGGCGCGGTTTGCGGCATTTGAAAAAGCCGTCCGGGAGGATGTTGTGGGGCGGGCCGCGGAGGTTCAAAAGGAGATCGCTTTTTTCTTAGAGCGGAAGGAGACGGCCTGCTATTTTGCCGGGCGGCTTGACCGCGGGGAGCTTCCGATCCGCGTGACGCACAACGACACGAAATTAAACAATGTCATGCTCGACGATAAGACCGGAAAGGGGGTCTGTGTCATTGATCTTGATACGGTCATGCCGGGGCTTGCCATGAATGATTTTGGCGATGCGATCCGCTACGGGGCGAGCACTGCGGCGGAGGATGAGCGGGATCTCTCCGAAGTCTCGTGCAGCATGGAGCTGTTTTCCCTCTTTACCAAAGGATTTCTGGAGGGCTGCGGCGGCAGCCTGACTCCGGAGGAGACCGCGCTGCTTCCGATGGGGGCAAAGGTCATGACGTATGAGTGCGGCATGCGGTTTCTTATGGATTATTTACAGGGCGATCGTTATTTCAAGATCCACCGGGACGGACAGAATCTCGACCGTGCAAGCACGCAGCTTACGCTTGTGGCAGACATGGAGCGCAAGATGCAGCAGATGCAGGACATTGTAAGAAAGGCAGCAGGGTAATGGCAGAAAAGAAAAAGAAGAAGATGGAGTTTAGGTACTACCAGTTACCGCCCGGAAGTCCGATTCTTGCACTTCTGGGAGAAAAGTGGGTGCAGAATTATGGTGACCGCACGGCAGACAGGCTTCATTTCCACAATTACATGGAACTTGGCTATTGTTATTACGGGGCAGGCGACGTGGTACTGGGGATGACACCTACCGTTTTTCGGGGCAGCAGTTTACCGTCATCCCGTCGAATTTTCCGCACACGACAAACAGCGATCCGGGCAACATCAGTCGCTGGGAATATCTGTTTGTCGATGTGGAGGTGGTACTTGACGGTATTTTCCCGGACAATGCACTCCGCAAAGAGCGCGCACTGCAGCGGCTCTATGAAAAGCCGTGGTTTTTGGAGGAAGCAGAGTATCCGAAGGAAGCGGCAAAAATTAAAGAAATCTTAAACATCATGCGAAAAGGCGATGAATTTTATCTTGAGGAGGCAAAGGCACTGCTGGGCTGTCTTCTTTTGGAGATCACACGGTTAAACTACACGAACAAAGAGACGCGCGCGGATGCCGAGCAGGGCAGGATCACCTGCATCGTCTCCCGCGCCATGGACTATATCTCCGATCACTACATGGAACCAATAAGGGTAGAACAACTGGCGAAGTACAGCCATCTGAGCGAGACACATTTCCGGCGTGTGTTTACCGAATATATGCATATGGGGCCGCTTGAATATATCAACACGGTGCGCATCCGCACGGCGTGCGAGCACTTAAAAAAGACCGAGGAACCGGTGGCGGACATCGCCCACAAATGCGGATTTACGACCAACTCCACGTTCAACCGCAATTTCAAGCAGATGATGGGGGTCACACCCGTGGAGTGGAGGAAGCGTCCGGAAAATTACGAACAGCGGCTGCTCAATTATGAGATCCACACAGAGAAAGGATGGTAACAACCGATGCAGGGGGCAAAACTGATACAACAGGTAAAGAGGAAACAAAAGAAGATGACGGGGTTCTGCGGAAGCTCATGGTCGTATTCGGGGTATTTTTTGTGCTGCTTGGGATCATGATCTCACAGGCATTTATGTTAGCGGGCTTTCTTCTGGTGGCACTGTATTTTGTATTTGATGTGTTAAGCCGGAAAGAGTACGAGTACATCCTCGACGGGAAAACACTCACAATTGATGTGATCTATGGGAAGCGGTACCGTAAAACGGCACACATCATTGACATGACCGAGATGGAAGTGACCGCGCCAAACCGCCACGAGGCTGTGGCAAAGTACCGCAAAGACGGGGGCGGGGTCCGACTGCCGAAGTTTGATTATACCTCCTATGAGGATGACATTCCATACTACACGATGATCGTCATTGAGGACCGGGAAAAGAAAAAATTGTTGCTTGATCTCAATCAGGAACTGCTGTTTGCACTCAAAAAACAGTATCCTTCTAAGGTTTTTGCATAAAGTGGTGAATAAAATATGAACAGTTGCAAACAAATCATGAACAACAAATGTGCGCAAAATCAGAGAATCCATCATTTCAACGAAAAATTGCAGGAATGCAAGCGGTTGTAATGGTGGATTTGTTGCATCACATGGCACGCATAATGGCAATATGAATGGAAATAACCGAAAATATGCGAAAAAATAGTGCAAAGCACACAAAATGATTGAAATTGCACATTATACGGACAATTATGCAAACTAGATATATTCAAGCAATGCTATAATACGTTCATCAGCAAAAGTAACAAATACTCTTAGGGAGAAGGAGGAAATTTATATGAAAAAGAAAATGATTACAGCATTACTTGCAAGTGCAATGGTATTGTCACTGGTTGCTTGCGGTGGAGGCGGAACAGACAGCAACGGTGGCGGGGATACATCCTCCAGCGGAAGCGGTACTTCTTCCTCATCCGACAGTAATAAGCTGACCGTATGGGCATGGGACCAGAACTTTAACATCAAGGCAATAGAGACCGCAGCCGAGCAGTACAAGAAAGACCATCCGGATTTTGAACTCGAAGTGGTTGAGACCTCTTCTGATGACTGCCAGACCAAAGCTGACAACCGCAGCAAATGCCGGTGATTACAGCACACTGCCGGATATCGTACTCATGCAGGACAACAGCTACCAGAAATTCTTAAAAAGTTATCCGGATGCCTTTACCGACCTGACGGATATGGGAATCAACTGGGATGATTTCGGAAAATTAAAACAGTCTTACTCTATGGTAGACGACAAGCACTACGGTGTTCCGTTTGATAACGGTGCTGTTATCGCATGTTACCGTACCGACATCTTAAAAGAAGCCGGATACACCATCGACGACCTGACCGATATTACCTGGAGCGAATTTGCAAAGATCGGAAAAGATGTTCATGATAAGACCGGCAAATACTTACTGACCAGTGAGGGAACTGGCGGAGACACTATGATGATGATGATCCAGTCCTGCGGTGCAAACTTTGTCAATGAAAAAGGAGATGCTTACATTGTAGGAAATGACATCGCTGAGAAGTGTGTCGACATCTACACCGAACTCGTACAGAATGATGTTGTAAAATTAGTAAACAACTGGGATGAGTATGTATCCACCATCACAAATGGTGAGGCAGCAGGCGTTGTCAATGGTAACTGGATCACTGCAACGATCGCTTCTACCGAAGACCAGAAAGGCCAGTGGGCAATCACCACAATGCCAAGTGTAGATGGTGTGGATTCCGCTACTCATTATGCAAACAACGGTGGATCTTCCTGGTATGTTACCGCAAACTGCCAGAACAAAGATCTTGCAGAAGATTTCTTAAAGAGCACTTTTGGTTCCAGTACAGATTTCTATGATGCAATCCTTCCACAGACCGGTGCGATTGCCTGCTACTTACCAGCCGGAGAATCGGATGTATACAACGAGCCAAACGAGTTCTTCAACGATCAGCCGATTTACTCCACGATCGTAGAATACTCTTCCCATATTCCGGAGTTTACAAAGACTCCGTATCACTATGAGGCAAGAGAGTGCATCAACACAGCAGTTGTCAATATCGTAAATGGAACAGCTAAGGCTGATGCATTACAGGAAGCACAAGATACCTTACAGTTTAAGATGACGGAGTAATCCGGTACATAAAAAAGAATGACAAGTTTGTATAGCGGGGGGCGACCTCCGCTATATGTGAAAATGACCAGAAATGCGAAAGGGGGAATTTGTTGTGAATTCCAAGAAAAAAGGGATGTCACTTATTGCAAAACAAAGAGCGGCAGGATGGACATTTCTAGCACCGGCATCGATTCTGATTGCGATCATGAGTTTTTATCCGATGGTGCGGGCATTTATCATTTCCCTGCAAAAGGGAACGGGTGCCAATATGCGCTTTACTGGATTTTCCAATTATCAGAGAATCCTTGTTGATAAGGTGTTCCAGCAGTCCATCGGCAACACATTTTTCTACCTGATTATCCAGGTGCCAATCATGCTTATACTTGCAATTCTGCTGGCACAGTTATTAAACAACAAACATTTAAAATTGCGGGGATTGTTCCGAACCTGTGTCTTCCTCCCATGTGCGACTTCACTGGTTTCCTATTCGTTGATCTTCCGTTCGATGTTTGCAACAGACGGACTGATTAACAGTATCCTCATGAAACTTGGTATCTTACATTCCGGCTATAATTTCCTGGGTCATTCCGGAAGTGCCAAAGCGGTCATTATCCTTGCTTTGATTTGGAGATGGACTGGTTATAACATGGTTTTTTATCTGGCTGGTTTACAGAATATCGAGTATTCCGTATACGAAGCCGCCAAGATCGACGGTGCAAACGGCTGGAAAACATTCTGGAGGATCACCGTACCGCTGTTAAAACCGACGATCATCATGACCTTTATCATGTCAATCAATGGTACGTTGCAGTTGTTCGATGAGTCCGTCAACCTGACAAAGGGTGGACCTGCCAATACGACTATTACCATGTCACACTATGTATACAACACATGTTTTATCAATGTGCCAAACTTTGGATATGCGGCAGCCATGTCATTTTTGATCTTTATCATGGTAGCGATCCTTGCATTTATCAACTTGAAAGTAGGTGATACGCGTGACTAAGCAGAAAAGCAAATCAATGATCCAGAGAAGATTGATCCCGACGTATATCTTTCTGGGGATCGTGTCCTTTATTTCCGTATTCCCGCTGTATTGGATGATTTCCGCAGCCACGAATACATCCACGGACGTATCCCGTGGTCGCCTGCTTCCGGGTACGCACTTTATGGAGAACTTTAAGAACTTAATGTCCCAGCAGCCACTGTGGAGAGCCCTCGGGAATTCGTTCCTGTATGCGATCCTTACGACGGTGCTGTGTCTCTTGGTCTGCTCCATCGCCGGTTATGGTTTTGAGATCTACCATGACAAATGGAAAGACCGCCTGTTTTCCATCCTGCTTCTTGCCATGATGATACCACAGGTTGCAACAATGGTTCCGTTGTTTCAGATGTTTTCCAAGGCAAAGCTGTTAAATACAGCGGTTGGATTTATGCTTCCGATCATATCCACACCGTTTATGATCATGATGTTCCGCCAGAATGCCCGTGCATTTCCGGTTGACATCATCGAAGCTGCGCGTATTGATGGATTAAGCGAGGTACAGATTTTCTTCCGGATGTTTATCCCGACGATGAAATCGACCTATGCGGCAGCCGCTGTTATCACATTCATGAATGCATGGAATGCATACTTATGGCCAAAGGTAATCATGTCCGATAACCGTGCGATGACTATGCCAATGCTCATTGCCAACCTGATTACCGGATACAAGACGGATTACGGTATGCTCATGTGTGGTGTATTGTTCTGCTCAATCCCGACGATGATCGTATTCTTCGTATTACAGAAACAGTTCGCAGAGGGTATCACCGGAGCGGTTAAATAAAAATGGTAAAAATGTCTTCCTTTTTGGAGGGCATTTTTTACCATAACAGGAAAGGGGTATATGCCTATGAATACATTTGATTATAAGAAAGTAAAAGATCCTCAGTATTTTTCGTGATGCGCGCATGGATGCGCATTCTGACCACATATATTACCGGACGAAAGAGGAGGCAGAAGAGAAACAGAGTTCCTACCGCGTCAGTTTAAACGGGCTGTGGAAGTTCCACTATGCAAAAAACTATGCCGACGTAGTTGCCGGATTTGAGAAGGAAGACTACTGCTGTGTAGGTTGGGATGACATCAAGGTTCCGGCACATATCCAGATGGAAGGATATGATGCACCGCAGTATGCCAATGTCCAGTATCCGTGGGAAGGCCATGAGGACATCCATCCGGGCGAGATCCCGGAGCAGTTTAACCCGGTGGCAAGCTATGTCAAATATTTTACCGTGCCGAAGCAGATGCAGGGGAAGCGGCTCTTTGTCTCGTTTCAGGGCGCGGAGAGCGGACTTGCAGTCTGGTTAAACGGCACATTCATCGGTTACAGCGAGGATTCGTTTACTCCGTCTGAGTTTGAACTGACCGATGCGGTAAAAGACGGGGAAAACAAACTGGCGGTACAGGTGTTTAAGTGGACAGCGAGCAGCTGGTGCGAGGATCAGGATTTCTTCCGCTTTTTCGGAATCTACCGCGATGTATACCTGTATACTGTGCCGGAAGTACATGCCTATGATGTAAAGGTGCGGGCACTGCCGGATGCAGCACTTACCGCTGCCGAACTGGCACTGACTTTACAGATGTGGGGAAGCGGCAAGGTGAAAGTCGTCCTCAAAAAAGACGGACAGACTGTGCTGGAAGACGAATCGGCTGTTACCGAAGGGGAACAGATCCTGACCTGGAACGTGGAGCGGCCTGTTTTGTGGAGCGCGGAAGACCCGCAGCTTTATGACCTTACGGTTGAAGTCTGCGATGGCGCGGGAACTTTACAGGAAGTGATCCCGCAGCGCGTCGGGTTCCGCCGGTTTGAGATGAAGGACGGTATTATGACATTAAACGGAAGGCGGATCGTCTTTAAGGGCGTGAACCGCCACGAGTTCAGTTCCGTCAGCGGACGGCATGTGTCGGAGGAAGAGCTGCGCAAGGATCTTCGCACGATGAAGCAGAATAACATCAATGCCATCCGCACCTGTCATTATCCGGATGCTTCTCTGATCTACCAGCTTTGTGATGAGTTTGGAATTTACATGATCGATGAGACAAATCTGGAATCGCACGGTTCCTGGGATGTGGCAGAGTTTACGAAGGACGATACCTATATCGTGCCGCACAACAAACCGGAGTGGCTTGCGATGATGCTGGACCGTGTAAATTCCATGTACCAGCGTGACAAAAACCACCCGGCGATCCTGATCTGGTCCTGTGGAAATGAGTCTTACGGCGGCAAGGACATCTATGAAATGTCCTGTCTGTTCCACCGTCTGGATGATACCCGTCTCGTTCATTACGAGGGGCTGTTCCACGACAGAAGTTACAACGATACGAGTGATATGGAAAGTCAGATGTACCCATCGGTGGAGAGCATCAAAGAATTTTTGGCAAAGGATTCGAGCAAGCCGTTTATCTGCTGCGAGTACACGCATGCAATGGGCAATTCCTGTGGTGCGATGCACAAATATACGGATCTGACCGACACGGAACCGAAGTATCAGGGCGGCTTTATTTGGGATTACATCGATCAGTCGATCTACAAAAAAGACCGCTACGGCGAGGAGTTTCAAGCATACGGCGGGGATTTTGGCGAACGTCCAACCGACTATAACTTTAGTGGAAACGGTATTGTCTACGGTGGAAACCGCGATGTGTCACCAAAAATGCAGGAAGTCAAATTCAATTACCAGAACATCACGGCGGAAGTGACTGCGGAGTCCGTAACGGTCAAAAATAAAAACCTGTTTGTCAACACCGACCGCTTTGCGTGTGTTGTGACCGTTGCAAAAGACGGAAAGGAGATCCGCCGGGCAGACTTACCGACGGCTGTGGAGCCGCTCTCGGAACAGACCTATCCACTGCCGTTTGCAAAAGAGACAAAGGCAGGCGAATACACCGTGACCGTCTCCTTCCATCTGAAAGCGGACACTGTCTGGGCAAAGGCAGGGCATGAGGTGGCTTTCGGGCAGTATGTCTATCCGGTTGCGGGTGAGGTAGAAACATGCACAGACAAGATCAAAGTGATCCGCAGCACACACAACATCGGTGTAGAGGGTGCGCATTTTTCCGTCCTGTTTTCCGTATTAAACGGTGGGCTGGTTTCCTACAAATATGCGGGAAAAGAGATGATCGAGGCAATCCCGAAACCAAATTTCTGGCGTGCACCAACAGATAATGACTGTGGAAATCTCATGCCGGCGCGCTATGCACAGTGGAAAACGGCCAGTCTGTATGTCAGCCATAAAAGCCCGCAGGAGACGAGTACGCCGGAAGTCACGGAACACGAACACAGCATTACCGTTTCGTTCCGCTATTTTATGCCGACCACACCGGTTTCGGAATGTCGGTTGTCCTATGAAGTATTTGGGGATGGCAGGGTAAAGACCACGCTCTGTTATGATCCGGTCAAAGAATTGGGCGACATGCCGGAATTTGGCGTACTGTTTAAATTTAATGCCGATTACGACCGACTGCAGTGGTATGGACTGGGCGAACAGGAAACCTATGCTGACCGTTGTAAGGGAGCCAAACTTGGCATCTACAGCAATAAGGTAAAAGACAATGTGGCGCGGTATATGGTTCCGCAGGAATGTGGGGCAAAATGTGGCGTGCGCTGGGCGCGTGTGACTAACCGTGCCGGAGATGGCATGTTGTTTGAAATGACAGAAGAAACAGGTCCGATGGTATTTTCCGCACTGCCGTATACGCCGCATGAGATAGAAAATGCGATGCATCCGTATGAGCTGCCACCAGTACACTACACGGTTGTCCGTGTGGCAAAAGCCCAGATGGGTGTCGGCGGCGACGACAGCTGGGGCGCGCAGACGCATCCGGAATATCTGTTGCAGACGGACAAAACCATGCAGTTTTCCTTTGTATGGAAAGGCGTGGTGAGCACAGAAGCATAATTACAGGATCTTTACAATATTCAGATCCTGATCTAAAAGCAGGATGTCGGCTCTTGCCCCGACGGCAAGGGTGCCGATTTCCTGTGAACATTCGATGCTCTTTGCAGGATTGCAGGTGGCGGCTTTGACGGCCACGCCGAGCGGAATGCCAAACTGCACCGCATTTTTCATACAGTCAAACAAATTGGTGGCGGAACCTGCGATGGTTCCGTCTTTTAAGGTCGCAAGGCGGCCTTTTTTGATTACCGGCTGTCCGCCGAGTTCGTACTCGCCGTCCTCCATACCGGTTGCACGCATCGCATCGCTGATTAAAATCATGCGGTCGTTGCCAAACATGCGGAAGGCATTGCGGATGACCGACGGGTGGATGTGGATGCCGTCACAGATGATCTCTGCCATCGCATGCGGACAGTCCGCTGCCGCGCCGATAATGCCAGGATCGCGGTGGTGTAGTGGCGGCATGGCGTTGAACAGATGGGTGACATGGTTGGCACCGGCGGCAAAGGCATTTTCTGCGATTTCATACGATGCTGTGGAGTGTCCGAGTGAGATCGCAACGGTGTCTTTGAACTCCCGGATAAACGCATCGGAACCCGGCAGTTCCGGGGCGATCGTGATGATGCGGATCTTGTTTCCGCTTGCAGCAGAGAGCCGTCGGAACATGGCGGCATCCGGCGCGTGCAGATAGCTTGCTTTCTGCGCCCCTTTCTTTTCCGGGGAGAGGTATGGACCTTCCATGTGGATGCCCGCGATGTGGGCATATCCGGCAGCATCCGGCACATCGTTAATCGTCGCAAAGGCAGCTGTAAGCTGTTCTTCCGGCAGGGTCATGGAAGTCGGGCAGAATGAAGTCACACCGCAGGAATGCAGATATTGTGCGATTTCGGCAAGTCCTTTGGAATTTCCGTCACTGAAATCGTGACCTCTTGCCCCGTGGATGTGGACATCCACCAGACCGGGGATCACATAAAGCCCCTCGGCATCAAATACCGTATCGTCTTCTGCGGTTTCTGCGATGCGGTGTGTCGTTGTATCAACAACCAGTTCTTTTTTCCGAAAGGAGCCAGACTCCTCCCAGACCAGTCCGTTTTTTATGATCATGGCGTACTCCTTTTCCTAGATCAGTCCTTCTTTGATGATGCGGGATAATGCAGCTTCATCGGCAACGACGGAAACCTCGTCGTGTAACTGCAGGATTGATGCCGGTACATGCGGGGTGATCGGTCCGTAAACTGCCTCATAGAGTGCATCGGCTTTGGCTTCACCGCTTGCGATCAGTAGGATGTGCCGTGCCTGCATAATGTTTTTGATGCCGGTCGTATATGCCTGTGTCGGGACTTCCTCAATGAAGGAAAAGAAACGTGCATTGGCTTGAATGGTGTTTTCGGTCAGGTCGACGCAGTGGGTTTCCTTTGCAAAGGAATCCGATGGCTCGTTAAAACCGATATGTCCGTTGTTGCCGATGCCAAGGAGCTGTAAGTCGATGCCGCCCATGCTGCGGATGATGGCATTGTAGCGGGAGCATTCCTTTTCCACATCAGCTTCCATGCCGTTTGGAATAAAGGTGTTTACGGATTTGATGTTTACGTGGTCAAACAGGTTGTGGCGCATAAAGTAAGCGTAACTCTGATCGTTGTCGGCAGGAAGGCCTTTGTATTCGTCAAGGTTGATGCTGCGGATCTGTGAAAAATCAAGATCGCCCTTGTTGTACCACTCGATCAGCTGCTTGTAGGTGCCGATCGGTGAAGAACCGGTGGCAAGTCCGAGCACAGATTCCGGTTTTAAGATTATCTGTGCGGAGATAATGTTGGCCGCCTTGCGGCTCATTTCGTCATAGTTTTTTGTTTTATAAATACGCATAGTAGTTCTCCTCCTTAAAATTGCGTTTCCTGCATTTGTTAAGTTGATTATAGGATGCAAAATTGGAAAAATCCATAGGGTTTGGGCAAATGGAAAGAACAATCCCCAAAAACGGAAAAAAAGAAAAATCGTGTGTGCTTTTGAAAGAACTTTCAAAAATATATGATATAATGAAATAAAATTACAGATCGGGTTATGGACATAGAGTTATATATCCCGTTGGACGTGGGCACCATAAACTCTGATGTTCCGCAAGTAACTGAGGAAGCAGGAAAAGGAGAAAACGCGTATGCAGACTTATGGAAGCAGTGTTGTGCCGATGATCGAGGCAAATTATGAGATGTTTACGGTGGTGGAGAAAACAATCGCCGATTTTTTTTATTTCGAATGAAAAAGAGATGGATTTTTCATCGGGACGCATGGCAAAGATGCTACATGTTTCAGAAGCATCTCTGTCACGCTTTGCCAAGAAAATGGGTTACAGCGGATACCGGGAGTTTATTTACAACTACCAGCCCTCGATCGCGGAGCTACCGAATGTGGAGGAACAGACCATCCACGTCCTGTATTCGTATGAGGAATTGCTGCAAAAAACATACAGCTTAATCCGCGAACCACAGATCAAACATGTGTCCCAGCTAATCGGGGAACATACGCGCATTTTTTTGTATGGATTTGGCAGTTCTGGGCTGGCGGCACAGGAGTTTCAACTTCGGTTGCTGCGGCTTGGCATGGATGCGGAGGCAATCACGGAACTGCACCAGATGGTATTGAATGAAGCGCGTATCACAAACGCGTGCCTCGTGATCGGCATCAGCCTAAGCGGCGCGACGCGCGAGCTCATTGATGCACTTGACCGGGCGAAAGCGCGTGGGGCAGCGGTCATATATCTGACTTCCTCCAACGCAGAGCGGGAAAAACGGACGTATGAGGAGATCGTGCTCGCACCGGTAAAAAAGAACCTCGAATACGGAAATGTCATTTCCCCGCAATTTCCGATCCTGCTGATCCTTGATCTGATCTATGCCCAGCTTTTAAAAAGAAGATCGGCGCAGCACGGAAGCGCAGTACGATACGCACATCTGGGAGAGGATCAAGGACTATCATGTTGGATAGATGTGGTTTTAAAAACCAGATTGACAGGAAAAAATCATACATTTATACTAAATGTGTAGTCGAATTTTGGTTTAAAGTAAGATTACTCTTCTTCCGGGTATTTCATACCCCAGTTGTTTCGAATTTCAGTCATGATATGCATAACATCCTGTGAATAATTAAGATGCATAAGTGATTCAATTGTGGATAAATCGCCGGAGCATACAGCGGCTTCCATGTCAGCAACTTCATAGCTTAAGGCATCTGCAGTTTCTCCTGCGGAAATAGTTTCTTTATGTCCGTCCCCGGTGTAAGTAATGGTTGCTTCCATAGCTCTTGGGTATTCAAAGATCTCGATGTAACCCTTATCGAATGCGATGGTTGCGCGCTTTGGCTGCTTTGCGTGAAGCGATAAGGTGACGGTTGCCATCTCGCCGGCTGGGTTCATAAGAAGGATGCCTGCCTGTTCATCCACGCCGGTTGGTGCGTATTTTACCTGTGAAAGTACCTGATTGGCAGTTTCGGCAAAGAACCAGCGGATCAGGGATAAAGCGTAAACACCGATATCTAACATAGCACCTCCGGCCAGATTGCGGTTAAAAAATCGATTGTTCATATCATATTCTTTATAGCTGCCGAAGTTTACCTGGATCAGACGAAGTGGTCCAAGAGTGCCGGAGCTTATGATCTCTGCAAGTTTGCGGTAGATCGGCATGTGGAAAATGGTCATGGCTTCTGCCAGAATGACATGATTTTTTTCCGCAAGGGCAATGGCCTCATCCAGTTCGTTTGAATTTAAGGTGATGGATTTTTCGCAAAGGACATGCTTTCCGTTTGCCAGTGCTTGACGCAGATATTGAATATGCGTATTATGTGGGGTAGAGATGTAGATGATATCCACATCCGGATCGGTAAAGACATCTTCAAGGTGATCATATACCTTGGCAATCTGGTATTTTTCCGCAAATGCTACTGCTTTTTCATGTGTGCGGTTGGCAACGGAATACAGATGGCGGTTTTGCCTGGCAAGTGCAGTGGCAAGTTCGTTCGCAATGACACCACAGCCAAGGGTTGCCCAGTTCAATGGTTTCATAGATAAATTTCTCCTTATTTGTATTTATACTCCTTTTTACGCGCTCATTTTAGCATGAAAGGGCAGACGGTGCAAGTATATGGGGACATAGTGGAATTTTGTTACTGTTCACGCAGCATCTGAATATCATCCTGTCCGGGGGAGTATGATTGTGATGTGGGTGTGAGCAGTAACGAATATTTTACAGGAAAGGAAAAATATGTATCGGATATTAGTTGTGGAAGATGATGAAGTGATTGCAAAAACAATCCGGCAGCATTTACAGAGCTGGAATTATGAAGTCTTTGCAGTAGTGGATTTTAATAGTGTGATGGAAGAATTTGCCCGGGTAAAACCGCATCTGGTACTGATGGATATAAGGCTTCCGTTTCACAATGGATTTTACTGGTGTACGGAGATCCGGAAAGTATCAAAGCTGCCGATTATATTTGTCTCTTCGATGAATGACAATATGAATCTGGTGATGGCGATCAATATGGGAGGGGATGATTTCATCACAAAACCTTTTGATCTGAATGTGTTGACGGTGAAAATTCAGGCGATGCTGCGTCGGACTTATGAATTTGCTGGGGAAAGCCATATGCTTGAGCATCAGGGGATGTGGCTGAATCTGTCGGATGGGACACTGACCTACGAAGAGCAGATACTGGAGTTAAGCAAAAATGAGCGGAAGATTTTGCAGACGCTACTTGAAAATCCGGGGGCAATTGTAACGAGGGAGAATCTGATGATGGCATTGTGGGAAGTGATGTGTATGTGGATGAAAACACATTGTCGGTCAATGTGAACCGGCTGCGAAGGAAACTGGAAACAATTGGGCTGACGGATTTTATCTTAACACGAAAAGGGATCGGTTATCAGATTAAAAATGGATCATGAAAAGGGGAACACCTTGAAGGTATACATCAAACAGTATTTAAACAGATACAAAGGCTGTTTTGCACTTGTGGCAGGAATTATGATTTTCTATATTTTCACTCTTTACCTCTGTGGCGTATCCGCAGCAGATATCCGGTATTTTGCGGGATTGGAAATTGTTTTTCTTGTGGTGTCCGCTGTATTTTGCGGGATACGGTACTGGTATCGCCTGCGGACAGTAAAAAGGCAGATCCGGGATTATATGCAGGGCATGCAGACACTTTCAGATACGGAGGATGCGCTGGAGGAAGTGTATATGGATGCGCTTGAACAACTGCAGAATAAGCGGCAGGAGGAAAAGGGAGCATACAGGAACCAGCAGCGGGAAATGGAAGAATATTATGCTCTGTGGGTGCATCAGATCAAAACGCCGATCTCCGCGATGCGTCTGCTTTTGCAGAGGGAAGAACAAAAACAGACAGAGGATGAAACAGTGGGAATGGAAAAAAGTGTGTTGTATGACATGCAGCAGGAATTATTCTGGATTAACCAGTATATCAATATGGCACTTCAATACCAGCGGATGAATTCCGGTATGAATGATCTGGTGCTTGAGATGGTTTCAGCGGATCAGGTGGTGCGCACTGCGATCCGGAGGTTTGCGCCGATTATGATTCGCAAAAAGATTGCCATTCACTATGAGGAATGCCAGGAGATGGTGCTCTCGGATGAAAAGTGGCTGGAATTTGTTGTGGAGCAGATTTTGTCCAATGCGATTAAGTACAGCGGCGAAAATCACGCGGTTACAATACATATAAACCGGAATGAAGCCGACAATACCTGTGAGTTTGTGATCTCTGATCAGGGAATCGGCATCCGGAAGGAGGATCTGCCAAGGATTTTTGAAAAAGGTTATACCGGGTATAACGGACGGGCAGATAAAACTTCGACGGGAATCGGACTTTATCTGTGCCGGGAGATTACCAAAAAGCTTGGGCATGGGATTATGATCACATCCGAAATTGGAAAAGGTACGGATGTGACAATTGTATTTGAAAGAAATAATTTGGATGTCCGGGATTAAGTGTTTTGACGTGGGAGACAAATAACATGGATACTCGGGACGTAAAAACAGGTATCTTACACAAATGTAAGATACAAAGCCGAAATGTAAGACAAATCAATGGCTTGCATTTCGGTTTTTTGCTATTCTGAAATTGTAAAAAAGGGACAGAGTTATTTTTATGAAAAACAGTAGAAAAAAGGACAGATTTATAAGGAGTAAAAATCATGACAATTTTAGAAGTGCATAATCTGAAAAAAGTTTATACGACGAGATTTGGTGGCAATCAGGTGCAGGCACTGCGAAATATCCAGTTCTCGGTAGAGGAAGGTGAGTATGTCGCGATCATGGGCGAGTCCGGATCGGGCAAGACAACACTTTTGAATATTCTGGCGGCGCTTGACCGTCCGACGGAGGGAGAAGTATTGCTGAACGGGAAAAACCTTGTGACGGTGCGGGAAAAAGAAATTGCAGCATTTCGGCGGGAGCATCTTGGCTTTGTGTTTCAGGATTTTCATCTGCTTGACAATTTTTCGCTGAAGGACAATATTTTCCTGCCGCTGGTGCTCTCAAATGTGCCTTATAAGCAGATGAATGAGTGGCTTTATCCAATTGCGCAGAAACTTGGCATTGTGGATATTCTGGAGAAGTATCCGTATGAGGTGTCCGGTGGACAAAAACAGCGTGCGGCGGTGGCGCGGGCAATCATCACAAAGCCGGAGCTGATCCTTGCGGATGAACCGACAGGAGCTTTGGACTCAAGGCAACCGACAGCCTGCTGACGCTGTTTTCGCAGATCAATAAGGAGGGGCAGACGGTTCTTATGGTAACGCACAGTACCAAGGCGGCGAGCCATGCAAACCGGGTGCTTTTTATCAAGGACGGGGAAGTTTTCCACCAATTGTACCGCGGAAGCATGAGTAATGAACAATTGTATGCAAAGATTTCGGAAACATTGACCGTTCTGACGACAGGTGGTGAGAACTATGAATAATCTGTATGTACGGCTGGCAAAAAACAACCTGAAAAATAACAAATCACTGTATGTTCCTTATATGGTTGCGGGAATGATCACGGTGCTTATGTTTTACATTATGATGTTTATCAACAACAGTGCCGGGCTTGAAAAAATGCGCGGAGCCTATTATATTACAACAATCATGTCGTTTGGTGTGATTGTGGTAGGCGTTTTCTCGTATATCTATATTTTTTATACAAACAGCTTTATCAGTAAAAGGCGTAAAAAAGAGATGGGAATTTACAATATTCTCGGGATGGAAAAGCGGCATATTGCGAAAGTGCTTGCCATTGAGACGGTGTTTACCGCGTTTGTCTCGATCGTCGGAGGCATTGTTGCTGGAATTTTGTTTTCCAAACTGGCACTTATGCTGATTTACCGGATTCTGGGGATTCAGGTGACGATCGAATTTTCCGTTCCGCCGTCTGCCGTGAAAAATACCGTGCTGGTGTTTGGTATTTTGTATATGATGACGCTTTTTACAATCTGATGCAGATGAAACTGGCAAATCCGGTGGAACTTTTGCGGGGCAGCAGTGTGGGGGAAAAGGAGCCGAAAACGAAGTGGCTTATGGCAATTTTAGGAGTAGTATGTCTCGGTGCGGGATATGCAATTGCCATTACGACAGAGCTGCCAATGAAAGTGATCAGCCTGTTTTTTGTGGCAGTGCTTCTGGTGATCGCTGGAACATATATGCTGTTTACGGCGGGCAGTATTGCGGTGTTAAAGCTGTTGCGGAAAACCCATGGATTTTATTACAAAAAAAAGCATTTTATCGCGGTATCGACGATGATGTACCGGATGAAGCAGAATGCGGCGGGGCTGGCAAGCATCTGTATTTTATCGACGATGGTGATGGTCATGGTGTCTACCACGGTCTGTATGTTTGTGGGTTTTGATGATGAGATTAACATACTCTATCCATATGAGATCAACGTGCAGACCGGCTATTATGAGGTGAAGGAAAATGTATCGGAGCAGAGTTCGGATATTATACAGTTTATAGAGGATACGGGAACAAACGTGACGGACAGTGAGAGTTATTCGTATCTGAATTTTGCGATGACGTTGGAGAAAGATTCTCTTACGATTGGGCAGAAACCGACAAATGCGAGCCTGTATTTTTTGACGCGGGATAATTTCCTTCGGATGGATCACACGCTGACAGAGGCGGATGTGCCAAAGGTAGAAGCCGGAAAAATTCTTATCTTCCGGGAAAAACGGTTCCAGTCTACGAAAACATTGTGTGGAGATCAGATACAGATTCTTGGAGAAACGTTTACCGTACAGCAAAATGGATACTGTAAGAATCGCAGCAATGGAGGGGCTATTTCGTTCATGGATGGGGTTTATTATATCGTTGTGGATCATATGCAGACGCTGCAGAAGTTGCAGAAACTGGCGATCGCTGAGGCAAATACAGAGAATGTCAGTGCGTATGCCTATGAAAATGTACTTGGAATCAATATTACCGGAACGGAGACAGAAAAGATCGCGTGCAGCGGAAACGTGGAGAATTATTCCTCTGGGGAAAAATATGGCGTTGTCTGGCGGCGCGTGCGCGGCAGGGCAGTAAACCGGAAGGAGCTGCTGGCACTGTACGGAGGGTTTTTCTTCCTTGGGATTTTCCTTGGCACCGTCTTTCTGGCAGTGACAGTGATGATTATTTTCTACAAACAGGTATCGGAGGGGTACGAGGACAAGGAGCGATACCGGATCATGGAACAGGTGGGCATGAGCAATGTCGAGGTGAAGTCGGCGATCGAGACGCAGATCCGCATGGTGTTCTTTCTGCCGATCGTGGTGGCAGTACTGCATGTCGTGGCGGCATTTCCACTGATCCGCAGAGTGCTTTCCCTGTTGATTATGGACAGCGGGCAGTTGTTTGTCTGGTGTCTCGTTACAACGGTACTTGCATTTGCGGTTATCTATTATGTGGTATTCGGATCACTTCAAAAATTTATTACCGCATTGTGGGCAATCAGGTGCGCTGAATTATTTGTGGAAAGTCACAGGCAGCATAACGGAAAATACATTTTTGTCCCCCTGCCGTTCTACGGTAATTTTGCCGGAATGGTTCGTGACAATAGAGTGCGCAATGGACAGACCGAGTCCAAAATGACCGTTATCCGCGCGTGCTTCGTCTGCACGGAAAAAACGTTCAAACAGGCGGTCACGGATTTCTTCCGGAATCGGATTGCCGGTATTTTCCACGGATAAATAAAACTTACGGTTGTGGATATGGGCGTGAATTTCTATACTTCCGTTTTCCGGGGTATAGCTTAATGCGTTATTTAACAGGATGGAAGCGAGATTTTGAATCTGACTCTCGTTTCCATCCATTTTCATTTGTTCCTGAATATCAATGGAAAATGCAATGTGTTTTTCAAAAGCAACACTTTCCATCGGATAGATAATGTCGAGCAGTGCGTCATCTACAGGGAAAACCGCATGGGTATTCTGGATCTGCGGGGCATCCAGCCGCGTGAGCGTAAGCATTTTCTGGACAAGAGAGATCATCCGGGAAGTTTCCTGCTGAATATACAGCAGATGTTTATTGTCCCTGCCTACTTCAGAAGATAACAGTTCGGCATTGGCACTAATGACGGAGAGTGGGGTTTTCAGCTCATGACTGGCATTGGAAATAAATTTTTTCTCGGATAAAATGGTATTTTCAATCGGTTTTACCATCCAGCGGGAGAGTGCCCTGGAGGAAATGGTAAATACGATAATTCCAAGCAATGCGAGGATGAAACAGAGAAAGACGGTTGGCAGTGTTGATTTTAGAGCCGGTGTTCCACTGAGCATTAAAACATAATATTGTCCTTTTTGGCGCGGAGATGATTTACGGAAACATAGCGTTTGAAAAAGATATATTTTTGTTGTTGGAAATAAGGGCTTTTCCCTGTTTTAAAAGGAATTTATCAGATACATCGGAAAAAGTGTCAAACATGATTTCCATTTCATTGGATTCGTCAATGGAAAAAAAGGCAATAGGGAATATGATCAAGTTCGGATGGCGAGGTCTGTCCATTGGAAATAACGAAGGCATCCCATGTAGTATAGTGGAGAGCTGCAGGAACGGTTTGCTGCAGATCACTTAAGTTATTCCGGTATGAGTTATTAATAAAAAGAAATAAAATAACAAGCCAGATGATGGTAAGCAGAAAAATAAAAAGTGTACTAATTCTTTTTTGCAAAGATTTAATCATTCGGAAACCTCCATAATATAACCGACACCGCGGATCGCACGAATTGTTACATTCACTTGTAAGTGGTGAAATTTGCGGCGCAGGAAGGAAACATATACTTCTACATTGTTGTATTCGGCGTTAGAATCAAATCCCCATATTTTGGTAGTAATCTGATTTTTTTCGAGAACCTGATTACAATTGTTCATAAAAAATTCCAATAGCTGCATTTCTTTTCCGGAAATCTGAACGGATTTTCCAGTCTGGGTATTGCAGATTTCACAGGTAGCAGGATCGTAAGAGAGGTTTCCTACTACAGGATGTGAAGTATCCTGATGGTTGCTTCGTCTGCTGATTGCCTGAATACGCATAAGAAGTTCACGAATTTCAAAAGGTTTGGTCATATAATCATCCGCACCGGTTGTAAATCCCTGAATCTTATCATCCAATTCTGTTTTCGCAGAAAGAATCAGTACCGGTACATTTTGTCCGTTTTTGCGCAAAGAAAAAAGAACTTCATATCCATTCATTTTAGGAAGCATTAGATCTAAAATAATCATATCGTAGATGCCGGTGGAGGCATGCTCATAGCCTGTCAATCCATCATGAGCAGTATCCACCTGGTAGTTTTCATTTTGTAAAGCTTCTGCAATGGTATCCGCAAGTCGGATAGAATCTTCAATTACTAAAATTTTCAATTGGAATCCCTTTATTTTGTAAATCATATCTGTTGTATTTGAAATTTATTATAACGAATCTGGAAAATCTTGCAATCAGAAATTTAATTTTCCAAAAAATTCTTATTATTGAAAGAAAAATGATATTTTCAAGGTTCATTCAAGGAAGAAAATATATGATAAACGTGTAAAAAGGATTATAACAGGAAAGGATTTAAACATGAAAACACTGTATTTACATATAGGAACACCAAAAACAGCAACATCGTCGATTCAGAAATTTCTGAAAGAAAACTGGGATGTTCTGCAAAAGCATGGATATTTTTTTCCTGAATCCTTACATATGTATCCTGGCGTGAATGCAAGGAGAAATGCACATTTTTAGTTGGGAAAGTTCAAAATGAGAAGGGAGAGAGGGATAAAAAGAAAAGAAACCATTTATTTAAAAGAGGGATTACAACAGATTCGGGATGCGTTTGAAAACTATGATCATGTAATTCTGACAGATGAATCTATTTGGTATTGTCTTAGTTATGGAAAAAAATCTTTGCTTTATGATTTGAAAAAGGAGGCAGATGAACAAAATTATCAAATTAAAGTGATCGTTTATCTTCGCAGACAGGATAAATTTTATTATCCCGTTGGAATCAGAGTGTGAAGCAGAGAACTTCGCATGTGTCGGAAATGCCATGTGACCAGTATTTTAAAATGACACAGGAAAAGAACGAAAAGATATATCAGTATGATAAAAAACTGGATGAAATTGCAAAAGTGATCGGAAAAGAAAATCTGATTGTGCGGCGGTTTGTACCGGAGAGCTGGCGTGATGGTTCTATTATTCATGATTTTATGCATGAAATCGGAATGGATGTAACATCAGAATTTCAGGAACTGGAAGAAAATGTGAATCTTCGTCTGGATAAAAATACAACGGAAATTAAAAGAATTCTGAATCAGGAATCAGAATTCTCTGAAAAAAAAAGAAATTTCGTATATGGGAAAATATCTGAAAGAAATTTCAAAGACCTATATAGAAAAGATACGACAGAAATGCTGTCAAAAGAGGAATTGCAGCAATTTCTGAAAAAGTACGAAGAAGGAAATTATAGAGTAGCAGAAAAATATATGAAGGAAGAAGGTCCGTTATTTTCCGATAAAATAAAAGATTTGCCAAAATGGTCCCCACAGAATGAAGGAATGTTGGAAGAAGTAATTTTGTTTTTTTCAAAGTTTATGATTGATTTGAAAAGAACCAATGATTTGCAGAAAAATCAGATTAAAGATTTAAAGACAGAGCTTCGAAAGACTGAAACGGAATTTAAGGTGTTCCAGAACAAAGTAAGACATCCGTTCCGAACGATCTTAAAAAGAATATTTCGATAAAAGAAATGGGTGGCTGACAGAAGATGGAAGAAACAGAAAGAAATGCAAAAAGATGTAACACACAATCTCGTGTGGCATACGATGGAAATCAGTAGAAAAATGCGCGAAGACCATATGAAGCAGAAAGCTTTTACGATCTGGATGAGCGGATTGTCCGGTGCAGGAAAGTCTACAATAGCAAATGCACTGGAGAAGCGTCTGTATGCGATGGGAAAAAAAACGATGCTTTTGGATGGAGATAATGTGCGGATGGGCTTAAACAGCAATCTTGGTTTTTCCGATGAGGACCGGGTAGAAAATATCCGGCGGATTGCAGAGGTTGCAAAGCTGATGAATGATGCAGGCCTGATCGTGATTACCGCATTTATTTCTCCGTACCGGCATGATCGCGAGAATGCAAAACAGATTATCGGAGACGGTTTTCGGGAAGTTTATGTCAGCACTTCCATTGAAGAGTGTGAAAAGAGGGATGTAAAAGGATTGTATGAGGCTGCGCGGGAAGGAAAAATTGCGCAGTTTACAGGAATTACCAGCCCTTATGAAATTCCGGAACATGCAGATGTTGTCGTAGATACCGCGGAGATGGATGTGGAAACATGTGTGAATCATATATTGGAGCAACTGAAAAGTCTGTTGCGAGAATCCGTGTGAGTCAGGCAGGACAGTTTATCCGGTCAATGTTTTGGATCGGATGTATTGGATTTGGCGGAGGAAGCGCACTTATTCCAGTTATTGAAAAAGAGATTGCAGATCGACAGGGAATAGACGAAAAACAGAATATTGACAAAGATGTGGTGGTTGCAAGTATTACACCGGGAGCACTTCCGGTAGAGATTGCAGCGTCTATCGGGCGCCGCAAATTTGGAATCAGGGGAATGATCGCAGGTGCTGTCATGATGGCATTGCCGGGAGCGTTGATGACGGTGGCTCTGGTAGCGGTGTTGTCTGTATTTCAGGAAAAAATCCTTTCTGTTGTAAATATGATTTCCATAGGAGTCTCTGTTTTTATTTTGTATCTGTTGTTTTCTTATATCAGAAAAATGTTAAAAGACTGCGGGGAAGACGGAAAACACAGAAAGATGAAAGCGATTTTTTTTAATGCTTGGGGTTTTTGTACTGTCTTTTTTTATTTCTTCGGTGCAGGTACTGATACTGGCATTTTTCAGCATTTTTTTCACCAGAGGCAATTACAGCAAAAAGAATCTGATAATTCTTACCGGCATTATTAGCAGTTATCTGTTGACACATGTACAAGTGTTTTCGTTTGATCTGTCCGGATGGCATCCTGTGGTTGATATTGTGATGGGAATACTTGGATGTTATGGCATTTTCTGTAATATAGCAGATACCGGATGGAAAAGAGAGAAGAATTGGGGTATAATTGCAAAGGATGTTGGAACATGGGTTGTATTTGCGGCAGTTTTCGTCGTTCCCGTCTGGTTTGTAAACCATGAGATCATGTGTTTTTCCGGCAGGGGAATTTTGTCTGCATGGATGTCCTTTGGCGGTGGTGATGCATATATGACCATAGCGGATGGAATTTTTGTGGGAGGAGGAATGATCACTTCCCAGCAATATTACAATCATATTGTTCCGGCGGTAAATGTATTGCCCGGATCTATTTTGTGTAAAACCCTGGCGGCAGCCGGATATTATACAGGATGGAACCTGACACAGAACATAGGAGTTGGATTATTATTTTCTATAGCAGGTTTTGGATGCAGTATTGCCGCGTCATGCAGTATTTTTATGCTTGCATATCATCTGTATGATTATCTGATCACATTACAGGTATTTCGTATTATTCGAAAATGGATCAGACCAATCATCGGTGGTCTGTTAATGAAAATCATGGTGATGCTTTGCTTGCAGAATATAGGTATGGTGATGACTTTTATGAAATAAATGTACAAACAGGAGATATAGAAATTGAGATTTACAAAAGCAAAAATTGTAGCAGCAGGAATGATACTGGCGGGAATCTGTATGATTGCACCACAGCAGTTGAGGGAAGAGGTACCCAAAACACAGATGGATGGTGTGATGGGACAAAGCATCAAAGAAGAGATGGATGATACACAGATTTCAGACGTGGATACGCAGAGGGACGGATTGTTGTCCACATATGCCATTCCACGGCTGCTGGGGGCATCTAAGGCATCTTCCGGATATACACAGGATTTTCTGGATGGTTCTTTTTACTTCGAAAGTGGATTATACAAGTGTTACCTATTATCACAAATCGGACTATGAAGATGCGCAGCTTTTGAACGGAATAGATGTCTCCTGGTGGCAGGCAAAAAATAAAAAAACAACAGCACTTAACTGGGAAAAAATACATGATGCAGGGATAGATTTTGCATTTGTGCGTGTAGCGTCAAGGGACACTTCCGATGGAAGTATTTATGAAGATACGGCTGCGAATTCCCATATTCAGGCGGCACTTGAAAACGACATCAATGTCGGTCTGTACATATTTTCACAGGCACTGACAGAAAAAGAGGCAAAACAGGAAGCAGAATATGTGCTGGATCTGGCAGATAAATACGGCTGGGATGTGACCCTTCCGATTGTTATAGACAGGGAAAAAGGAAGTCACAACCGCCTGACAGGGGGAAAACTCTCCAAAGCAAAAGAGACAGCGGTCTGCCAGTCATTTGCAGATACGATTTCCGATGCGGGATATCAGCCGGTTGTTTATGCTTCCTATGCATGGATCAAATCCTATATTGATACAGATTCCCTGGAGGATTGCGGCATCTGGATTGCGCGGTACAATAATACGACAACGAGCAATGCAAAAAGCGGGGAACCTTATGCAGACACAGCATATGACTATGAATTCTGGCAGTATTCATCCGTTGCAAAAGTGAGTGGATATACGGGAAATCTGGACGTAAATTTCTGGTACAAGGACACCAGTGCAAAAACCGGAGGATTGAAAGCAACTGTGGGGAATGCATTTGACCCGGTAAAACTAAGCTGGGGCAAAGCTGCCGATGATGTAACCGGATACCGTGTGTATCGGTATGACGAAAAACAGAAAAAATATGTTTATATGAAGCAGACGAGTGGAAAAAGCTTTACGGATACCGATGTGACAAGCGGAAAGACTTATCAGTACAGGGTGCGCTGCTTTTTTGGACCATCGGTGGGACAAATTATTATGGAAATTATTCTTCGGTGGTATCGGCCACCGTTCCGCCGGCAAAAGTGTCCGATGTAAAAACACAAAAGCGCAGCAGTACATATGTGACACTTGGATGGAGCAAAATATCAGGTTCCAGCGGATACCGGGTTTATAAATATAACACAGCAGAAAAGAAATACGAAAGTGTGGCAACGATTGCAGGCGGAGCAGAAGTTTCTTATAAAGTTACAGGATTGAGCGGAGCTACAACGTACAAATTTAAAGTGAAATCTTATAAAAAAGCAGAAGGGGAAACCGTCTGGGGAGAAGCTTCTGACGCACATGAAGAGTGCACAAATCCGCTGAAGGTAAAAAATCTCCGGCTGCAGACAAAATCTTGTGCAGTCACATTAAAATGGGATAAAACCAGCAATGTAACCGGATATCAGATTTACCGTTATAACAGTAAAACGAAAAAGTATGATAAAATTGCTACTATTAAAAATAACAAAACATTTTCCTATAAGGATTCCAAATTGAAAAAGGGACTGCCAGTCAGTATAAAGTCCGTGCATATAAATCTTATAATGGGAAAACGTATGTGGGTACCTGTTCGGATGTTACAAAAATAAAAGTGAAATAGGTAATGATTCATGGGGATTCACACAAATAATTTCAGAATATTGAACAGAACACCATCGAATGCATTTCCTAAGAAATCAAGATTCTTTATATAAGAATTCCACACAAAAAGCCACGCAGTAAAATATTTTGACTGCGTGGCTTACATATTATTTAATATGAACATGGATCCATAGTGCTTCGATGGAATCAATCATCATCATCAGCAACTACTTTTACCGTATACACGACCGATTTTTTTTCACCCTTGGAATTAGTATAGCTGCAGGTGATCTTTGTTGTTCCGCACTTTTTAGCATAGAAATCCACTTCATGACCGGTTTTTTTCCAGTTTGCGAAATCGACAATATCCGGATTACTGATTTTCCACTTTAACTGTTTTTCCTTGATAGAGTCTCCCTTTTTCACCTCTAAATCAAAATCGTCCCAGACCTCCTCATACTTGACAGAAGCTCCGGACTTCCGGAGAGAGTAATCTTTCTTTGCCTCTGTTACAGATACCTTGATGGTGTCCCCGTAACGCTCCTTATTTTTCCCGTATACATAACACCGGATTTTTGCAGTTCCGGGTTTTACAGCAACAAAATCCATATCATCACCGGTTCTGTCGGAGTCTTCGAACCGCACATAGGATTTTCCGGAAACAATCTCCCAGCAGATATAATCGTCCTCTGCATCATACGGAGAAGTCTGTGCTTTCACTTCAAATTTCTTTCCCTGTGCGACGCTTCGCTTCGACTGTGCAAGCGTAACCTTGTCCGGTATGCCATGGTAATCGGCACGCGCGGAAACGGCACCGCTACCTGTGACAGCTGCTACAATAAGACATGCGGTTACAAACTGTTTCGTTCTTCTTTTCATATTATAAATCCTCCTTAAATCAATTGGTACTTTGATTACATAATGATTGTATCATGCAATTATTAGAAAAATATTAGTAAATGGAGGCAGAAGTCCGGAAAATGCAGCCTAAGATTGTCCGGCCGGCATCCGCACCACAAACGTACTGCCCTGATCCACCACACTTTCCACAGTCACCGTCCCGTGATAAAAACGTGCGATCTCATAAACCATTGCCAGCCCAAGCCCGGTACCTTCGCCACCGCGGGAAGCATCCGCCTGGTAAAAGCGGCGGAAAATTTTCTCCTGTTCATTACGGGCAATCCCGATTCCGTCATCTGCAACCGACAGGACAAGAGAAGAATCTTCCTGCCAGAGCCGCACCCGGATATGTCCGTTTTCCCTGCCATAGCGGTACGCATTGCTCACAAGATTCACCAACAGCCGCGAAAAAAGTTCCGGATTGACCGAAATCATGACCGTTTTCGTTTCATATTCCAGCGTAATCCCACGCTCCCGGATAAGCTTCATATCCGAACAGACCACTTCCACAAGCTCCGCCGCATCAACGAAAGCGTCCGGATACTTCCCGGAGCGCATCTCCAGCCGGGCAAAATCCAGCATATGATTGATCAGCTTCGTCATTTTCTGCCCCTGCCTGCGGATCACCAGCAGGGCATCCATATATTCTTCGGTCGTCCGTTCCCGTTCCAGCGTGTAGTCACACTGCGCGGAAATCACAGCCATAGGAGTCCGAAGCTCATGGGACGCATCTGACGTAAACTGCCGTTCCCGCTCGAAAGCCAGCTCCAGCCGGTCAAGCATCTCGTCAAAAGTTGACGCAAGCTGGTGCAGCTCATCATCCCCCGCGCCGATATCAATCCGTTGTTTCAGATCATTTCCCTCACTGATCTGTTTTGCTGTCCACGAAATTTTCTGGAGAGGTTTCAATGCATGTCCGGCGATCAGATATCCGCCAACAGACGCCGCCACAACCCAGAGTGGCAGAAGAATCACAGCAGCCCGGATCATCCCGGACATCTGCCGCTCCCCTGCTCCTCCGACACCATACCGCGAAGCCATAAATCGTCCAGACCGTTTCCCGAAAGCTTGCGGTCAAACACATAGTACCAGGTACCATCAGAGCGGAGCTTCTGAATCCGGGAATCCTCAAAACGCATTCCGGACACAATGGAAAACGCGGAATCACTTCCGTATAGCAGCCCCGAATGCTCATCATACAGCCCCGTGTATACCTCATTCACCTCACACAGAAAATCATCATCGATATCCAGATATCCCGAACCATGCCGTATCAGATAATCGTACCGTTGCTCCTTCAGCGCCTGGCTGGAAGGCAAAAGGTATTCCACCTCATCCACATTATTCTCCACCGCCTGCACCAGACAATCCTGTATCGTTTTGATCAAAATCTGACGGCTTACCGCAAAAACAGCCAGATAAGCAAAGAGCACGACAACGATCGATGCGGCAGTAAACCAGACCGTAATCTTCAAGCGGACAGACAACTTCTTTCGAATAGGTAACCTCTTTTTAACAGGCGATTTCTTCACAATAGCCAACTTCCTTCCTTATATAAATGACTTCTTCATAATCGATACCCCCTGCCCTCAGACCTCTTCCCGCAGCACAAAACCCCCTGCCGCGGACAGTGTGGATCAGTTTGCGGTCAAAGCCATCGTCCACCTTCTTGCGGAGATAGCTGATGTAGACATCAACCACATTTGTCCCACCTTCATAATCAAAATTCCACACATGATCCTCAATCATTTCACGCGACAACACACGCCCCTGATTATACATCAGATATTCCAGCAGAGCGTACTCCTTCGCGGACAGATGGATTTCCATTCCGTTTCGTGCAACCGTGTGCGCACTGCAGTCCATCGACAAATCCCCGATACAAAGAACATTGCTGGAGGCACCGAAAGAAGTCCGCATCATCGCACGAAGCCGCGCGGACAATTCTTCAAAAGAAAACGGTTTGACGAGATAATCATTGGCACCCCGATCCAGTCCCTTCACCCGGTCGGAAACAGAATCCCTTGCGGTTAGAAACAGCACCGGCGTCGTCCGTTTCATGCGCCGCAGCGCATCCAGTACAGCATACCCATCCGCCTTCGGCATCATAATATCAAGAATCACAGCGTCATAGTCGGTGTATGAGAGAACCGCAATCGCTTCCTCTCCATCGAAGCAGCAGTCCACACTGTAACCGTCAGCGGTCAGCTTTTGAGCGATAATGTGATTTAAATCCTTTTCATCTTCAGCAAGAAGAATCCGCATGGTCATACTTCCTTTCCAAATTTAGTTTTATCAGTATAGCAGAAAAAAAACAAAAGCGCCACACCTGATTTCATCTCCATAATATAAACACAAATACATCATATGTATTAAAATTAGCAACAAAACAAAAATTACGAATAATTTAACATAAAACGCAAAAAAGGAAGACACAACAAGGAAAAAATTGGTTAAAATACTATATTGTTTTCCGGAAAAAGATATTATATTAAAAACATCTGATGAATTTCCAGATAAAACCAACAGAAAACAAAATAATAAGGGGAGAAAATAAAATCTATGTCTACAAAGAAAAGTACTATGAAAGAAAAGCTGGAAAATATGCAATTGAGAGAAAGGATAAATTATGGCTACAAAATGGTCATTATTATGATGCTGGTTTCAGGATTGCTCTCGGTTGTGGTCATAGGTGTGTTATTTTCCGACATGATGCATTATGTAAATAAAGTGAATGCCGCAGACCAGGCAGTAAAGGTCTGCCGGATTAATGTCAGCGCGGCAGCGAGAAATATCAGGGAAATGGCGTTGAATCCGGATACATCATCTTACGATGGTTATGAACAGGGCGTGAAAACTTTACTGGAAGAAGTGGATGCAAAGCTTAAGATTATAAAAAATCAGGAGCCGTTACATGCAATCGAGGATGTGGCAAAGGATTTAACAGAAGGAAATCTGCACAGCACACTGGAATATCGTTCCGAGGACGAGATCGGAAGACTGGCACACAGCATGCGCAAGTCTATCCGTATTCTGGGATCTTATGTAGATGATATCGACCGCGCCATGAAACTTTTTGCGGAGGGACATTTTGATGTACAGCCGGAAGTAGAGTGGAAAGGTGATTTTATTGGTATTTTACACTCCTTTATGGGATTTGAGAAAAGCATGGCAGCCACGATTAAAGGAATCCAGAACGTGTCAGGCGAGGTTTCCGGTGCGGCAGAACAGGTGGCATCAAGTTCCAATGATCTGGCAGATGGTGCGACCAATCAGGCAGCTGTTGTGGCGAATCAGGTAAATATGCTGGCGGACCAGAGTGCACAGGCAGCGAAGGAATCTACCACACTGATCGAAACATCCGTAAAAGCCGTGGAAAACGGTATGGTCATTGCAGAACGGACCGCAACACAGCTGGAAGAAGTGGCAGAAAGCCTGCGTGGAATGATCAGTAAATTTAAAATTGCAGATTTTGAAGCATAATACAAAAAGGCAGAGAGCAGACAATAGCAGTGGTCTGTTGGGTGAAAGGGAAATGCATGTTGATTATCTGCAGGGCTATCTGTTTGGAAAGCCATGCGGCAAAAAAAGAGTTTTATGAACAGTTTGTAAAAAGCGATGGAAAATAATTATCAGAATATTTAAGGAAGTAGTTGTATGGAAACAATTTTCCGGATGTGACGGAGCGACAGGTCACAGTGAAAATATTCAAAAGAATCTTTGAAAATATTGAAAAAATAGAAATTAAGGCACTAGGCGGCAGGAAAATAATACTCAGCCTTGGTGCATGCATTTATGATGGGACAGGGGATATCAGCTATGATACCCTTTACAGCAAGGCGGATGCAGCCATGTACCGGAGCAAAAAACAACAGGGATTTTGTGCTACGGTACATGGGGCTGCGGACGAGGTTTTTATACCTTAACTGTTGGGCTGAATCCGCTTTCGGTTATAGGCCAGATGCAGGTACATCGCATCATGGGCGCGGATCGCATCGTGGGCTGCAATTGCGTCTGCAATCTCCCGGTGTGACTCAATCGTTTCATTACGCAATGTGTTTCCGGTACTTTCTATGAGAAGTGGGATTGATCGGAAAATAACGGGAACCAGCCGTGGAACAACAATATTTTTGCTGCTCAGTGCAATGGCGGTATGCAGTTCAATGTCTTTGGCAGAGTGATCCTTATGGGCGTTTAACAGTTCTTCGGCTTCATCACATAAGGTATAGATTTTTGGATTTCTTTATCTTCTGCATGCATGGCGGCAAGGGCTGCAATGGAAGGTTCCAGCAGAAAGCGGATTTCCATGAGGTCATGGATCAGCTTTTGTTTGTTCTTTATAAAATTAAGCCCGAGCGGATCGTTAATAACACCTGTGGAAGATGCGACATAGGTGCCGGATCCCTGCCGGATGGTGACGATATTCCGTGATGCAAGAGCCCTCATGGCTTCGCGGAGAGAGCTTCTTCCTACATTTAAGCGTTCACACAGAACGGTTTCATTTGGCAGTTTATCCCCGGGTTGTAAATTTTCTTCTAATATAAATGCAATAATGTCTTCCGCAATTTTTTCGGGAGACTTTTTCCTTCAGAATTCGTCATATGATTTCCCCATTCTTTAGATATATAAATAGAAACAATTTAAGAATAATGCTTTCTGAACCGAATGTCAAAGTAGACTGGTGGATACTATCCAGAAATAGTTGGTATTTGATACTGTCTGACCGCATCAGCACCACCAGGCAGGAAGAGAATAAGGAGAATAGCGACGATCCATGGGAACAGTGTGGTAAAAATGTTATACAGGTCTCCCAGTGGATCCTCGCTGTAATCCCAGAAAGGTCTGGCAGGATCATCGATCCAGTAGACATTTATGATTGTCCGCAGATGGGATCTGGTACTGCTTAGCGGAGAACAGGAGAATTTTCTGCAGTACTCCTTTCCGGCTACCGTGTAAGTATACCTTGCCGCCCAGTAATTGTGGTCGGAATTTGACCGGTTGACCGTGATTCTTTTTGCATCTTTTTTATAATCATTCCTTTTGTGACATGTCCGCGTTCTTTTGCAATTTCAATTTTTCTGCTCAGCCCAACTTTTTCTTTTGGCTAAAAACTTCAGATCAATGATGTACAGTGGTATCAGCGATATAACGGCTACAGTTACCTGCCATGGATACTGGCGGATGGCGTTAATGATTTCTTTAAATTCCATGATTTCCCCTTTTTTGCTTCATATCAGGAAGCGGTTTTGAACACTTTCCCGGTACTGCCGTCTCTTATGAGGTCAGACCATGGAAAGGAATATGGTCTTTGTATCCTTTATTATAGGAAAACAGGGATTATTTGGCAATAAAAAATAACTGTAAACGTTTTCATATATTAGGCATATCTATCTGTACATTTCATAAAAGCATAACGACAATTCAGAATAAAATCCCCGGATTATTTGTCCTTAAATCCTGTAAAATACAGCATTTTTGGAAAAATTATATTCATACCAATCATGTATGAATATAGGGAAATAAAACGCAAAGGGTGAAAACGATTTCACGTTTTGCCTTTGTCATTTCCATACTGCCGCGTATATAATGCAGGCAACAACAACACAGGGAGGTGTGGAAATGGAAACATCAAACATTATAGAAGTCACACATTTAAACAAACAGTTTCTGGTGGATAAACAGCCGATGGAGGTGCTGCATGACATCAATCTGCAGGTAAAAAAAGGAGAATTCATTACCATCGTGGGGCACAGCGGATGTGGAAAAAGCACATTGCTAAAAATTATCTGCGGGCTTGTCGGCTATGAGGACGGACAGGTGGAGCGCAACGGACATCCGGTTACCGGTCCCACCAAAATGCGGCATGGTGTTTCAGGATCACCGGCTGCTTCCGTGGTTGAAGATAAAAGATAATGTAGGATTCGGGCTTGGGGATCTGACAAAGCAGGAAAGGGATGAAAAAAGTAAGAAAACATCTCGAGCTTGTAGGGCTGGCGGGATTTGAAAACAGTTATCCGAGTCAGTTGTCCGGCGGTATGTCACAGCGTGCCGCAATTGCCAGAGGACTGGCGAACAATCCGACGATCCTGCTTCTGGATGAACCGTTTGGTGCGTTGGATGCTTTGACAAGAATCCAGATGCAAAAAGAGATTCTCCGGATTCAGGAAAAAGAGGGCACGACGATGGTTATGGTAACACATGACATTGACGAGGCAATCTACCTGGGAGACCGGATCGTGGTTATGTCCGCAAGACCGGGGAGATCAAAGATATCATAGAAGTTGACCGGGCAGCGGCGGGAAAGCGCAGCGGAGCAGAGTTTGCTGCATATAAAAAGAAAATTTATGATTATTTCTTTGAAGACAGTGATGAGAAATATGAAGTGGAATATGTGATCTAGGAGGTGGGAAAATGAAAAAAACGAAACGTATTTTATTGGGACTGGCAGTTCCGGCGGCGGTACTTGTATTCTGGTATATCGCAACAACATTTACAGGTGTTCCAAATACGATTTTACCGAAAATTTCTTCGGTGATTTTGACGGGAGGCGATATGATACATACCGGACAGCTTCCGGCAGATTTGGGAATTAGTATAGGAAGGGTAGTCAAAGCGATTTCTGGCATCAGCCGTAATCGGAATTATTCTTGGATCGGCAATGGGAATGTCGCAAACGGTAAATGCGTTGTTCTATCCGTTTATTACCACAATACGGCAAATTCCGATGATTGCATGGATTCCTCTCATTATATTATGGGCAGGAATCGGGGAAGGTTCAAAAGTTATTATTATAGTTATTGCAGCAGTGTTTCCCATTCTTGTAAACACGATGAGCGGAATTACCGGAACGCCACAGGGATTTGCAGAAGTTGCAAAGCTTTATAAGCTGGGAAAATGGCAGACATTTACCAAGGTATTTTTACCACATGCCCTGCCACAGATGCTGGTAGGATTAAAACTGGGACTTGGGGTTTCCTGGATGGCGGTAGTGGCATCGGAGCTGATTGCGGCGACATCTGGGATTGGATACCGGATGAATGAAGCAAGAAGCCTGATGCGATCTGATAAAGCAATCGTCTGCATGATTGTAATCGGAATTGTTGGTATTGTAATGGATAAGATCATCAGTGTTATTTTTGAAAGAATGACACCCTGGATACAGATAAATGCAAAAAGAGAGTAGGAGGAAATTATTATGAAAAAGAAAAACTGGATGCCTGGAATTATGCTTGCGGCGGTACTTGCACTGACCGGCTGCGGAGGTGCCGCACAGGCAAATAATGCGGATACGGGAAGCAGCAGTGACACACAAAAAAGTGAAAAAAAATAATTAAAATCGGTTCGCCAACGACAGACGGAACGCAGCTTGTAGAAAATGCAGGGCTGGCGTATAGATTGGGGTATTTGGATGAGGAATTGGAAAAAGCAGGGTATAAGGCGCAGTATATTGGGTTTGCACAGGGAGGAACCGCGATTAATGAAGCATTTGCATCGGGGCAATTGGATGTTGCATTTGTAGGAGATATACCGGAGATTATTGCAAAAAAGTAATGGCTTAGAGGTAGAGTTATTTGCAAATCTGAATTCTGAGGCAGAAATGGGAATTGTAGCCGGGAAAAATTCCGGAATTAAAAAACCGGCAGATCTGAAAGGAAAGAAAGTGGTAGCTGCGTATGGAACCGTCACGTATGTATATCTGAATAACCTTTTGCAGGCAAACGGGTTATCGCTGGATGATGTAGAAGTGATCAATGACATTGCAAATGGTGGCACACTGGTTGCGTCCGGAAATGCAGATGCAGTTGTATCTACAGGTACAGGGGTATGGCAGATGAGTCATTCCGGTGTGGGAGATATATTGACAACATCGCAGGGAGATGCAGATTTGTCCTCACAGTTTTTTGCAATGGGGAGAACAAATTATTTAAAAGAAAATAAGGTTGCGGCAGAAGCAATTATTCAAGCATTACAGAGGGCAAAAGAATATATTACGCAAAATCCGGAAAAAGCATACGAAGCACTGGCGACATCGGATAACCCAAAAGAGTTGTATGAAAATATATATCCCAAGGAATCTGGCTTTGACAATTTGGATCCTCAAATTAAGGAGGAACAGGCAGAACGTATGAATTCGCTTGCTAAATTTTTACTGGAAAATGGGACCATTTCAAAGGATATTGATGCAAAAAGTGCCATAAACAATGAGTATTATGAAGAAGCAGGTAAAAAGTTTACAAAATAACAGGAGGGAACATAAATGGCAGAATTTAATGGAACAATCGGAATCACAAAAGAAGATTCCATCAGTAGTTATAAACCGGAAAAATCTTTAAGTAACAGACCAAATATCATGTATATTGTTCTGGATGATATTGGATTTGCGCAGCTTGGATGCTATGGGTCTACCATTCATACACCAAATATTGATAAACTGGCAGAAGGTGGCCTGCGTTACAATAATTTTCATACGACAGCAATCTGCTCTGCAACCAGAGCCTCTCTTTTGACAGGAGCTAACCATCACAGTGCAGGTGTTTCTACAGTTGTAGATACATTGGATGGTAGTTTCCCAAACCAGACAGGTTATATGAATCCATCGTATGCAACGACAGCGGAAGTATTAAAAACTTTTGGGTATACCAATTTTGCTGTTGGTAAATGGCATCTGACACCGTTTAATGAAGCCACAGATGCCGGACCGTTTCAGAATTGGCCACTTGGAAAAGGTTTTGACCGTTTCTATGGATTTATGGAAGGATATACGGATCAATATACACCGGATCTGGTAAAAGATAATGAGCGCATCCGTGCACCAAAGACACCGGAAGAAGGATATCATTTGTCGGAAGATTTAGCAGAACAGGCCATTCGTCTGGTTAACCGTCAGCATATGGTATATCCAGACAATCCGTTTTTCCTTTATTTTGCATTGGGGGCAGGGCATGCACCGCATCAGGCACCGAAGGAATATATAGACCATTATAGGGGCGCGTTTGATGCAGGCTGGGATGAAATCCGCGAGCAATGGTTTGCAAATCAGAAACGCCTTGGTATTGTGCCGGAAAATACGGTTTTAAATCCGAGAAATGAGTTTGTAAAGCCATGGAATGAACTGACGGATGATGAGAAAAAGTGTATGCCAGATATATGGAAGTATATGCGGGATTTTTGGAACATGCAGATGCACAGATTGGTAAAGTAGTAGACTATTTAAAAGAAATCGGAGAATTTGAAAATACGGTTATTGTACTGCTCTCCGATAATGGAGCCAGTGCCGAGGGCGGAAAAAACGGCAGGGTAAATCAGGAAAAATCATTGAACCTGTTGGAAGAGACCAATAATGTAGAATTAACTTTAAAACATTTAGAGGAACTGGGAAGCAGTGCATATTCAAATCCACATTATCCGGTTGGCTGGGCAAATGCAGGAAATACACCATTTCAATGGTATAAGTCCTGGGTACATTCCGGCGGAGTAAAAGATCCATTGATTGTGAGTTATCCGAAAGGGATACATGCGAAAGGGGAAATCCGTAACCAGTATTTGCATGTAATTGATATTGCACCGACAATTCTGGATATTCTTGGCGTAGATAAGCCGGATCATATTAAGGGAATTGCACAAAAGCCATATCATGGGGCAAGTTTTGCAGGAACATTTGATAACGCAGAGGCACCGGACGTCAGACATATCCAGTATTATGAACAGACCGGAAACCGTGGAATCTGGAAAGATGGGTGGAAAGCCATCACAAATCATATTTATGACAAAGATTATATAAATGAAACGTGGGAATTGTATCATGTAGCAGAAGACTTTTCGGAGTCAGAGAATGTGGCAGAACAATATCCGGATAAGTTAAAAGAACTTATTGCCTTATGGTATGTGCAGGCAGGAAAATATGGCGTCTTACCATTGGGGGATGGACCATATCTGACGCAAAAGCCGGAAGAACTGCTTAATGTCGTTAAAGAAAATAAGTTCTATATTGAGCCACAGAAATTTAGTTATCGTGGGGTATTGCATCCGTTGGATATTACGACAAAAACTATGTTTAATCGTAGAAATCATAAGATTACGGTTCAGATTGCTCATGAACCTAATCAGGAAGGAATTTTGTATGCAGCGGGGAACCGTTTTGGAGGTTATGTTCTTTTCATTCAGGAAAATCGATTAAAATATGCTTACAATTATCACAGAGAACAGGTATTTCAGGTGACATCCGCGGATCCACTGCCAGAAGGAAATGTTACTGTGCAGGTACAGTTCCGGTTAACGGATAAAGGCACGGCAGTTGCAGAATTATGGGTAAATGGCATATCACAGGGAAAGACGGAAATTACAGGCTTTATTTTCATGATGGAGACACATGCATACTTGAAAGATGGTGGAACATCTCCTATTATAGATGATTATAAACTGCCATTTGAGTACCCTTCACCACTTTTGAAAGTGGAAATTGAAGCAGCAGGATTCTGGGCAGATAAAAAAGAATTAGAGGAACAATTTTTCCGTATTGACTAAACACAAGGAGGAACCACGATGCCAGCAGCCAGTATCTTAATCAAACCCGCATCCGCCAATTGCAACATGGATTGCAAATACTGTTTTTACAAATGTCTCAGCAGTCACAGAGAGGAATACAGTAAGGGATTCATGAAGGAAGAGACCCTGGAAACCCTTGTCCGGGAAGCAATCGCGTATGCGGACGGCTCACTCACCTTTGCTTTTCAGGGGGGTGAGCCAACGCTGGCAGGGCTGGATTTTTTTCAAAAGGCAGTGGAACTGCAGCAGAAATATAACAATAAAAAACTGCAGATCGAAAACACGATACAGACCAATGGTCTGCTGATAGATGAGAAATGGGCGCGTTTTCTGGGAGAGCATCGTTTTCTGGTAGGGTTGTCGCTGGATGGTCCAAAGAAAATGCATGACAGGTATCGCAAGGATGCCGCAGGACAGGATACATTTGCACGGATCATGCATTCCGTGCAGCTGCTGGAGCAGTACCATGTGGACTATAATGTAGTGACGGTCGTTACCAATGACACGGCAAAACAGGCTTCATTTCTCTATAAATTCTGGAAACGCAACCATTATCCGTTTGTGCAGTTTATCCCGTGCATGGATGAGATCAAACGGCAGGATGGAACGCAGGAGCGCAGCATTTATGCGGTGGAACCGGAGCAGTATGGAAAATTTCTGTGTGAGCTGTTTGATCTGTGGTATGCGGATTTTGCCACAGGGGAGGCGATGGATATCCGTATGTTTTCCAATTTGGCACAGATGGCGGCAGGATATCCGGCAGAGGAAAGTGGAATGAACGGCTGCTGTAACTGTTATTTTGTGGTAGAAGGAGACGGAAGTGTGTATCCGTGTGATTTTTTATTGTATGGATGCGTGGAAATTGGGAACCGTGAAAGATGGATTTGTACAGATGAAAACCTCTGAAAAAGCAAAAGCATTTGTGGAGGCTTCCAGACCGGTCTGTGCAACCTGTCATGAATGTCCGTATTTTTCTCTGTGCAGAGGCGGCTGCCGCAGATGGCGCGAGCCGTTTGTGGATGGAAAGCCGGGGCTGAATCAGTTGTGTTCTGCGTACCGGATGTTTTTTGCACATGCGGCAGAACGCATGGAAAGGCTGGGCGTATATATCCGGCAGAAATATGTGGGAAGTGGAAAATAGAAAAATACTTGACATAAACACCTATTAAACATAGTATATAACTAGGAAATGAAACGGAACTGTATTGCCATAAAGATTGGATGGTTGGAAACACTTAGAACAGATGCTATGCCAGAAAGCGCACTGCAGGGGAGGAAAACGTGATATGTCAATCAAGGAAATTGCAGAAAAAGCGGGTGTATCCGCGGCAACGGTTTCCCGTGTACTCAATAATCCAAATTACAAATGCTCTTCTCCGGAAGTGCGTGACCGGATCTGGAAAGCGGCGATTGCACTCAATTATACGCCGAACACAGCCGCCCGCAATCTGAAAATGGGGATACAGAACACCGAAAAAAGGTTTATTATATCGGAGTGCTCATGACCCGGATGGAGAAAGCAACAACAGATCCGTTTTTTAACGAACTGTTGCGGGTGATTGAGAGTGAGATCCATAAACAGATTGCAATCCTGACAAAAGTATGGTATATGCCGCTTTTTTCCAATGACAAAAAATGCCGGCGGGAGAATCTCGACCAGATCATTGATGGAATGTATGAGGAAACGGACCAGAAATGTGATGGCCTGATTATTATCGGGAAGTGCAATAAAGAGGCATTAAAGAAGCTGAATCAGAAGTACAAAAGTGTTGTTTCAGTGAACCGGAATTCCACCAATTATGAGGTGGACGAGGTGCTCTGTGACGGGCAGAAGGTTGCCATGATGGCGGTGGAATATCTGATCTCACTGGGGCACCGCAGCATTGGGTATGTGGGTGACTGCTACAATGAGGCGCGTTATCGTGGATATCTGGAAGCGTTACATAAACATGATATGGAGCCGGAGGCAGCGTATATTATGCAGACGGGACAGACCGAGGCGGAAGGGTATGAAGCCATGCAGAAATTTCTGCAGTCGGAGGATCGCCCGACGGGAATTTACTGTGCAAATGATATTACTGCGATCGGGATGCTGAAATATCTTGGCACCAACAAAAACCGCTACTATGTTCCTTCCATCATAGCAAGTGATGATATCGAGGAGGCACAATATACCCGCCCGATGCTGACTACGGTGGCACTTCCAAAAGAGGAGATGGGAAAATTTGCGTTATACCTGTTGATCGACCGTATGCGCGGTGGACATAAAAGTGTTGTGCGTACGGAACTGGAAGGAAAACTTATGATTCGCAATAGCTGCACGGCCGCCGATGAGGGTGGATGGAGCGATTACTGTATCTGAATTTATATGGAAATGCCCTCTTTTATTTGATGATCAATCGCCGTCCGATGGAGTGATGATTGTATTTGAATCTACAGGGGTATCTCTTGTTTTGTACTTGTAGATTTGATTTAAATTTCTGACGCTGTGGCCGCCGGTAGGGCATAGGTTTGCAAAACCGAAGTTGAGGGTTCGAATCCCTCCAGTGTCATTTGTCTGGAACGTTGGGACATATGGGTGAAAGGTTCGTTAAAAGTCCCGTAGTATGGAGCCACAGGGACATATAGAAGAAAAGTCTCGTTAAAAGTCCCGTAGTATGGAGCCGCAGGGACATGTGCAGAAAAAGTTATTTATTATGTCCTGCTTTCAGAAATTACAGGGACATATAGAGAAAAAGTTTTATGTTATGTCCCATTAGATTGCGTTGACAGGACATAACAGTAAAGAAATTCTCCATATGTCCCATTACATTTGCACCGCGGGATATATATAGCAGCTTTTCCTCCATATGTCCCAGAGTAGATGAAAACAAATAGCTGAATTGTAATTGGGCTCAAAGTCCGCTATACTGTAGTCATAATATGGCGGATTATATTTTGTGGAGGTTCATATGGTATGTAATTTAAAATTGCCGGTAGGAATTGACAGTTTTGAAAAAATCAGAAAGAATGAATTTTATTACATTGATAAGACAAAGCTTATAGAACAGTTGGTGGAAACAGGAGGAGAAGTAACGCTGTTTACGCGTCCACGTCGCTTTGGAAAGACATTAAACATGAGTATGCTGAAAGCTTTCCTTGAAACAGGTGCGGATGTGTCATTGTTTGAAGGCTTATATATTGCAGAAAACAAAGCACTTTGTGACGAATATATGGGAAAATACCCGGTTATTTTTCTATCCCTCAAGAGCGTGGAGGGATTGAATTTTGAAGCAGCAAAGTACCGTATTACGGAATTGATAGGAAGGAAGCACAGCGTTTTGATTTCCTTTTGGAAAGTGACAACCTTTCTGACGATGAAAAGCTGCAATATAAAGCAATTACCGGGATGCAAAATGGAGAGTTTTCTATGGATGAGGATATTTTGGGTTCAAGTATCCAGATATTGTCATATTTATTATGCAGGCATTTTGGGCAAAAAGCTGTAATTCTTATAGACGAGTACGATGTACCCCTGGATAAGGCATTTGAGAATGGTTATTACAGGGAGATGGTCTCACTAATCAGAGGTCTTTTTGGAATGGCGTTAAAGACCAATGACAGTCTGGCATTTGCTGTTCTGACCGGCTGCCTGCGCATTACAAAAAGAGAGTATTTTCACGGGGCTTAATAATTTTAAAGTGTTGTCCATCCTTGATCCAAGATTTGATGAACAGTTCGGCTTTACAGATTATGAAGTAAAGAAAATTTTGGAAGATTATGGTCTGGCATCGCATTTTGAGGAGACAAAGGAATGGTATGATGGGTATCATTTTGGCAAGGCTGATATATATTGTCCGTGGGATGTCATAAACTATGTGGATCAGCTAAAGTATGACCAGACCGCCGGACCACAGGATTTCTGGTCGAATTCGAGCGGCAATGCCATAGTCCGAAGGCTTATAGATAAAGCGGACGTTTCCACAAAAATGAGATAGAACGTCTGATTGCAGGGGAGAGCATTGAAAAGGATGTAGCACCGGAACTTACTTATGATGAGATTGATAAAAGTATAGAAAATCTATGGAGTGTACTTTTTACAACGGGATATCTGACACACAAGGGCCGCACGGAGAGTGGAAAATACCGTCTTGTGATTCCAAACAGGGAGGTTAGAAATCTTTTTGTTAAAAAAAATCAGAGAGTGGTTTTCTGATGTGACGAGAAATGACGGAGAGACGCTTGATAAGCTCTGCAATGCATTTGTAAATAGGGACGTGGAAAAAATTGAGAAGATATTTGGTGATTACCTCTGGAACACAATCAGCATAAGGGATACAGCGGTTGCAAAGGAGAAGAAAGAAAACTTCTATCATGGAATTTTGCTCGGACTTTTAGGTTACAAGTCAAGCTGGCTTACAAAGTCAAATGCAGAGTCTGGAACAGGCTATAGTGACATCTTAGTGGAGGTTCCGACAAACAGAACCGGAATCGTAATCGAGCTCAAGTATGCTGAGAACGGGGATCTTGATGCGGCATGTGAAGAGGCTTTGAAGCAGATCAAAGAAAAAGATTATGTGGCAAAGCTAAAGCAGGATGGAATGAAAAATTTCATCAGGTATGGAATCGCGTGCTTTAAGAAGGTGTGCAAGGTTGCGCTTGGAGAATAACAGATTATCATTTGCTTCTTTTTTTCTGTCATTGACTCTGGTTAAGAAAATCATAATTTTTAAAAAATGAATACTAAATTGCTTGACTTAATAAGAATGAGAATATATTATACTTATATAAAAATACTTTTGACATAAATGGCATATGCTATTTATATAATTGGGATGCAACTCCTGATTTCTCCGCTGCGGAGAGTTTAAATATGAGCAGAATGAAAATAAAGTTGCGTGAAGAGGCTCTGAAGCGATTCAGAGTCTTTTTTTCATAAAAGGAGATTGATTTGTTTAGAGCAGAAGAACTGTGTGGACTTTCAATAAAACCTAAAATTAACGATATTGACCTTAATGTTTTGCAGGATTACTATAGAAAATTTTTAAATCCATTTGTTTATCAATATGATATAATAGAAGGAAAGAAGCAAAGTTCTATTCAATTAAGGTTTGATGAAGCAAATTTTTGCCATTTGTTGGGAATTGAATCAATTGTAAAATATTCAGTTCCTAAAAAGAAAATATGTAATTATAAGGGGCAAGGAGGATGGGATTTTATACAGAATTCAGGTCTTTGTTTTAATGATTTAAAAAGATAAATAAGAGTAAATTTAAGAGTGTAAAAGCTAAGTTTGTTTATTTTTATCTCATGACAGATATTGTAGAAAATCCAGTTGCGGTTAAGTTTAAAAATCAAAATGTAGATCCACCAACAAAAATTGATTGTGATATTTTTATTTTATACCAAGGATGAAAATGCAGTTATACATCTTGGAATAAAAAAGGATGAAGTATTGGGCTATTATATTCCGAAAACTTTCTTTGTTGAAAAACTTGGAGTGAGTGGAATAGATAGTTACATAGACAAGCAAAAAAAGATAATAGCAAAAAAGAAAAACAGAATTATTATGTTATAGAGATGTGCTTTGTAACATAAATAAAGATCTTGTAGAGTGAAAATTGCAAATTCTGCCCGAACGGTACACTTATTCTGAAATCGGCGGTACATTCATTCTGATTTAGCGGTATGCGTTCTATCAGATGAAAGTTGAAAATGCAGGTTCACAGAAAATAACATGGAAGTCTTCTAATGAAAAAGTCGTGAAGATTACTGCAAAGGGAAAGTGCATTCGGTAGGTGCCGGTGGAGAAAGCTGTACAATTACAGCAACTGTTGGAAAGAAAATATTGAAATGTAAAGCAACAGTTATGGACGTTCAGGATTATGGATTGAATAATTATTTGATCTGGTTATCCAATTGGACTTATACAGGATATGACATTAATGGGAAAAAAGTAAATAATGTAATTCCGCAATATATGGAAGTGTTTAAGTATAAAGGAAAATACTGTTATGTGATTGAAACGGAAGGTGGCAATCAGGAAACCAAATATGTGGCATACGATTATGATGTAGTTGAAATTGGAAAGAAATTGCCATCTTGTATGAAAAAACCAATTTATGTTGTTTATGAAGATGGAAAATATTCCCATTTGGCAAAAAATTGCCAAAAGGCAAGGTGGGAGAGCAGGCAGTAAATATTCTATTGGATGCAAAAGGAAACTTAGTTATAGAAAAAGCGCGTAATTATACAAGTAAACAATGGAAGGCACGTTTGAAGAAATTGGGATATTAATAAAGTGCAATAGAAATCAGAATTACTTTGTTGAATTATGAAATGGTGTTTAACTCCAAGAGTTAAACATCATTTTTTTCGAAATACAGTCATCCTTGATTGTATTTTTTATACCTACGGTTTCTTTTGCTTTTTGGGTGCAAAATCCTTCATGCCAGGAATAGCACCTCCGGCTACAGCCCAGAAATATAGGCTTGCCACACTGCAATACGGACTTAATCTCCGCCGGTATTTTTCGAACAGTTTGCGGTCAATTTTTCTGTGGTGATAAACCATCCGCATGCCGCGTTGGATTGCCAGATCACCAAAACTCAATACATTTGGACGCTGCATACAAAACAACAGAATCATTTCCGCGGTCCAGACACCAATTCCCTGTAAAGAAGATAATTTTTTATGGCTTCCTCGTCCGATTTTTTCCAGATTCCGTCAATATCAAAAGTTCTGTCCTTTACTTTTCGGGCAAAATCGGTAATATACCCTGCCTTTCTGAAGGAAATTCCCAGTGACTGTAAATTGGAAACTCCGGCACTCAGTATGGTATCTGCGTTAATGATACCATACTGATCATTCATTCTTTTCCAGATGGTTGCCTGTGCTTTTGTTGAAATCTGCTGACCGATGATATGATGAATTACGGCTGAAAATAAATCGGTGTCAACTTCCCGTTCAATCATTCCAATTTTATCGATAATTTCTGCGAGGCGTTTATCTTTCCGTTTGAGGTATGTAATCTCTTTTTCTCCGTATGCAAAAAACATTTTTATTGTCCTTTTTTATAACTGTATTGTAATAATTTACCATATTATTATATCACTTAACAGGACAATAAAATCATCAAAAAGCATAGCAGAACCAAGTTTTTTTTGATGAAAAACGATCCGGAATCAAAGAAAATTTATTCCATTGTTGTTGTGGTGGGAATTGTTATCGTGATTGCTGGATTATTAAAAATATTTGTTTTCGGATAAGAAACTTCGAAACAGCGGTATCAGGAAAGGTGAAAAATCTTTATGGTACCGCTGTTTTTGTGTTAATTTTTATTTTAATTTTCGAGGAAAAGACACATAAAGAGATTTCTCCTTTTTCGCATGGCAAAAGTGAGTTATAATTATACAAGAGCAAAAAGTTTAAAACGCAGGCAGAAGGAGAAGAAGCAGATGAACATTCGAAGAGCAAACGAAAACGATATCCCAAGACTGATCGAACTGCTGGAGCAGGTGCTTCAGATCCATGCAGATATCCGGCCGGATATTTTTATCCCGGGAACCACAAAATACACAAACGAAGAACTTACACAGATGATAAAGGATGATACCAAACCGATTTATGTTGCAGCAGATGAGAATGACAACTGTCTCGGCTATGCATTCTGTCAGTTGCGGGAGCAGCCATTTTCCAACAATATGGTGCCGTTTACCTCGCTTTTTATCGATGATCTGTGCGTCGATGCAAGTACCAGAGGACAGCACATCGGAGAGAAGTTGTTTGTGCATGTAAAAGAGGAGGCAAAGCGTTTAGGCTGCTATGAAGTGACGCTCAATGTCTGGGCGGGAAATACCTCGGCGGAGAAATTTTATGAAAAGATGGGGCTGAAAACCAAGGAGCAGCAGATGGAGTATATTTTATGATAAATATCCGAAGTGCAAAACAAATGGATCTTGCCCGGATTGAAACATATACAACTACATTCATGATGAGGAAGTTGGCATTGTACCGTGCGTGTTTAACGGCATTCCGGATGTACAGCTTGTGTGTCTTGAAAAAATACCGGCTAATCTAAAATATAACTTTAGATTAGCCGGTATATTTTTATTGATTTTGTATATATTAACGACTATAATAAAATCAAAGTTTAGATTAGCCGGAGGTTTGTTATGCCATATATACAAAGAGCGATAACGCCAATATTGAAACAAAGAGTGTCTACCAGTAAGTGCATGTTACTGGTAGGAGCCAGACAGGTCGGGAAATCAACACTTATAAAGCATGAATTCAAGGATTTTAACCGGGCAAATTTTGATGACAGACTGACAAGAATGCAGGCGAAGGAAGAACCTAAATTGTTTTTTTTAAACAATCCACAGCCGCTTTTTATCGATGAGGTTCAAAAAGAAAGCAGTATTCTGGAAGATATCAAGCAGATTGTCGATGAATCGGATGAGCGAGGGATGTTTATTCTTTCCGGTTCTCAGAAACTTGAACTTATGAAAGGCATGAGTGAATCGTTGGCAGGAAGAGTGTCAATCTCAGAGCTTACCGGATTATCAATGCGGGAGATTTATGGTGTAAAATTTAACCGGCATTTTATCCCAACCGATGCATATATCAAAGAACGTGAAAAAGAGATTGTAAAATATGACAATATATGGGAAATTATCCACAAAGGATCTTATCCCGAGCTTTATGATATAGACAGGGACTGGCAAGAATATTATTCTTCTTACGTTGCAACTTATCTGGAGAGGGATATCAACGAACTGGTGGCGGCAGATGGTATTACATTTACCAAATTTCTGACGGCAGTTGCTGCAAGAACAGGTGAACTTCTCAATTATTCCAACATAGCAGGAGACGTCGGGGTAAGTGAGCCGACAATTAAGAACTGGATATCTATTTTGGAAAGAACCGGAATTGTATATCTGCTCAGCCGTATAGTGCGAGCGCACTTAAGAACTGGATATCTATTTTGAAAGGGCAATAAAGACACCAAAACTTTATTTCCGAGATACCGGACTGGCATGTTATCTTACCAGATGGCTTACTGCCGATACATTGAAATGTTCAGCGGTTGCAGGGAATATGTTTGAGACATTTGTAGTGTCTGAAATTTTAAAATCCTATTCCAACGAGGGCAAAGATTACAGATTTAACATTTTTTATTACAGAGGGAAAGACAGAAATGCTTCCGGTGAAAACGAAATTGATCTTGTGATAGAGGAGGATGGAGTCTTATATCCGGTCGAGATTAAAATGTCCGGCAATCCCAAGGCAAGTATGGGAGCAACGAATCAGGTATTGGATAAGGTAAGTGATAAAAAAAGAGGTCTCGGAGTTATTTTATGTCTGATTGATAAAAGACATATTTAAGAGAAAATCTTGTAGCATTACCGATCGAATTTATATAAAAGGGGTGATCCCATGATGCTAATGTAAAAACACACCTGTTTACGACATAGAGAAAGAAAAAACATTAAATTATAATCTTCTTCCGGGGCTGATGCAGCAAAAAGGTGCAGACAATCACACCTTCACAAAATGGATGAAATACCGCTATTCCTCAGGTACCAACACGATAGCACGGAAATTAAAGGGCATCACATTCGGACAGGGAGCGCGTATGCGCATTAACCGTGAGACCAGAGCGTTGAGTTTCAGCGACTGTTACTGGACAAAAGCTGAGGATGATTCGATATGTTTTGAGGAGATCAGTCCGTATTACAAACCATTCTGGGACGGAAACGAAGAATTTACGGGACAGGCGGCACCGACACTCTACGTGGGTGGTGCACTGTCAAAGGAATGGAAACAGGACGGAAAGCTCTACAAATATGGCGATATTTCCGTGGAACTGCAATGTATTAAGCTTTGCAGGGAATGCGGAATTTCTGTAGAAAGAGCAGATGAGACAGACGGAGGAATCGCAATTTCTAATATAACTTCCCCAAAGGTGATGCTTGAGCAGGCAGATCAGTCGGGAAGAATTGATCCGGATGATTTTGATGAGCAGACGATTATAGATCTGTTTGGAAAAGCCGGAGCGCAAATGCTTATTATAGATGCGATAATCGGAAATGGAGACCGGCATGCAGGTAATTTTGGCTGGATTAGAAATACGGATACCGGAGAGTATGTGTGCATGGCACCATTGTATGATTTTGATCATGCATTAGACAGCACATTAGAGTCTGACCGACTTTTAACAGATGCGGTTAAATTTTGTATGCCGTATGAGGATGAGATGGTGCGCATTGCGGGTATAGCCCAGGGATCGGAAAACGAAGTATTTAAGAAACGGGCACAGAGCATTTTGAAGTTGCTTGATGCCGGAAAATGAGGTAGTGATGTACCTGAATTCGGAAATATTTTCTATGAAGCAAAAATCAGAAAACAATTGGTGCCTGACACAATAAACAACGGGCGAGACAGGCATAGAACAAAGAATTATGCAGCTTTTTCCACCTCAAATTTCCAGATATGCCGGATTTGTGGCAAAAGTCGATCCATATCCCGGTGTTTTTTCGCTGTTTTTGGGGCTGTTGGGATCATTGACGACAACGCGTCCTTCGGAATCGATGCCGGTGAGAACAATGAAATGTCCACTATAAGTAAAATCTCCGGGCAGCATGGAGCAGATCATCGGGGTGGATGAGGTAAGATTTTGCCGGATATAATCGTTATTTATGGTTCCCTCTGTGGATGTAAGGCCCAGCTTTTTTGCACCTGCAGTCATCAGATCCCACGAAGTGCCCTGTCCACTGATATAATAACCCTGTTTTTGCGAAAATTGTGCCACTTTATAAGGATTCCACGTTGCTTTTCCAGTTAATCCGCAGATAACCATAGAAAGTGAAGTTGGACCACAACCATTGACACCAAGGAAATTGCTGCCATATGTTTTGTACCCCATCGCTTATCCCACTGGATGAATAGAGGAATGTTGTCTTTTCTTACTTCGTGTGACACATCAAGGTCAAAGGATTTGTTTTTGTATTTGTGATAATTTTCTACAAAATCGGTTGCTTCCGGATATTTTGCTCAAACTCGATAAGAGAATCCGGGAGTTGTTCGTGCATGGCTGTTTCGTAGGATTGATGGGAATAAAATCCGATGATGATGAAAAATATTAAAAATAATGGTAGAAAAATTTTTCTTTTGCGTTTCTTTTTTTTCTGTTTCATTATACGGTCTCTTTTCTTTTGTTTTCCTAAACGGATAGCTTAATCATAGCATATATGTTTTAAAATAAGTCTTAATATTTCTTAACAAATCTTAACATTTTTACAGAGTGATATTAAGTTATAAAAATATGGTACAATACTATATAAATTAAATAATGCTTGATAAATGGGAGAAAATATGGATGAAATAACAATTTTGATTATTGAAGATGATGAAGATATCCGGGAAAGCGTAAAGATATTGCTGGAAAACGAGGGTTTTCATGTAATTGAAGCGGATAATGGAATGGATGGGCTGCACCAGATTTCAGAGGATACGGATCTTGTTATTTTGGACATTATGATGCCTGGGATTTCCGGCATCAAAACCTGTGAACAAATACGCAAGATTTCCTATGTGCCGATTTTATTTTTGACCGCAAAAGCAGTGAGAATGATAAAATTATCGGATTTACAGCCGGGGCAGATGATTATCTGGTGAAACCATTTTCTTATGCAGAATTGCTGGCAAGGATAAAGGCATTGTTGCGTCGAAAACAGGTTTATACTTGTGGAAACATGAAAGAAAATGGACAAAATGTGGATAAAAAAGGAGATCTGAAGATCAATACTACAGGAAATAAAGTATTTTCAGGGGATGAGGAGATTTACCTGACGGAAACAGAATATGAAATTTTGTCAGTAATGCTGAAATACAGGGGAAAAATTTTTCCGTACAAAACATATATGAGAGCGTCTGGCAGGAGCCGTTTTTCAATAATTCTGCAAATACCGTTATGGTTCATATTCGGAAATTGAGACTGAAAATTGAAAAGAATCCGCAGAAACCGCAAATTATACAAACGGTGTGGGGGAAAGGATACCGCATTGAATAAACGAAAAAGAAAACATCTGATGGAAAAAATGATCGGAATTCTGCTGTTGGGATTTTTTCTTGCACTGCTGTTGTTTTTGCTTATATTTTTATGGGAAATGGAGCATTAAACCGGTATTTTGAAAGTTCTATGTATCGAAGAAATGTTTCTAAGGAAACCATAGCAATGTTTCAGGAATATGTATCCAGACATCATCTGGCGGCTTCCGACACGGAGCGTATCCGGGAGTGGGCAAAAGAAAACCATATTGGGTATTTTACGATTTCAAGAAAGCGCATGCTGCTTCACGATAATTATTACGCACTTCCAGTTGCCTTGGATCGTACAAAATCAGAGCAATTACACTATACATGGCAATATTTTCAAGAAGTATCGTTTACAGATGGGAATGCAGATGTATTTATATATGTGAATCGTGAGCGAAAGTATTATATCCTGGTAGATGTGGCTGCGGCACTTTGTGGTGTGCTGGTCTGGATTGGAGTGTTTGCGTTTGGTGTAAGCGGATATGTACGGTACATCAGGCAATTGAGTGGGGAAGTAGCGAAACTGGAAGATGGATTATGGTCGGTGGATTTTACTATAAAAGGAGAGGATGAGCTGACAGATCTGGCACGCGGTCTGGAGCATATGAAAACAGTTCTTTTGGAGAAGGAAGAAAAAGAACGAAATATGAAAAAGGCACAGAATAAACTGGTTCTGGGGATGGCACATGATTTGCGGACGCCATTGACTGCATTAATGGCATATCTTGAAATTATAAAAAAGAGAACCCGAACACGATAAGGTGAAACTTTATGTAAAGAAAACAGTGGGAAAAGCGATTCAGATTAAAAATCTTTCAGATCAGCTATTTGAGTTTTTTCTTATCAATTCAGGGCAGCAGCCACAGATGGAAAAGTCGGAATCCATAGCTTTTGTAATGGAGGATTACTGTTCGGAATTGTGCAATGTATTGCAGACAAATGGCTATACGGTTACACTGGGATGGAAACAGTGGGAGGAAGTAAAGATAAGTGTTTGTTATGATTATATCGGACGCATTATGAATAATTTGTTATCCAATCTTTTGAAGTATGCAGACAAGACAAAAGAAATCCTGTTGGATATGGGAATTTGTCAGGACGAGTTTTTTTCTTTTCCATTATGAATGCAGCGGCAAATAAAGAACAGGATCATAGAGGAACGGGAATTGGGGTTCATAATATTGAAATCATGATGGAGCAAATGCAGGGCAGATGCGAAGAAGAATGTGGGGAGGAGTCTTATCGGATCTGCCTGTATTTTCCATTAGAAAAATCAGAAAATTCATAAAGAGACTTTCACCTTCTCATTGATATTCAGGCAAAGATGTCTGAGGGAAAATCGGCTGGTTATGAAAAAAGACAGCAAGAACAGGAGCCACGGCTTGTACTCAAATCAGAGTACAGGTCGTGGCTTTTCATACTATGAAATTTAATAGCAACTTATAAATTTACTAATATCTTGTGATAAACGAGCAATTCTCCTAAAATGTATTTGAACCATTGGTGTCTGACACAATAAAGAGTATTACCGTGACTGCCCCTTGCGGTAGTACATGTAGGAGTAGATCACCGGAAAAATGCACGGGAGGATGGCGAGCGCCATAAGCACCCAGATATTCTGGAACGGCGTGGTGACGATCAGAAGGAGCCCTCCGATTACCATGCATTTTCCACCGAAGCGATGAGTGTGATACCAGTTATCGGCATCATTCAGCGCCCACGAAACGCGGAAGCCAATGGTGTAATTCGGCTTTACCGTCGGCAGGAAGTTGCCTAATATCAAGTATAAAACTCCGATGAGCAGCCCACAAAGAAAACCAATATCAAACTGATACCCTAAATTATACCCATAAACCGTGCTGCATACAATGATGGAAAATACCGGGCAGATCCACAGGACAATAAAGAATATTTTTTTGTTGATGCTATTTGCCTTGGGATCAATGTTCGTTGCGATCACGCATACCAGATGCAGGATCAGCATGATCACCGGAAGCCCGAACACTGCAAAAGCCTTGGATGAGTAGCCGTCCGGTTCGTTGCCTGTGCTCCAATGGGTTGCAACGGAATCCGGAAGCTGCTTCCACAAAAGCAATCCGATAAGGATCGGGAGCAGCGTCGCAATCGATGTGAGTAATATCATTTTTTTATGTTGTCTGATCATGGTCATTTCCTCCTTTTAATTCAGTGATCCATAGCATGATCTCCTCAAGCACGGTGGTGTTGAGCTCATAATAGATGAATTTTCCTTCCCGCTCGTCGCGGATCAGGTCTGCCTCCTTCAAAACGGACAGGTGCCGGGAAACCGCCGCACCGGAAATCGAAAAATGGTCGCCGATCTCGCCCGCAGACAGCCGTGATTTCTTGAGCAGATTAAGGATTTCGCGTCTTGTTGGATCGGCAAGCGCGCGAAGCGTATCCTGCATTCCCAAACTTATCCCTCCTACGCTTAACATTTAACTTAATTGTTAAATGTATTATAACATAATACGTGTGGTTTGCAAGGGGAAATTAAAGTGTTTTTTGTAATTGCTCCCATTCATGTTTTAATAATTGATATTCTAAGCGGGTTTTCATTTTACCATCGTGCCATTCATAATCAATATGCTCGGCTTCTTTTTATTAACCCGTTTTTCTGCATAACCCTCTCGGAGCCCTTATTCTCTGCCAGACACCCGGTTGTAACTCTGTACACATTGTCTTGTGTGAAGGCATATTCCAGAACCTTCTTCAATGCCTCCGAGGTGTAGCCATTCCCCCAATGCCTCGGATATGTAAAATAGCCCAGATGGACAAGCTTTCCTACCGGAGTGTCGGCTTCAACCGTATACCCGATGCTGCCAACCTGTTCGTGCGTGTCTTTCAGCTCCATGTGACAGAAATAGAATTTCCGCTCCGGGGATTTCATGTCAGACAGGACTTCCGCGAAATCCCGTCTGGCTTCCTCAACGGGATGCAACTGTATGTCCTGCAGATAGTACATGGTCTCGGCATCCATTTTCAATCTGCTGTATGCCTCAAAATCCTTCTCTGTATAATCTCTTAAAATAATGCTCATGTGCGATAAAGTAACACAACTAAAATAAAGAAAGACAGCCCACTATTCCGTAAAATAATGGAGTAATAGAGAAAACGTTTTTTCTATGCTAAAATAGGCACATAAAGTAGAATGACAATCAAGATATACAAGAAAACGCTTAAACTCTACCGTTTGTCATGTAATTGTATAGCTTACTTGCTAGAGTGCAAATGAGTATTTTGATAAGATTTATACACAAAATCAAAAGGAGGAACACATATGGAGTTCGCAGAAAAACTTATAACACTACGCAAAAGTAGAGAATTAACACAGGAACAACTGGCTGAGCAGCTTAATGTTTCAAGACAATCTATTTCAAAATGGGAAAGTGGGCAGGTCATACCCGAAGTAGAAAAGATTGTTGAACTAAGCAAAGTATTCGATGTTACCGTGGATTATCTGTTAAAACCATCAGAGATAGATGAATTATCGGTTAAAACAGAAATTCTGGAACAACAACAGAAACAGATGTTAGTTAGGGAACAGAAACGCACTCAAATTTCCAAAAATATTATGTATTCGATTGGAATTTATTTGATTTTTTTTTGCGGTCTATTTCATTGGGCATTTCTATTTTGAAATATGGAATGCTTCTGTAATTTTGCGGAATTACTCATTGCAACCGCGATTGTAGTTTTTGTTTGGGTAAGAAGTTTTTCCGACAAATCATAAAGAGATAGAATTTGTAGCAAACCCAGCCGAGCCTGTCAACGGTCAAGATGAACGGCGCAAATGCGCCGCCGTTGACAGCCCCGCCCGTCTTTGCTGTTCGGTAATCAAGAGGGCGACAGCACAAAACGCCACAGACCGCATAAATACGGCATTTTTGTTACCAAATTAAAATAACTCCTCACCGGATATGGTATAATAGAGTTGACTAAAAACTACAAACCATGTACCCAAGAAAGGAGTTATTCTGATACCTATGATACCATATAAACAGCTTTCTTTGAAAGATATTTTTACAGATTGCCAAGAAAAATTTGAAAATGACAAACCTGCATTTCTTTCTCTATTAGAAACCCATATCGATATTGATGAGTTTATTCCGATTTCTTTCAGAAATCATTTCTATGCATCTACGGGCAGAACCCGTAAATACCCCTTGCAAGCTTTTCTGTGGGCTTTAATCATCCAACGTATTTTCTCTATCCCCACAGATCAGCTTCTCCTGACTTTTCTCACTTACTCAAAACCTCTTCGTGAATTCTGCGGTTTTGCCAAAGTCCCGGATGCTTCCAAAATCACCCGTTTCAAACAGGACTTTTTAGATGATCTGCAGCTCGTATTCGATCAACTTGTTGATATTACCGAGCCTATCTGTCAGGCGATTGACTCTGCAAAAGCAGATATGACCATCTTTGATTCTTCCGGCATAGAAGCATTCGTAACCGAGAATAATCCGAAGTATGCTAACCGCATTATCAGACAGCTTAAGGCTTATGCAAAAGCTAACAGCTTCGACAAGAATTATGATCCTTATAAAGCCGCTTATGGTTCTATGCCTTCGCACGCGTCTGCTAATCCTGAGATCAAACAGCTATATATCAATGGGCATTTTTGTTATGTCTTCAAATTTGGCATCATTACCAACGGTCTTGGAATCATCAGGCATATCGCTTTTTATAACAAAAACTTTATAGCTTCCCATCCTGACATTACCGTTGAAAAGAAATCTGATTCACCTGATGAAGACAAGTCTGTCCATGATTCCAGGCTTTTAATTCCAACCCTGAAAGATTTCTTTTTAAAGCATCCATTGATTAATCCCAAAACTTTTCTTGGCGATGCTGCTTTTGATACTGCGGCACTCTATCCCAAACTTCTTACCGGTAATACGTTCGGAGATCATAAACACTTTGATAAAGCTTATATCCCACTGAATTCCAGGGCTGGTCTTGAAAAACAGGACTACACGATTAATGAAAATGGGATTCCCTGCTGTCCTCATGATGATTCACTTCCCATGAAATATGAAGGAATATCAAAACTCAGAAGCGGTGTTACCAGATATAAGTTTGTCTGTCCTAAAATTAAGTGGATCAAAAATGCATCTACTGGCAGATCCCAGCGTCACTGTACATGTGATGATCCATGTACAGCTTCTTCTTGTGGCAGAATGGTGTATATTTATCCTGAAAAGGATCTCCGTGCCTATCCTGGCGCTATCCGTGGTACAGAAGAATGGAATAACACTTACAAAATCAGAACCACCGTAGAAAGAGATATTAACCACATCAAGGATAATCTTTGTCTGGCCGGAAGAAGAACTCAGAATGAGAAAACACTTCACGCCGATCTGATCCTTGCAGGAATTACCCAACTGATAACAGTTGTACTTTCGGATAAAATCAATCATCACGAATTTATTCGCAGCTTAAAACCTCTTATTGCTTAGGACTTACCAACTCAATAAAGTCTACGGCTTATTTAAGTGCGCCTAAAACAGCTCAATATCCGTTTTGGTCATTAAAATCATGCTATGCTCAATTCTGTTTCTATTTTGATTCAAGTTTGCGAACGAGCATCGCGAGTTTGGAAAGTCCAGAGCTTGCCACAGCTCTGTCCGCACTATCACAGATGGAACAGGAAATCATTTTCCTATACTACTTCCAACGATGGACGCATAGAGAGATTGGGCAGAGATATGGACGGGCAGGCAACACAACCGGGCGGCGGATTCAGATGATTTTGCGGCAGCTACGGGCAAAGTTGGAGGGCTTGTCCTATGAGCCAGCTACTTCCCTATGAAACAATCGTTAAGGCAAGCGAGGGCGACCCGGAAGCTGTTGCCGCCGTTCTATCCCATTATGCCGGATATATCCGCTCTTGTGCGAAAATGGACGGATAATTGGTGCCTGACACAATAAACACAGGTATAGCTTTAAACTATGACAAACCGCCAAAGAAAGGTATTATACAAATAAACTCTGAGATGGTAGGATAACCTCAGCAAAACAAACAGACAAAAACCAGAAAAGAAACAGGAGGTTATCGGATAAATGAGCACATTAAAGACACCATTTCGTTACGATTTTGTAGGAAGCTTTTTAAGACCGGAAAAATTAAAAACTGCAAAGAAAGCTTTTGAGGAAGGAACCATCACACAGGAAGAACTCGACCGCATCACCGATGAGTGCGTGACAGAAATCGTTGCAAAGCAGAAAGCAGCAGGCTTCCATGCAATCACCGACGGAGAATTCCGCAGAAAATTCTGGCATCTGGATTTTATGTGGGGATTTGAAGGTGTTGCCCATGAAAAAGATGGCGGCGGCGTACAGTTTAACGGAGAGATGGCAGATCTTGAAGCAACTTATCTCGTAGGAAAGGTAAAAGCAAAAAGTACATCCGTTCGTGGAATACTTTAAGTTTTTAAAGCAGTTCGAAGATGAGCAGACCGTTGCAAAATATACAATCCCGGCACCGGCACAGATGTATCAGCAGATGATCGTTCCGCAGAACATCAAGCAGACAAGAAAATTTTATGCAACCGATGAGGAACTGATCGAGGATATCGCAAAGGCATATCAGGATGTAATCAAGCAGTTTTATGCAGCCGGATGTCGCAATCTGCAGTTGGATGACTGTACCTGGGGCGCAATTGTCGGAGATGCTGCAAAGCAGAGATACCAGTCACTTGGTGTTGATATTGAAGAGGTAAAGGCCCGGCTCTTAAAGGTGAATAACCTTGCACTCGAAAACAGACCGGAGGATATGGTGATCACTTCCCACATCTGCCGTGGAAACTACCATTCCACATTTTTTACCAGCGGTCCATACGACTCCGTGGCAGATTACGTGTTTGCGCAGGAGCATGTGGATGCACTGCTTTTGGAGTATGACGATGAAAGATCCGGTGGTTTTGCACCGCTTGCAAAAGTGTCTCCGGACAAGAAAGTTGTACTTGGTCTGATCACAACCAAAAAGCCGGAACTGGAAGATAAGGATAAGGTGATCGCAAGAATTCATGAAGCAGCAAAGTATATTCCGCTGGAGCGTCTGTGCCTGAGTCCGCAGTGTGGATTTGCATCCTGTGAGATCGGAAACAAGCTGACCGAAGAGCAGCAGTGGGCAAACCTTGCACTTGTGAAGGAAATCGCGGAAGAAGTATGGAAATAAAACCGAAAAAAATAGGTGAGAAATTTTTTACCGGTTACTGTTCACAGGGAAACCTGTGGATGGTAACCGGTTTTCTGTTAATGACAGGAAACAAAATCAAAGAAGGCAAAAAATAAGAAATTGTTGTAAAATAAAAACCTGAAGCTGGCACTTCAGGTTTTTTAAATAATATGTCATAGAGTTAGCATAAAAGACCGTAAAATATATTACAGACCAAGTGAAAATAAATCTGCGGTTACACTTTGGCCGGAATAAAATATAAAAAGTGCTAACACCTTCCGCAATTGGTACATGGCATACATCCCCGGTGCATAAGCTTTGGACGCCAGTCGGAAATCTGTGTGTCATCCCCGGATTTCCAATGTCCGGTATGATAACGGTCGGACACGGTCAGTGTCGCGTGTTCCTGCCGGATTACAAGTGGATATAATGTAATCTGCTCCGGCTGCATACAGTTTTGATGCAGTACCGGAGCATAGTTATGTCCATTTACGGTAATCTGCTGATCGTAGGTTACGATCTCACAGATATCATTTTTTTTGTGTAATTGTGGATGTTTTTGCACATACATATTGTTTTGGAATTTCATAAGTGCCTATCGTGAAAGTTCCGGCAATCGTTTTTATGTTCTGCATGATGGCAGGCCTCTTTACTATTTTATAATCCCTTGTATTATAGTATTAAAATTGAATAACTGTAAAGGAAAATTTTTTATATTTTTTTAGAATTGCTTTGGGATCTGTTAAGTTTTGTCCTCCATACTTACAGACGCATTTAGAAATGAAAACATCTGGAGAAGGTGGCATTTTAAAACGTTATCTGCTATGATAAATAAAAATAATGAAAAGCACAAAATAGTGGAAAGTGGGTAGAACTATGCAAAAACAGGTTGGAATTGGCAAACAGGATTTTGCAGCATTAGAAAGTCAGTGCTTTTACATTGATAAGACAGATTTCATGCGGCAGTGGTGGAACTACAGGGATGATGTTACGCTGATCACACGTCCAAGACGTTTTGGCAAAACCCTTAATATGAGTATGCTCAACTGCTTTTTTTCCAATAAATATGCAGACAGGGGAGATTTGTTTGAAGGAATTGATATCTGGAAAGATTCCGGGTATCGGCAGATTCAGGGCACATATCCTGTTTTATATCTCAGTTTTGCATCGGTAAAAGCGGATAATGTATCTGATGCAAAAAAACAGGTCAAATCCCGGATTGTAAGTCTGTATCAGGATTTTGAATATCTGCTCGAAAATGAAAAACTTATGGAATCCGAAAAAATGGCATACCGGCACATTCTGACAGAGATGGCAGAAATGGATGATGTTACCGCGTGTGACAGTCTTAATTATTTGTGCAGATATTTGGAGCATGCATATGGAAAAAAAGTAATTATTTTACTGGATGAATACGATATTGAAACTGAGAAATCGAAAATTGTTATGATAAAGTTTTTGAATGATATCAGGAATGTAGAAAAACCAATATCTAATAATAGAAAAATTATAAATACCATAGCTGTATTGTTCCTTGGAATAGCTTTGGGGACTTTTTCAAAATTTTTGGATTTTCGTCAAGCTGAACTGCCAAGTGGGCTTATGGCAATAGATGCAGCATTAGATGTTCATAACTTCCTTGGGCGTTTTGCAATTTGGGTATTGATTGCACTGTGTATTTCTATTTATAGTAATTCTGCAATAAGAGCAAGCGTTAATGTTTTTGCATTCTTTATTGGTATGGTTGCAAGTTACTATTTGTATTCAAACTATATTGCAGGATTTTTTCCAAGAAGTTATGCGGTGATTTGGTTTGGATTTACAGCTGTTTCTCCATTATTGTCTTTTGCCTGCTGGTATGCAAGGGGGAAAAGCAAATTGGCACTTATACTATCGGCGCTGATTTTGGCAGTATTGTTCAATATGTGCTTTGTATATGGATGCTGGTATTTTAATGCAAAATCTGTTTTGGAAGTGATAGTCTTTATTATTGGACTTATTGTTTTGAGGAGAGACACATTGAAGAGTTCTGCGCTAATGGGAACAATTAGTATAGTTCTTGCGGTTTTACTTGATATGGTTATTCCATTGGAAACAGTATTGCAATTAATTTAGATAGAGTAAGTTTAGACGCCAATATAGGAAATACAACACATAAAACACAGGATATGGAAAATAGCGATTTTGAAAAATTGCTTAACAAGATTACAGGTGGAGAAATTGCACAAGAAATTAGAGATAATTATAATGTGACATTAAATGAAAATAGGGGCGATAGGAAACGTTAATGACTTGCTTAATACTTATGATTTTAAGATTTTGTAAAAACTATGTGGGTATTTCACAAGAAACTTTATCTAAAATGGAACAAGACCCTGCATTGAAAAAAGAAAATAATGAGTGCAATAGAGGAATTTTGCAGTCCAGAAGAACAGGCGAAGGTCAATGCTTTGCAACCACCAGTAAAGAGTGCAGGAATGATAATATATCCAGATGGGGATGTCTTGTATTGGTTAGAGGGATATCCTAATAATTTGGAAGACGCGAGTGAAAAGAAATGTACCGTGTCAAAATCAAACATTGATGATGTAATTGCATTTATAATAATCCAATCACAAATGTTGTAGAAAAATGATATAGAATCTGCTATGCAAATTTTATCAACTGCGTTTAAGAGAAAAGATATTTAATGAATTACATTATTAAGTGAGAAAACTTCCAGTCTTGGTGTTTAGGAGATTACAAAAAAAATGAAAAAGCTTTTTGATGTACCAGATTCATATAAAGAACACATAACTAAGTTTGATAGTAGTGATGGCTTTTTAGCGTTGGGGATAATAGTAACATATTTTGTTGTTATGACTATTTCTGGTATAATTGTACAATATATTTCTCAATTGCAAATCACTATTATAGGTGGAGGAATCAATGTGTTTTTGTGGTTTTGGTTCTTTTATGTCTTAAAATGAGACATCAGGGAATTGAAACAATAGGGTTAAAAGAAGGAAATATTAGATTATCTTTTGTTTTGGGCGGCACATTGGCAGCAATCCTTTTCTTTTGTAATTGCTTATCAAATGTATTGTTTGAGCACCAATCTTTTATTGATTTTGCAGATATACTGATATATTTTGTCTATTTTTTTACTGTCGGACTAGTTGAAGAGGTATTATTTCGAGGATATCTTCAGACTAGATTGCATTCTCTTTTAAAACATATCTTGTTGGACGTGCTTGTAACAGGAGTAGTGGTTAAAAAACTGAGAGATGAATTTGAATTTTACGGAGATTTATATAATGGAATACACCTTATTCCGTGAAACTTACCATAGTGTTACATCCCGTTTTTTCAGCAATAATACCTGCTGGAAACTGATTTTCGCAATACATTTTATTTCACCCACCAGGTTAAACAAAATTTTGTTTTTTTACTGTATCATCATGCATTATCCTGTATAATGAAAGTATCAAAAGACAGGCGGAGGCAGTGCAATGAAGAAAATACACATTGAATTCAGCGATGAGCGGCTCATTACTCCCAGTGGTCTGGTATTCGTAGGGCAAATACTTGGAAAAAAGCAGTTTTGTTAAAAAAATCAACCCTGCGCAAAGACATCCAGCAGGCAAATGTCGACATGCTGCGTGAAATGCACATAGAGCCGACAGTCCTGGATAACGGCTTTGTTCCTGTCGATATTGATGTAACCCCCTTTGACAATTCGAAATCCAATAAGGAAGGCGTATCCCGTACCTACAAGGGTTTTGACGGATATCCACCAATTATGGCATATATCGGCACAGAAGGATACCTCGTCAATCTTGAACTGCGGATTGGGAAACAGCACTGCCAGAAAGAAACTCCTGATTCCCTGAGAGAGACCATTGAACTGTGCAGACAGCTGACGGAAAAACCACTGCTCATCCGGCTGGATTCCGGCAACGATGCATCTGAAAACATAGGCATCTTTATGGAAGAAAGCTATAAATACAACAATGTGTCTTTCATCATAAAACGGAATCCCAGACAGGAAAGTAAAGAAGAATGGCTGGAATCCGTCAGGGAATGCTGCCAGAATATCCAGCATCCACGTGATGGGAAAACTGTTTATACCGGACAGACCTTCCGGGATGTGACATATTCCCTTTCTGATAACGAAGAGAAAACTGTCGGAATACGCACAATTTATGAGATCACGGAAAGAATCATTGACCGATATGGGCAGTATTTTATCGTACCCGATATAGAACTGGGCACATACTGGACAAACACTTCCCTGCCAGACGAAACCGTCATTGATCTTTACCATGCCCACGGAGAAAGTGAGCAGTATCACAGTGAAATCAAGACGGACATGGATGTTGGAAGACTCCCGTCGGGAAAGTTTGAGAGCAACAAACTGGTGCTGGAGCTGACAATGATCGCATATAATATCCTTCGAATCATAGGGCAGGAATCGCTGAAAAAGAAGGATGCTCCCGGCCGGAAGAAAATACATCGCCGAAGAATACGTACGGTGATCAGTAATCTTATGCAGTTTGCGGGACATCTGACAGAACATGCCGGCCGTCTGGTGCTGTCCATTGGAAGGAGTAATCGCTGGAGATTTACTTTCAAGCGTCTTTATGACAGCTTTGCATTCATCACCTGACAACAGGTAGCTGAATATGGCAATGGCAGCTGCACACAAATGGTGCAGTCTTGTTTTTGAACGCAAAATTATGCAGCATTTTCAAAATTTAGTGTACGATAACAAATATGGCAAACATTTCCTGTGTGCCTTTTCATTTTGAAACAAGGTTCACGGATTAGGCATCTGGGGCAACGGCATTTAGATTATCTAAAACAGTACCGCAAAGTTACATACACCAATCTTCTTACAAGCGGCAGGCTAAACGCCTACCTTGCCGACATTGACAGACAGGCACAGGAACGCTTTGAAAGGCTCATAGAGGGTATGAAACAGGCACAGGGCATAACGGAACAGCTAAAGGCAGAAAACGCCTTAGAATGGACAGGATGCCTCAATAACATAAGGGCTTGTGCGAGGGAGATTGTGGAAAAGGAAATTATTTTTGCATAGTTTGTCAGCTTGACAAATAAAGGGTTAAGGAATATAATTAGATTCAGTATTATACAAGGAGTTAATAAATATGCGGCAAGGTATTCTTAAATAAACTGTCAATTTGATAGTGGGAACAAAAAGTAGCAGTCCCGTTTCACTTTTAATATGGGGCTTAGTTTTTTGTACCCAGTTTAAGAATACTTTTATCATGTAATTTTATATGCCCGAAAACATATAAGTGTTTTGGGGCTATTGAGTTATTTACCCAGTGATAAGAGTATTTATCACTGGGTATTTTTATGCCCTTTTGGGCTTTTGATAGGAGGAAAATCACATGAAAATAATTAACTTAGGCATTCTGGCTCACGTTGACGCAGGAAAGACAACATTAACGGAGAGTTTATTGTATACCAGTGGTGCAATTGCAGAACCAGGGAGCGTAGATAAAGGCACAACAAGGACAGATACAATGAATTTGGAGCGTCAAAGGGGAATCACTATCCAGACAGCAGTGACATCTTTTCAGTGGGAGGATGTAAAAGTCAACATTATAGATACGCCAGGCCATATGGATTTTTTGGCGGAAGTATACCGTTCTTTATCCGTTTTAGACGGAGCAGTATTATTAGTTTCTGCAAAGGATGGCATACAGGCACAGACCCGTATACTGTTTCATGCACTACAGACAATGAAGATTCCGACAATTTTTTCATCAATAAAATTGACCAAGAGGGGATTGATTTGCCAATGGTATATCGGGAAATGAAAGCAAAGCTTTCTTCGGAAATTATAGTGAAGCAAAAGGTTGGGCAGCATCCCCATATAAATGTAACGGACAATGACGATATGGAACAGTGGGATGCGGTAATTATGGGAAACGATGAACTATTAGAGAAATATATGTCAGGGAAACCGTTTAAAATGTCAGAACTGGAACAGGAAGAAAACAGGAGATTCCAAAACGGAACGTTATTTCCCGTTTATCACGGAAGCGCTAAAAACAATCTGGGGATTCGGCAGCTTATAGAAGTGATTGCCAGTAAGTTTTATTCATCAACGCCTGAAGGTCAATCTGAATTATGCGGGCAGGTTTTTAAGATTGAATATTCAGAGAAAAGGCGGCGTTTTGTTTATGTGCGTATATATAGCGGAACATTGCATTTGAGGGATGTTATTAAAATATCTGAAAAAGAGAAAATAAAAATCACAGAGATGTGTGTTCCGACAAACGGTGAATTATATTCATCCGATACAGCCTGCTCTGGTGATATTGTAATTTTACCAAATGATGTTTTGCAGCTAAACAGTATTTTGGGGAACGAAATGCTGTTGCCGCAGAGAAAATTTATTGAAAATCCTCTCCCTATGCTCCAAACAACGATTGCAGCAAAGAAATCTGAACAGCGGGAAATATTGCTTGGGGCACTTACAGAAATTTCAGATGGCGACCCTCTTTTAAAATATTATGTGGATACTACAACGCATGAGATTATACTTTCTTTTTTGGGGAATGTGCAGATGGAAGTCATTTGTGCCATCCTTGAGGAAAAATATCATGTGGAGGCAGAAATAAAAAGAGCCTACTGTTATATATATGGAAAGACCGCTTAGAAAAGCAGAATATACCATCCACATAGAAGTCCCGCCAAATCCTTTCTGGGCTTCTGTCGGGTTGTCCATAGAGCCGCTCCCTATTGGAAGCGGAGTGCAGTATGAAAGCAGAGTTTCACTTGGATATTTAAATCAATCGTTCCAAAATGCGGTTATGGAGGGGGTTCTTTATGGCTGCGAGCAGGGGCTGTATGGATGGAAAGTGACAGACTGTAAAATCTGTTTTGAATATGGATTGTATTATAGTCCTGTAAGTACCCCCGCAGACTTTCGGCTGCTTTCCCCTATCGTATTGGAGCAGTCTTTAAAAAAGCAGGGACAGAACTATTAGAGCCATATCTCCACTTTGAAATTTATGCACCGCAGGAATATCTCTCACGGGCGTATCATGATGCCCCAAGGTATTGTGCAGATATTGTAAGTACTCAGGTAAAGAATGACGAGGTCATTCTGAAAGGAGAAATCCCTGCCAGATGTATTCAAGAATACAGGAACGATTTAACTTATTTCACAAATGGGCAGGGAGTCTGCTTGACAGAGTTAAAAGGATACCAGCCAGCTATTGGTAAATTTATTTGCCAACCCCGCCGCCCGAATAGCCGTATAGATAAGGTTCGGCATATGTTCCACAAGTTAGCCTAACAGCTTGCATAAGTCGTATAAAATGAGATTTGAAAGGATTAGAAGCTAATTATGATGAAATGCGAATGGATATTATGTCCTGTTTGTGGGAGCAAAACCCGTAATAAAATTAGGAAGGACACTGTTTTGAAGAATTATCCCCTTTATTGTCCAAAATGCAGACAAGAAAGATTGATTAAAGTTGACAACTTGAAGATAACTGTCATCAAAGAGCCAGACGCTTAAGACGCAGAGCCGATGAAATTGTGGAACAATTCACGAATCATCGGCTCTTTTTGTTTCGTATTTGAAAGAACAAACTCACCAAATAAAAAAAACGATATTCGGGTGGGTTATTTTGTTATACCCTAAATTACCCTCTGAATTTGTTTTTAAATTTGGAGGGATTTTTTTATGTTCTTTTTTCGGGCGGTTATTCATCTGCTCATACGAAGTAAAATTTATCAATACATAGCATATCAGAGAATGGCAGGAAACCAGTTAAAAAAATTTCTGCCAGTGCAGCGGTACTTCTCACCTTGAAAGTGGAAGTACAATCTCCATACAACAGAATTTGTATTTCCCATAACCGTGAAGGTCACAGAGCCTTTGCGGTTTTTCTTTTGTCGTTTTTTGTTGGAAAGTGCCGCAGGGCTGTTTCTGGTGTGCGTTGCCGCTCCCCGCCTCTCCATCTGGATTTTTACATTTCAAAAATTCAGATTGGAGGTATTAGCGGTGAAATACGCACCAAGAAAAGTATATATCAAAGAAAGCGGCGGCTATGTGGAACTGTCCTATACGGATTTCTGCCGTCGCAGGGAAGCCGACAAGGGATATATGGACAAGCTGTTTATCCCCGTCCAAGGTTGTCTGCTTGAAGTCGTAAGGGAGCAATACACAGACTTCTACCGAGATAAGGAACGGTGGCGTTATCTGCAAAAATTAGATACGAAGAACAGCCTGCTATCTCTGGACGGATTTACGGACAGCGAGGGGAATCCTCTGGACTTTATCGCTGATGAAGCGGCGGACATTGCGGAAACCGTTGTCAATGCGGTTATGGTGGACAGGCTGAAAGCCGCCCTGCCTTTGTTGTCGGATAGTGAACAGGAGTTGATACAGGCAATCTTTTTTGACGGACTTTCCGAGCGTGAAGTCGGGGCGAGGTTAGGCATAACCCAGAGCGTTGTGAACAAACGCAAAGCCAGAATCCTAATAAAACTAAGAAAGATAATAGAAAATTAAAATTTAAGGCGTTCAGCCCCCTTGTTTTTTCCTTTGGGAAAATGAGGGGGCTTTTCTCTGCCCTCTCAATCAATTCTGATTGGAGGAAATAAGAATGGCATACAACCACGGACGGGAGGACAGGAAATGGCGTATCTGGAAAGAAGCGGAGGAAAAGCTGCTGCGTGAGTGCGGCGTTGATGAAGCGACCATTGAGCAGATACGCATAGCGGACAGGGCAGACTTCAATTCCAACAGGCGGTTTTACCGATGGACGAATGACGTTGCGGAATACCTTGAGGACATGGCAGACAGGGAGCGGCAGGCGGAAGTGGGTACGGTTGCGGAGTTACTGGACGAGATTGAGAGCGAAAATCTCTATCAAGTATTAGTCACGGTGGACGGGCGTACCTTGAAAATCGTCCTGCTGAAAATGCAGGGGTATTCCACAAAGGAGATTGCCCCACTTGTGCATTTGACGACTGGTGCCATCTATGCGAGGTTAGACCATCTGCGGAAGAAGCTGCGGAAAATTTTATAGCTTCTAAAACAGCCTGCCATCCTGCGGGCTACTGGGTGAGGGATGGAAATCCCTCACTCATTTTTTGGCAGGAGGAAAGCGGGATGGCATATAAAGCTAAGGCGTACACGCTTCGGGAGGAATCCACGGAAAGCGGCACAAGGTATTTTATCAGCTTTAAGGACGGGCAGGGCAAATCCCACGAGTTGGAAGTGTCGGAACAGTTCTTTATGGAGTTTCGGCAGATGGAGCGCAGGAACAGGAATCTTCTCCAATGGGACGAGCGGCACAGGGAGTTTAACGAGGTATGGGACGAAACCCTTTACAGACGGGCGTTGCGTGTGCCTAAGAGCCTTGATGAACGCATGGTTGAGGAAGAACGGAATGAAACGCTCTATAAGGCGGTTGGGAGCCTTCCAGAGATACAAAGGCGGCGTTTCCTGCTCTACTACGAGTATGAGTTCAATTTTTACCAAATCGCCGCTATGGAGCATTGCACCGCTTCGGCAATACAGAAATCTGTTGCTGTTGCAAAGAAGAAAGTAAAAGCGGAAATGAGGAAATATCTCCAACCATGACCGACACCGCCCGAAAAAGAAATCTGTTTTTTATTTGTGTGGGATTGGCGGTATTACATACTCTCACTTTTTCGTGGGAGTAAATCTATTTTTAAGGAGGTCAACGCCTATGTGCAACAAAAACAAGATAACTGCCCGAAAGGAGGAAACCCATGCAGAAGTTACAGACAGTCAACGCCGAAACGCTCCTTTATGAGCCGCTTGAGAAGCCGTCCTTTGTGGTGGACAGCCTTATCCCCACAGGCTTGTCGCTGTTCTGCGGCTCACAGAAGATAGGCAAGAGCTGGCTCATGCTGAAGCTGTGCTTATGCGTGTCGCAGGGAATCCCCTTATGGGACATGCCGACAATGGAGGGCGATGTGCTTTACCTCTGCCTTGAGGACACGTTCTGCCGCATACAGGACAGGTTATTTCGTTTGACGGACGAAGCAAGCGGGCGGCTTCATTTTGCCGTGGCAAGCTGCAAGCTGTCAGACGGTCTTATCGTGCAGCTTGAAGATTATCTGAAAGACTATCCAGACAGCAGGCTCATTGTCATTGATACCTTGCAGAAAGTCCGTACAGCTTCAAAAGACAATGCCTATGCAAGCGACTATGGGGACATCTCCCTTATCAAAGACTTTGCCGACAGGCACTCTCTGGCGGTCATTGTCGTACACCACATCCGAAAGCAGAATGACAGCGACGTGTTCAACAAGGTGTCTGGGACGACAGGATTAACGGGGAGTGCGGACGCTACCTTTGTTCTGGAAAAGGAGAAACGTGCGTCTGACACCGCCAAGCTGTATGTGACGGGCAGGGACACGCCTTATCAGGAATACACGCTGCGTTTCCGTGATTGCAGTTGGGAACTTGTGGAGAGGAAAACGCAGGAGCAGCTTGCGAAAGAAACGATACCAGATGTCCTTTTTCGGTTGGTGGATTTTATGAGGGATAAGGAAGAATGGGCAGGCACGGCAACGGAACTGTTAGCCGCTATGGGGGAAACGGAAACCATACCCACGGTGATTACGAAATGGCTGAATGAATATCACACCACATTTTTAAGCGAGAACCGTATCTGCTACCAGTACAGCCGCAGGAAAGACGGCAGGCAGATTGCCCTTGCAAGGAGGGCGGGTGACAGCGGTGATGGTGGTGACAGCGATATTGGGATACCCCCCTGTTACTGTCATTGACGCTTAAAGCCGTGTAAAGTTGGCGACTCTGCCCTGCGGGTGACAGCGGTGACGGCAGTGACAGTGATTTTAGGATACCCTGCCGCTGTCATCCCTACGGGAGAACACCCCGTAAACGCAAAATGCAGGCGTGAGATTTACTCGCCCTTTTCGGTCGTGTAAAACCACCCCTGCGGTCAGAAAAATCTCTCCGATTTTTCCGACTGCGTTTACAGGGTGTAACACACTACACTTTGCCCTGCAAAGTCGTGTGCCAGACGTTCCCTCTGGACTCCCTTATGGCAGGGCTCTTACGCCCTGCTATCCTACGCCTTACGGCTTCGGATAAAAGAATGGCGGCATGACGGTGACGGCTCTTGCGAGGGGGGTATCCCAAAAACACCGTCATCATCGACATGACCGTCATGCAGGGGGTGAGGGTGACAGTTGCGGCAGTCGGCAGGGGGTATCCCAAAACTGCTGTCACCACCGTCACCGCTGTCACCCCAAAGGACGGTCACCCGCCGAAGAAAGGAGGAATTATGCCTTATGCAATCCTGCGTTTCCAGAAACGAAAAGCGGGCGGCGTTGCGGCTTGTGAACGCCACAACGAGCGGAAGAAAGAAGCCTACAAAAGCAACCCAGATATAGATATGGAACGCTCTAAAAACAATTACCATCTCATAGCACCACCAAAGTACACCTACAAGAAAGAGATTAACCGCATGGTAGCCGAAGCGGGGTGCAGGACAAGGAAAGACAGCGTGATGATGGTGGAAACGCTCATCACGGCTTCACCAGAATTTATGAACCAGTTACCGCCCGAAGAACAGAAAGCGTATTTTACGATGGCTCTGGATTTCATTTCGGAGCGTGTTGGAAAGCAGAATATCCTCTCCGCTGTCGTCCATATGGACGAGAGAACGCCCCATATGCACCTCTGCTTTGTGCCGATTACACCAGACAATAAGCTGTCCGCCAAAACAATTTTAGGCAATCAAAAATCCTTATCCGAGTGGCAGACCGCCTACCATGAGCGGATGTCCTCACGGTGGAATCAGCTTGAACGGGGGCAGTCCTCAATGGAAACCAAGCGGAAACACGTCCCCACATGGCTCTATAAATTAGGCGGCAGGCTTGATAAACAGTATGAAGAAATCGTGTCTGCCCTATCCGACATCAACGCCTTTAACGCAGGGAAGAAAAGGGATAAAGCGTTAGATTTACTCTCTGCATGGCTGCCAGACGTGGAGAAATTCTCTAAGGAAATCGGGAAACAGCAGGCGTATATCGACAGTTTGAAAGAGAGAATTGGGCAGGAATCAGACTATGCGGGGCGTATGCGTGATGAAAAGTACGAGCAGGAACTAAAGGTGCAGAAAGCGAATCAGAAGATATTTGAATTGCAGAGAACCAACGAGCAGATGGGGCGGCTGCTCTCAAAAAATACCGCCAGAAGTATTAGAGGAATTGCAGAAAAATCATAGAAGCAGAGCGAAAGAAAGGTAGGAACGTGAATGAAGAAACAGGATTTTAAGGTGTTAAAGACCAAAGACTTGTACCCGTTCCCCGACAATCCGTTTCATGTGGTGGAGGATGAAATGCTGTCAGAATTAGCAGAGAGTATCAAAGAATTTGGCATTGTAACGCCGATAATCACACGCCCGAAAGAGGACGGGAACGGCTATGAAATGATTGCGGGGCAGCGGCGTGTCCGTGCGTCCGAACTTGCAGGTATAAATACCGTGCCTGCATTTGTCCTGCCCTTAGACCGTGACCGAGCCATCATCACCCTTGTAGACAGTAATTTACAGCGTGAAAATATCCTGCCATCGGAGCGGGCGTTTGCCTACAAGATGAAATCCGAAGCCATGAAGCGGCAGGGTTTCCGCACAGACTTAACCTCGTCACAAGTTGTGACGAAGTTGCGGACGGACGACAAAGTGGCACAGGGCTTCGGCGTGGGCAGGATGACCGTGCAGCGTTTTATCCGCCTGACGGAACTGATACCGCCGATTTTGCAGATGGTGGACGAGGGGAAAATCGCCCTCACACCTGCGGTGGAACTGTCCTTTTTGAAGAAAGACGAGCAGGAAAACCTCTTTGCCACGATGGAGAGCGAAGAAGCAACGCCCTCACTCTCACAGGCACAGCGGATGAAACAGTTAAGCCAGAGCGGGCGGCTTGACATGGATACGATATTTGCGATTATGACGGAGGAAAAGGGCAACCAGAAAGAAACCTTGAAAATCAACACAAGCAAGCTGAAAAAATACTTTCCGAAGGACACAACGCCGAAGCAGATGGGGGACACCATCATCAGACTTTTGGAGCGTGAATTGCAGAGGAAACGGGGCAGGGACAGCCGCTAATCTTTCTTTTCGGGAGGTAAATGCAGAAAATTGAGGTATGAAGAATGAAAGAAATCCAGTATGAGATTGTAAAGGAAATCGCCGTATTGTCTGCGAGTGACAGCGGCTACACAAAGGAAATCAATCTTATTTCATGGAACGGGAGAGAGCCGAAATATGACATCCGCAGCTTTTCCCCGAACCGTGAAAAGTGCGGCAAGGGAATCACGCTGAACGCTGATGAAGCGGCGGCACTCCTTAAAGCATTACAGAAAGAATTAAACAGCGAGGATTAATGGTATCTGATTGGCAGGGCGGGGACATTTCCAAACTCTTCCCTGCCCTGTCTGGAAAGGAAGATTTAAGTATGGGCGAGGATAAGAAAGCAGATAAAAAGAGAAAGCGTATCGTGCCAAAAGCACCAGTGCAGATGATAATCAGCCGTGAATATGTCGGCACACAGACCGTTGCAGAAGCGTTTGTCCCGATTATCTCCGAGGATATTCGGAAGAAGATTGCCGAGGGCGACACCTTCGACAATGAGGGGCTGTCCGCTTAGAATGTACGCAATGGAACATGAAAACGTTAGGACAGATATGGAGGTTTAACAGTATGGCAGGAATCAAAGAAGAAAAAGAAAATCTATTTAGTCGGCATTTACTGCCGCTTATCAAAGGACGATGGCACGGATAACGAGAGTGCGAGCATTGCGACACAAAAATCCATCCTCACGGATTATGTGAAAAAGCAGGGATGGCACTTAGCAAAAACGTATGTGGACGATGGTTACTCTGGTACAAATTTCCAAAGACCAAGTTTCCAGAATATGATAAAAGACATTGAAAGCGGTCTGATAAACTGCGTGATTACGAAAGATTTATCCCGTCTGGGGAGAAACTATCTTGATTGTGGGTTATATCTGGAAGTTTTCTTCCCAGAGCATAACGTGAGGTATATAGCGGTCAATGACGGCGTAGATACCTTGAATAAATCTGCTATGGACATCACGCCTTTCCGCAACATCCTAAACGAAATGTATGCCGCCGACATATCAGTCAAGATAAAATCGGCGTACCGTGCGAGGTTTCAGCAGGGGAAATTCATGGGAACAACAGCCCCTTATGGCTATATCAAAGACCCTGCCGACCACAACCATCTGCTGATAGATGATAAAGTGGCACATGTTGTAAAAAGAGATATTCGACCTTGCATTAAAAGGGAATGGAGTTGCCAAAATTTGCAGACATCTTAATAAACAGCATATCCTACGCCCTGCCGCTTATGCGGCGGAGCGTGGCGAAACAGGCTTTGAACGTCATTTTGAGGGGAACGAGGACAAACGCTATATTTGGAGTGGGAACAGCGTGAGGGGCATTTTAAGAAGCCCGATATATGCGGGCAACCTTGCAGGCTACAAGCGGATTGCAGCCAACATGAAAAGCAAGAAACGCCCCTCTAAGCTGCCCGAAGAATGGGAAGTGATACCCGACACCCATGAGGGGATAGTCACGCAGGAGGAATTTGATATTGTCCAACAGCTTATTACAAGTCGTAGGCTTCCACAGAACAAGGGAGGATTTGTAAATATT
>VOFB01004188.1_pt1 | contig 73922 bp, 91 predicted proteins | sample 5384141 | NCBI WGS metagenome assembly VOFB01 (sample SAMN12384721, study PRJNA508395) | human gut metagenome | isolation source: healthy gut A | host: Homo sapiens
GGCAAACCGCCGCCTTGAAATCAGATGGGTTCGGTATCCTCCTCACCGGCTTCCTCCGGCTCGTCCTCGGTGGGAATCTCGAATCGCCCTTGTCCTCAGTGTAGTTTGCATCGGGGTCGAGGGCTTCTTTTTCGGCCTGCTTTTTCTGCTTCTGTTTTGTGAAAGCGTAGAAGCCGACGCCTGCCGCCAGTGCAATCAGCACGACTACGCCCAGAAAGCCCGATGCGATCTTTGTGACCTTGTTTTCCTTGGGCTGTTCCTCGCCAGATGCCGCCGCTTCTTCTGCGGCTTTCTTGGCTTCTTCCTCGGCTTTCAGCCTGTCCTGTTCCGCCTGCGCCGCTGCTTCTCCTTTTCAGCGGTATAAGCATCCGCATCTTCCTCCATCAAACCCAAAGGTCGGCTTCGTCCACAAGGTTCATAAAGTGGACGGTCTGCGTCCTTTTACTGGTCCTGTCAATCACCAGATAGAAAGTCGCACCCGACTTCGACACCAGCGTAATGAACTGCTGACCGCTGCCATCAGAATAGTTGGTGTGGTAGTCGTCTACCAGCGTCAGATTCCCTTCCGGGGTCAGAGCACCAGAGGTTTCGTCCGTGATGGTGACAACATCCTCCTCCACGACTTCCGGCAGAACCGGCTGCTCCACCGGGGGTGGCTTCGCCCTCAAAGGCAAAAGCGGGAGCCGCCATGCCAGCGCACAGCGCCGCCGATACCAGCAGCGCACCCAGTTTCTTAATCTTCATCTGCATCGACCTCCTTCTCGAAAGTTGCACCCACGGCAGACAGCGCAGCCGGAGTCGGGGTGGCGGTTGCCGACTGCCGCAGCAGGGCAGCAAGCTGTTCCGGCGTGACCTTTGCAGTCCGCACCATCTCGTTGACCTCGGCGGAATCCTCCTCCTGAATGCGCCGCTCCAAAATCTCGATACGATTGTTCAGTTTGATGCGGCGTTCCTTCTCTTTTGCCAACATCGCCCGCAGCTTATCCGATTTTTCGCTCATAGAAACTCCTCCAATCATTTTGAAAGCCGTCCGAACCCGGCGAGATGTTTCTCCCAGTAGGACGAATGAATGTTTGCGTACTTGATGGGGTCGCCAGCACTGACCATCATGCCGTTGCCCAGATAGATTCCGGTATGGCTCATGCCGGGGGTGTCGTAGGTCCCTTTGAAAAAGACCAGATCTCCGGGCTTTGCTTCGGCTTCGGAAATGTGCTGGCTTTTTTGCCACAAGCCGTTGGCAGTGGTGCGCCCCACATTGTAGCCGTTCTGGTTGTACACCCAGCAGACGTAGCCGGAGCAGTCGAAGCCTGTTTCCGGGGAGGAGCCGCCCCAGACGTAAGGCGTGCCCACATACTTTTGGGCTTCCTTGTAGATGGCGGCAAACTCGCTGTCGGTCAGGGCTTCTACCGGAATCTGATAGTCGATGCCCGGTGTGCCGGAGCCGTCCGAACCACCGGGCGGCAATCCGCCGTTGAATAGATAAGGCCGACCACCCAAGGTATCTTGGAAAATCTCGTAACGTTTCCATTGGTCGTTATTCAGTTCTTCCCGAATGACCACCTCCAAGCCACGATTGACCAGCTTGGTGTGGAAGATGCGGTACTCGTAGGGCACCTGCGTGGGGACTGGGATTCCTGCAGGAGTCATGACCCACACAGTCATATACCGGGTCTGCACCTCTACCCATGTGGTCAGCTTGTACTGTTTTTTGAATGTCTCCTTCAGCTTGCCCTGTACCTCGCCGCGGGTATAGTCATCATACAAGGTGGTCAGGAACGAGGTCAACTGCCACGGGTCATGCTCGATGGGGTCGAGATGGTACTGGTACTCGTTGTAGCCGGGATGGTCGGTGGGAGTGCGCTTGATCTTTCTTGTCCAGTTCCTTTCTCCAGCTTCTTGTAGTCCTGTTCTGCACCCCGGATGTCCCTGTCCTCGGCAGAGTACATGGTCTGCCCGGACACCTGTGTGCCACCAGAAAAGAGGATGCCGCAGGAGGAAAAGCCCGACATCACCATGAGGATGAGCAAAAGAAAAACGCCCACGATCACCAGAACGTGTGCGTTGCCCTTGGCGGCATTCATCAGCCCCTTTACGGCGGTGCTGACAGCAGTTTTGCCTTTCTCCACCGCCTGTTCTACGCTGGACCGAGCAGCGGATGCGCCGTTGGATGCCGCTTTACCGCCTGCGGTCTGCGCCGCGCCCGACCGGGCGGCGGCATAATAGCTCTGCCGGATGTCCTGCTTCTGCCGCCACCGGGAGAGCCAGTTGGAGCCTCCCTCGCTGGTGCGGATGCGCCTGCATCTTGTGCCGCAGTCGGCTCCTGTGCAGAAGATTTTGCGGTTTTGGTGCCTTCTTGCCCTGCATCTTGGCTTTCTTTTTCAGCTTCCGGGCATAGCGACTTTTGGAAATATCACGAACATTTCCTGCCGCTTTTTCGCCCTCGCTCAACGCCTGCACACCGACGTTGTCGTCCTCGTACTGGTCAACCTCGTGATGCACCGCAGACCGTGCGGCATGGGCAGCGTACATCTCCCGCTTCTGCGCCTTACTCAACCGGCTCAGTTCGTCCGGGGTCAGTTCCGCCTTGCCGAACCGCAGATGCTGTGCCTTTTCGGCAGCTTATCCGCATCGGTTTTCAGCTTCTTCTTTCGGGGCACCGACTGCTCTACCTTGGCTTTCTTCGGGGGAGAACGGGTCTTTTTGGTTGACGATTCCTCTTTGATGTTCAGCTTCGGCTCGCTCATTTCTGTGCGCCCTCCGAGACTTCACCTAACTTGGTGGTCATAATGCGGTAGAGTTCCAGATCAGTGGGGAAACGGTCCACAAACGGCAGAATGACATTGCCGAAAAACAGCAGCCCTTCGCCCTCGCCGGAGTGAGTGACGTAGGAAAGCTGGTGAGGCGAAATATTCAGTTGCTTTGCGAGAATTTGCCGGTCTCCCGCCGCCTGATTCAGCATGATGATCATGTCTGAATTTTCAAAAATATTCTCGACCTCACGAGAAGAAAGAAGGTCTTTCACGTTTTGCGTTAGTCCCGTCGGGATGCCGCCCCATTTGCGGAAACGCTTCCAGATCTCGACGGAATAAGCGGCAGTCTGCTCCTCTTTTAGGAGGAGGTGCATCTCATCCATATAATACCGTGTGGACTTGCCACTGCTGCGGTTTGCCGTGACACGCCCCCACACCTGATCCTGCACGATGAGCATACCGAGCTTCTTCATCTGCTTGCCCAGCTCCTTGATGTCGTAGCAGACGATGCGGTTATTGACGTTCACGTTAGTGCGGTGGTTGAACAGGTTCAGGGAGCCTTTCACATAGATTTCCAGTGCCGTGGCAACATGGTGGGCTTCCTTCTCGTCCTGCTGGAGCAGGGCGTTGTACAAGTCCTCAAGAATGGGCATATTCTCCGGGCAGGGGTTCGCAAAATATTTGCGGTAGATCAGATGCACACAGCGGTCGATGACAGTTTTCTCCACCGGCAGCAGCCCTTCCTTGCCGCCCACCACCAGTTCACACAGGGAAAGGATAAAGTCTGCTTTCAGGGAAAGCGGATTATCTTCCTCGGAGTAGTTGGCATTGATGTCCATGGGGTTGATGAACTGGGTACTGTTGGGGCTGATTTTGATGACCTGACCTTTCAACCGATTCACCAGCGGCGAGTATTCGCCTTCGGGGTCGTTCATGATAATATCATCGTCCGTCACCAGAAAGGCGTTTGCGATTTCACGCTTTGCTGAGAAACTTTTGCCGGAGCCGGGAGTGCCCAAAATCAAGCCGTTGGGGTTCTTCAGCTTCTTCCGGTCCACCATGATAAGGTTGTTGGACAGGGCGTTCAGGCCGTAATACAGGCTTTCTTTGCCGCTTTGGTAAAGTTCCTGTGTGGTAAACGGAATGAAGATTGCCGTGCTGCTGGTGGTCAGCCCTCGCTGAATTTCAATCTGACAGTCTGCCAGCGGCAAGCTGCTCATCAACCCCTGCTCCTGCTGAAAGTCAAGGCGGCATAGGTTGCAGTTGTGCTTCTGTGCAATGCTGGCTGCCTGAAAAACATTGTTTTCCAGCTCCTGTTCCGTGTGCCCGGTGTTCAGCACCAGAAAGGTGACAAGGAACATTCGCTCGTTCTGGCTCTGCAATTCTTTCAGCAGAGCTTTGGCATCTCTGCCGTAGGTCGCCAAATCCGACGGAATGATGTCGATATCATATCCGGCGCGGATTGCCTTTCTTCTGCTCTTCGATCTTTGCTCTATCGAGTTCGGTGATGGTGCGCTTGACCGGTTTTGATGGCACGGTTCTGGTCAACTCTGAATGTGCATGGTGACGATTTGAGACGAATCCATATCCAGAAAGTCCTTCAAAAGCTGGTCGGACAGGTCGGATGCCGTGATGCTCAAAAAACTGGCAGCGCAGTAGATGCCGCCCATCTGGAATGTCCGGGAGTTTTTGAAGGCAAAGGCGGTAGGCGCAATGGCATCCTTCACGGAAAGGCCGCTTTTCACAAGGTCTTTCCAGTCAAAATGAAACTTGGATGCGCCGTCCATGTTGAACATATCGTGCATGAGTTTCAGCCGCTGGGCACCATTCAGCGGCTTTGCCTGCACCCCCAGTCGGTGAAAGTTGTTGAGCAAATCGTTCTGGATGTGGTCGAGCCGGAGCTTGACCTGTGCCATGCTTTCGCCCTCCACGCCAAAGGTGATGAATTTGGTCTTGGTCAGACCATTATTGCCCTTGGCAAGCTGCTGGCGCAGCATCTGGGAATACTCCGCACGAACATCATCGAAACCATCTCGCTGGTACGGGATACGGATACTTTTCTCAAACTCGGTGCTGTCGGTTGCCATGTTCACAAAAGACAGCTCAAATTTGATGCTGGAATCAAAGAAGTTCAGAAAACTGCACCATTCCTCAAAAATCGCAGTCTTATCCTCCTGCTGGGCGAGCTGGTAATTGATGTCCTGATACTGGATGGTACGGGTGTAGTAATTGGGCTTCACCCGGCAGGTGCCATCCTCGAACATCCGCTGCATGGGGATGGATTGCTGGGCGGTTCGGGGCACAGCGGGCTTTGTGTTCTGCCTGCGCTTCTGCGCAGACTGCGGCTTGCTGTGCTTACCGGTCTTTTTCCAAAATGGAATCATGGGTCATGCCTCCTTTCATCAAAATCGCATAGTAGTTGTTGGTCTTGTAGGGGCGGATCTTCGGGCGGACAAACCGGGACTGCACATAGTACGACAGCAGTTTTTCCAAGGGCTGTCCGTTTTTCTCGTACATTCCAAGGAAGAACGCCGGCAGCATCACCGCCATCATGCCGAGGGTGGCGGAGGTGTTGCCGCCGGAATCCCGGAGAACAAAAAACAGCGGCACTCCAATGAGAGCCGCTGTGCCGAAACAAAGCAGTTGACGTTTCGTCAGGTTGAACGCGACCTTCGATTTTACTTTCGTCAGGTCACGGGGAACGGAAATATACGCAGCCAATCAAGCACCTCCTTTAATGCGCTCCGAGGACGGATTTCGTCACGGAACTGGTCTTGAACAGGCTGAAACAGAGCAGGACGGTGTAGCCCACAATGCTCCAGATAGAATTGATGGCATCCCCGGAAATTGCCACGCTCTGGATCAGCACGGCGTAAATCGCCACGCAGATGAGGATGAGAAAGCCTTGAAAGCCCAATGCGAACAGGCATTTCAGGTAGTTCTGTCCCATGTGCGATTGCTCGTGGTTGCCGAAGGTCGCCATCGGGATGGGGGCAAGGCTCACCATGCAATACATCTCAATCATTCTTCCGTACACGATGACGAAAATTACGATGCTCAATATCCGCATGGTGATGCCGATGAAGAAGGACTGCAGGAATAGCCCGAACAGGGGTCCTACGTCCATCTGCATCAGGCCGGCTTCCAACATCGACAGACCAATGTCGTTGACACGGGTGTTTCCGGCAATGATGCCGCTGGAATCGGACACCACCTTTTGGGTAATGTCGAACACCGCCATCACAATATCGAAGGTGTTGGAGATAAACCACACCGACACCGCCGTTTTGAAGATCCAGCGCATGATGAGGGCAGGCTCAAACTGTGCCATGTTGTTGTGCTGGGTGATCATCTCAATCAACTCATAACAGGCGATGAAGGTCAGGATGATGCCTGCAATGGGCAGCACCACATTCCGAGAAGAGCTTCGATCATCGCAAAAACGCGCGGTTCAAAGTTGGAGGGCTTGGTGCCCACCTGCTGGGCGATATTGCCGACCTGCGTGTTCACATCGTCGACATAATGCCTGCCGTCAGGATGCCTTTGATCCAGTCGGCAATGGCTTTGAGAACGGTTTCCATTCAGCAGTCACCGTCCTTTAGGTGAAGTGGTTGATAAGGGTCTTGAGGAGATTCAGGAGAAAAATAATGTGGGTCAAAAACTGCATAAGACACCGCCTTTCATTGATGGGTGGAGATTCGTACTGCAATGCGCTCCTTATGATAAAGGTCTGTTATCCACAGCAGAGATGGAGCGATTGCGTATGTACAGGCGGGAAACCCCGCCTGCGGCTCTTAGCCGAACAGACCGGACAGCAGAGGAATGAGGGTGATGCCTACCAGAGCAACGCCGCCGCCAGCCATGAGCTGCTTGATGCCCTGGGACTTTGCTTATGTGTGATAAAGAAGTAATAGAAATGTAAAAAATTTTGCCTTTCCTATCCGATACTTGCCTTTGATATCGGATAGGGCGGGCGGTCATTCGGGCAAGTCCACTTTGCCGACGAAAGAATAGTAAATCTCAATATCCTGTCTGCGTGTCCCGTTTTCATCGTAGCTGCACTCATGCACAACGATTTTCTCTACAAACTCACGCAAGAGGGTGTGGGTCAGTTCTTCAAAGTTCATGTGCTTGCGGACAATGTTCATAAACTTTTCTGCGTTTACGGTGGCGTCCTGCGCTTTAGAAAGCTCCGCCTGTATTCTGGCAACACGCTCTTTCAATTCCTGCTGTTCGGCTTCATAGTCTGCCGAAAGCTCTGTGAAACGCTCGTCAGAAATGCGTCCGCTTACGCTGTCCTCATACAGCCGCTTGAAAATGGCGGAAAGCTCACCGATACGCTTTTCAGCGGCTTCCAGTTCCTTTTTCTTGGCGGCGTTCCTGCGCTTGCCCCCATCCTCGTTCTGCTCGATCAGCAGCTTGATAAACTGCTTTTCGTGCTTCGCCGCATAGCTCGTCACTTTCCGCAGATTGGCGAGAACGCCCGCAGTCAAAAGGTCGGTGCGGATAAAATGTGCGGTGCAGTCATGGGTGCGCTTCTTGTAGTTCCCGCAGATATAGCAGTCCTGTTTCCGCTTATCGGTCTGGTAACGCTGCTGATACATGACGCTGCCGCAGTCCGCGCAAAAGAGCATACCAGAGAACAAGCCCACTTCATCATAGCGGTTCGGACGCTTGCGCTGTTTGCGTAATTCCTGCACACGCTCCCATGTCTGGGTGTCGATGATAGGCTCATGGTGGTTCTCGAAAATTGCCTGTTTCTCAATGGGATTTTCTACGCTGTGTTTGGTCTTGTAGGACGGTTTCTCCGTCTTGAAGTTCACCAGACAGCCCATGTACTCCCGGTTTTCAAGGATATGCACCACGGTATTTGTCGCCCATTTGCACTCATAGCCGGGGTGATAGCGGCGTGTGCTGCCCGTCCTGCGGTATTCCATCGTTCCCGGCGTTGGGATTTCCTGCTCGGTCAGCATACGGGCTATCTTGGTCGGACCGTTCCCGGCAAGGCACAGACGGTATATCTGCTTGACCACGGGTGCGGCTTCCTCGTCAATGATGAAGTTTTCGTCCTCGTCCATGAGGTAGCCGTACACGGGTTTGCTCGTAACAGGCTTGCCGCTCATGCCTTTTGACCGTTTTACAGCTTTGATTTTCTTACTCGTATCTCTCACCAGCCATTCGTTGAAAATGTTCCGCAGAGGGGCAAAATCATTGTCGCCCTGTGCGCTGTCCACTCCATCGTTAATGGCGATAAAGCGGACGCCTTTTTGTGGGAAAATCATCTCGGTATACATTCCCACCTGCAGGTAGTTTCGCCCTAACCGTGACATATCCTTTACGATAACGGTAGCCACTTTCCCGGCTTCAATGTCCGCAAGCATGGATTGAAAGCCCGGTCTTTGGAAGTTCGCACCAGAATAGCCATCGTCCGTGTACCAGCGCAGATTGGAAAAGCCGTTCTGCTTTGCGTAGGTTTCAAGGATACGCTTCTGGTTGGAAATGGAATTACTTTCGCCTTGCAGCTCGTCCTCATGGGATAGTCTTGGATAAAGGGCAGTGATTTTCTGGGTGGTCTGTCTTAACATAAAATCCTCCGTTTCCGACAGCCAGCCCCACTATTCCGTATTTCGATTATACCACATGGGGCGGCTGTCTGTATAGCGGCTTCTGCTTCTTTACCGCCCGGTAAAATGACGATTTCTGTGCGGCTTGTAGCGTTAGGGCGAAAGCTGGGCTTTGTGTCCTGCGGCGGCTTCCGCCTCCAGCACTTTCATCATCTTATCGGCTGCGGTGTCGGTGGTATCTTTTTTTGAAAAAGCCGGAAACGACAAGGACGGTGTTGCCCATGCGGATCTCTGTCACGCAGTCCGGGCGGCGTTCCGGGGTGGTGTTCTGCTTGTTCTCTGCCATAGGCAACTCCTTTCATTTCATCAATTCTTTTAGTCTGTTCAGCTTGGCCTGCGCCGTTTCACGGCGGAAGTTCTCTCCCGTAAAGAGGATAGGGGCGCACATTTCCAAAAGGCGGTCATAAATCCGGGCATGGGCGGTGTCCAGCGGATTTTGCAGGCTGTCCAATGTCAGATTGGTGGTAACGATTAAGGGCTTGCGGCTGCGGTAGCGGCTGTCAATCACATTGTAGACCTGTTCTAAACCGTACTCTGTGCCGCGCTCCATTCCAAAATCATCAATGATAAGCAGAGGAAAACGGCAAAGACGCTCGATATACTCGTTGCGCCCCTCAAAGCTGGCGGTCAGGTCATTCAAAATCGCAGAGAAGTTCGTCATGCGGACAGCGACTTCCTGCTCCATGAGGGCATTAGCGATACACCCGGCAAAATAGCTTTTTCCTGTGCCGACCTTGCCCCATAGCAGATAGCCGATATTTTCCTCGCGCATGATTTCCCAATGCTCCACATAGAAGTGTGCAATCTCCATTTGCGGGCATTTCCCGTTGTCGTTGGCAAAAGTCCATTCCTGCATGGTAGGATTGGTAAATCCCCGGCGTTTCAAGTCCTCCACGGTGTCAAGGTGCTTTCTGCGCTGTTCGGCGGCTTCACGCTCCAAACGCTGGGCTTTCTGGCAGTCACATTCTGCCGGGTGGCGGTCACGCCCAAACAGGGCGGCTTGCTTTTCCGGGAAGTAGGCTTCTTTCGGAGTGTGACACTTGCCGCAGTAAAGCAGTCCGTCCTCGCCCGTGTAGTCCTCCGGCTGTGGGGTAACAGCCGCCATATTCAAAACTCGTTCTGTAAACAGATTACTCATAAGCTCTCGCCCTCCTTGCAGGCGTATTCGGGTATGCCCTGTTTCGGGGCAGCCTTTGCGGTATCGTCTGCCGCCCATCTGCGGATAGTGGCGGCGTGGTTTTTATATTTCTTGCCCGTGGACGCGATATAGCCGGAAAGCCGCTCAATGTAGTACGCCCATTTTTCGGGCAGCTCCGCTTGCAGTTCGGAAAGCTCCGTATCAGTCAGAAATACATTCTCATATCTGCCATAGCTGCGGGCGAGGGCTTGCTTGTCCCTTTAACTCTCCCTCTTTTTCTAACTCTATATCTATCTCTTTCTTTATCTCTATCTCTGGTGGACGAATGTCGGACAAATGTCCGCCATTTGTCCGCGGCGGCAAAAGTGCCTTATTTTCAAGCCTTGCGGCGCGTTTCCGTTCCGCTTCGGTAGAGGATTGACCGATCATCAGCTCGATGTCGGTCATATAAAGCAACCCGCAGTCAAGCTGCTCCACAAGCCCTAACTGCTGGAAGATGGCTAATGCCCGTTCCACCGTCCCGATTTGGTGACGGGTCAGCGTGGCTATCATCTGGGCGGTATAGGGGATATGCTCGTCAAGCTGCAATCTGCCGCCATTTTTCAGCGATTTTAAGTACAGCTTCAAGAGGATATTGGAATACAAAATCCCGTCTTTCATGTCCTCCAACAGCACAATGGAATCGCTGTCGAAGAAGTTTTCTTTCAGTTTGAGGTAGTAATATTTGCGGTTATCTGCCATTGGCGGTGTCCTCCCTGTGTTTCCATCTCTTAGAGAAATACCGGGGGCAGAGGACGATAATCGCCCGGAAGCTCTGCTTGCAGCCGCGTGTGCAGCTCCGGCAAAGGTCATTGTAGGTAATACGGTTTCGGTGGTTGAGGAAAAAGCTCCATTCCAACCGCCGCTTTTTGCTCATGCGCGGCATTTCTCGCTCCTTTCTGCCGTTTCCGCTGGTATAAGCGGATAGGTCGGTAAAAATGTAGTTTCTCGGTGTCATTTTCGGGGATTTCCTGCGCTGTGCGCCCCGTTTCAAAGGTGGGCAGTATTGCGGATAGGGTGCAGGGCATATCCCCGTTTTGGTATCGTTTCGGGGCGGTTTTTAACGCTCATGTTCGTGCTTTTTCTCTCTGTCTTTCTCGCCTTGCAGGATTTGAGAAAGATTGCTTTTCACGGTATGCAGCTCCTTGACACGGGCTCTTTTCTCCCGGTATTCGTTGTAATGGGCGTTCTTTTCGGCGGTAAGCCGCTCGATTTCCGCTTGCAGGGCTTTATGGCTTGGCAGCTTGGAAACGCCATGCGCCCGAAAATAACGGGTGGCTGCGTCCGCTATGATAAAATCGCTTTCGTGCCGTTCCCGGTAGGCGCTGCGGGCTTTTTCCGTTTTCTGCGCTTTCAGACCGTCACGGGCAGGCTTGGTCTTGGCATAGGCAAGCACCTGTGTCTGAAGCTCCTTTTTCTCCCGGATAGCAGCGTCCAGGGCTTTCAGCTTGGCGGTGCTGTCCTGTAAATCCGCATTGGCGGATACAAGGGCTGCGTCCAGCTCCTCCGGCGAATAGCCGTACTGCCCGTAGGCGGCAACGGTAGCCGCCATTTGTTTCAGATTGTGGACTGCCGCCCAGCGGTCATAGCCCGCGCCCTTTCCCTCCGCTCGCTTCGCTGCCCGGTCAACCATGCGCTGAATACCGTCCTTTTCCGGGGTGGTTTGGACAGCTTTTTTGCCCTGCAAACGCTCCCTTATGTTGCGGGGGTATTCGGGTACGGTTGCGGTCTGCTCGGCGGCTCTGTGGGCGTTCTGTTCCAAAAGGGCAAGAACGGCAGCGCGGTCAAAATCATCTCCCAGCTTGCGGGCGGTAATGGGCTTTGTCCTGTCCGGCGTGAGGTAGGATAGCCGCCCTCGGCTCTCCTTGACAGTCACGCCCTGTTGCAAGAGAACGGCGGTGAACTCGCCATAGCTTGCGGCAGAGGACAGCGCGGTGCGTATGGCCTGCCGCAATTTTTCCTTGTCTGTTTCAAACTTCGTGGGCTTGGCTGGCTGCTCCTCGGCTGGCAAGGCGGCAGCTTCCTTGTCCAGCTTTGCCTGCCCTTTCCGCTGCGCCCAATACTCACGCTCGGTAATGCGGTTTTTGCTGCCATGCAAAAGGTCGATTTGATAGAGATTTTCCCGGTGGCACAGCTCCATGACTTCGGCTTTGAAGTATTCCATCGCCGCGTCTGTGCAGCGGTGTTTGCACCCGGTGCGGGTGTCTGCCGGTCTGTCCATGTAAGGCAGGAACGGAACTTCCTCTATCCGCAGAGAATTGATAACGATATGCACATGGATATTGCCGCTGTGGTTGTGTCCGTCCGGGTGGGTGCAGACAATGGCTTGGTGTCCGGGAAACTGCTTCCGGCAAAATTCCTCGCCCAACGCCTGCGCCCGGTCTACGGTCAAACCGTTGTCCACCGCGTCCCGTGGGTCAAAGCTGATAATGTAGTGGTGGCTTTTTACATCTTCCCGCTTCTGGTTCTTCCCATAGCGGAGATTGGGAGCGCATACAGGCAACGGCAAAATCCTCGTCGCCGCAGTTCAGCGTGGCTATTCGATAGTCCTCTCTGAGCATGAGCCGCCCGTTTTCATCAAGGGTGGGCTTCATGGTAAACTCGTCATGTTCAAAGGTGAGGTACTGCTCGGCTGCGCCATAATCCGCATTTTTAGAGCTGATATGTTTGAATGTTGCCAACAGCGTCACCTACCTTTCGCAGGACTTCAAACTTCAAGGCAGCAAGGTCAGAAATGGCGGCGCGGACTTCAACGGACAGGGCGTTGTATGGTGTGCCGTACTCGTTGAGGGCGCGGGCAATCTGATTGAGGTTGCCACCGATTTTTCCGTATTCGGCGGTCAGCCTGCCAACGGCGGACAACAGTTCATCATTGACCGGGGAAACGGTAACGATGGGGCGAATGGTCGCCCGTGTAATGGCTTGCCGGATAAATTCGGATTGGCTCATGTCATAGTGTTTCAGCCGCTCGGTAAAGTCGGCGTATTCTTCCTCGGTCATGCGGGTTTTGACCACATGGCAGCGGTGGGGCGTGTTATATTTTTTCTTCAAGCGTTGACCTCCTTTCTCGCCCGACAGGGCGCATGAGCAGGGTTTGGGGAAGGCACTCCCCAACAAGATTTACCAAAGGGGCAAAACCGCAGATATGCGGATTTTGGCACCGTGGTAGAATCTTGCTCTAAGAAACTGCCGCTTTCCTCGGCGGCTCTGGTTTGCGGATATACTGGCTTGCTCCACCAATATAGCGATTGCGGCGGCGTGTTCTGCCCGCTGTTCACCACTACAACGGTGAAAAGGGGGCGTTTTGGCAAACGCAGCGGAAATTTTTTTGTTTTCCCTGTCTGCTCCCTACAACAATCCGGCGGTGTGGTTTGCCAAAGATTTTTGAAAATGGGCGCAAAAAAAGCAGTAAACCTTTTCAAGATTTACTGCTTATCTGCCGCTGTGATGGGCGGCGGTATTAAATTGTCAGCCGTTTTTCAAATGGAACTTATCTGCAATCGCTTTCTTTCTGCTTTCCAATTCCTTTTCTGTAATCTTCCATAATCCTAATGCAATGATCTGCTATCTTTTGCATTCCGAGTTCTTCAAAAAAGGCAATTTGTATTTTCATCAGTTCTTCACAAACAGTCAACTTCTGCTCATCCATATTGCTAATAGCAAGCCATGGGAACGCTTTATATTTCTTAGTGTCCCCAATGAGAAAGTACCCTATCAACTCATTTTCACGGAAAACGAAATAGAATTGTGGGCCTGAACCTGGAACTGACTTTTCCATAATTTGCTGCATTGTTTTCACGCCGCCGTATGCCGGAAAAAAACCTATTCGCTCAAGAGCATTTAATATGTCAATCCTTTTATCTGTGGGTATGTCTCTATAATTGATAATCTGTTCCATTTGCTCTACTCTCATTGAAGTTTAATTTGTCAGGCTCTAATTATACAACTTTTCTGTTTAGCGGTCAAAGCGGAACTTCAACAGGCTTTCTATCAGTTGCCTGACGATATGCTCCTGCATATCCGTGTTAATCTGTCCGTCCATTTTCGCACAAGAGCGGACATATCCTGCATAATGGGATAGGACGGCGGCAACAGCTTCCGGGTCGCCCTCGCTTGCCTTAACGATTGTCTCATAGGGAAGTAGCTGGTTCATAGGACAAGCCCTCCAACTCTGCCCGTAGCCGCCGTAAAATCATCTGAATACGCCGCCCGGTTGTGTTGCCAGCCCGTCCATATCTCCGTCCAATCTCCCTATGCGTCAATCGTTGGAAGTAGTACAAGAAAATGATTTCCTGTTCCATCTGTGATAGTGCGGACAGGGCTGCGGCAAGCTCTGGACTTTCCAAAAGCACCATCTGACCACAGACGAAAAGCGGATAGCTGGTCATGCCGGATTGCTCCGCAAAGTATTTATCTGTGGTACTGAATGGATAGTGTTTTTCTTCTATCAGATATTCAAGCGAGATTTCCCGCTTGCGGTGGCTCCGTATGCTCCGGGCTGCGTCTATGGCAGCGTGGCGAATAACAGTCTTGCAAAAGGCATCGTGTGTATGCCGGATATGTTCTTGATACTTTTCGTGTTCGGTCATGGAAAATCCCCCTTTCTGAATAATGGCAGAGGGCGGCAGCATCTTGTGCTGTCGCCCTCTTGATTACCGAACAGCAAAGACGGGCGGGGCTGTCAACGGCGGCGCATTTGCGCCGTTCATCTTGACCGTTGACAGGCTCGGCTGGGTTTGCTATCTGCTCACGGCAATTCACTCTCATTGATAGGAATTGCTTCAAGTTCCGTATTCAAATTGTTCCAATAAGAGCCAATATCCGCACTTGTGAAATACTTAAAACCGCCTGCTTCTGACTTCAATTCGCCGTTTTTAACTCCATAGCAGGCGTAAATCAAATCGTAGCTTGTTCCATCTGAGAGGTTAAATCTAAAGCTGGTCACATCTGCTCCGGCAGTTTCCTCAGTTGTTTTGTCTTTTAAGGATAAGCCCTTGAACTTATCATACAGGGTCTTTATATCATTTTCAGCAACAACTACTTTCTTTTCTGCTGATGCAGGCACTCCGTCATAGTGGTACATTTCAACGTTTTCGACATCTTCAACCTCAAATGGGAAGTCGATTTTGACAGGCTCATAAGCAATGTTTATAGGTAACAGAAAGAGAGCTGTAAAAATTGCAATGATACAAAGAGCGATGGAAACGAGAACAGCAATCGTTATCTTTTTTCTGCCTCTCTGCTTTTCTTTTGCCTCATGGCGCATAATAACGCTTTCGCTTTCTTCGTGAAGAACATCTTCGTTCGTGTGAGAAAGCAATTTCTGATAAATTGCGTTACAGTCAGCACAGGCGTTCAAATGCTCTTTTACCATCTCTGCGCTTGCTTCGCTGCAAGCACCGTCAACATACAGCGGAACAATATCTCGAACAATATCGCATTGTTTACTCATGCTTTTCATCCATCCTTTCTTGAATTTTTCGCTTTGCACGATGATAAGTAACTCTCGCCCATGATTCTGTTTTTCCAAAAATTGCAGCGATTTGTGAAAAAGATAGTTCCCCGAATACGCGAAGCTGAAAGACTTCTTTGTATGGTTCTTCCAAACGGTGAAGAACTAGGTGTATGCGGAACGCCATATCAGAATCTGCAACTGAGTTCTCAACATTTTCATTTGATGGCAAGTCATTGATTTCACTCACATCAGCTACTCGCTGACGGCTTCGCATTTCATCATGGTAAAGGTTTTTTTTGCTATGGAGCAGAGCCATGTCAATTCATCTGACTTACCTTTGAATTGTGATGTTGTAGAGACAGCCTTATAGAATGTGTTCTGCGTGATTTCCTCTGCTATCTCACGATTTTTGGCAAGAGAAATAGTATACGAGTATACCTGTAAATAGTAGGCTTTATAGAGTTTTTCATAGTCCATACTTGTCATCACCTCCTTCAGCTTCATAGGTTAGACGGAGAAATCGGAATTTCGTTACAAAGAAGTTTGAAATTTTTATACCTTTACGCTACTCTTGCTTTGTGCGGACTATTGGTAGACGCGCATTAACGGCAAGTAAAGAGATTGCTGTGTCAGCTTGATATGTTCAAATGCTAATTAAGTATAGCATACAGCTATGAATTTTTCTATTGCGTTCCCCTGACTTCGGAATAGTGGCAGGGCTGGCTATCCTTGTTTTGCTTTGTGCTTCTCTACCGTACATGAGCATTGGCGCCGGGGTTGTCGTTACCATAACCTTCCAGCAGGTTGATGGCACCCCACACGCCGAGACCGGCACCCAGAGCGACAACCAGAGTCTGAAGAACTTCGATAGCAGAGTTAAAGAATTCCATAGTCGTTTCTCCTTTATAAATGAAAGTTGTAGACCGTCCGTACACACCTGAAGCTGCATGATGAAGCCGAAAACTGCGGCGGGAGTGGGCTTGCTGGTGTACCTCTCTGGTCCTGGATAAAATAAAACCGCCTACCGGGTCAGGCAGACGGGAGCGAATCAGCGTCAATCACAACAAATTCATCATTGGGATTGATTTTTTCTTTTCGGTTCAGATATTTTTCTATATCAAAGGTGTTTTTGGAGTCGTAGTCCGAGGTCAGCTTGTAGTTGGGATGCTGGGTCAGGTCGTACTTGTCAGAGAGAAAAGGTCTGACACCACGCAACTGCAAAATACACTTGCCGCCGTCCAGCACCGCAAGCTCGTCCCGGCTCAATAATTCGTGACCAAGTTTTTGGAACGATGTTCCGTAGGATGGCGAATTACCGCGCGTGTCCGAAGTGTTAAAAGAATCAATCGTTTCTTTTCCCAGTATTTCGGACAGGTCTTTCAGTGTACCGGGTTCCGAGCCTCCGAGGAAAATCTGGCTGTCCATGTTGCCAATGATGGTATCGGCATTGTCCTTGTAGATTGCTTTCAACTGGCTTTTCGCCTGCAAAACAAGGCAAGCAGAGATCTCACGGCTGCGAATGGTCGCCACCAATTTCTCAAGGTTTGGAATCTGCCCGATGTTGGCACACTCGTCGATCAGGCAGCGCACATGGATGGGCAGCTTGCCGCCGTACACATCATCTGCTTTGTCGCACAGCAGATTGAAAAGCTGGGTGTAGACCATGCTGATGAGAAAATTGAAGGTGGAATCCGTGTCCGACATAATGAGGAACAGCGCCGTTTTCTTATCGCCCAGCGTGTCCAGTTGCAGTTCATCGTACATGGTAAGATCTCGCAGCTCTTGGATGTCGAAGGGAGCGAGCCTCGCGCCGCAGGAAATGAGGATGGATTTTGCGGTCTTTCCGGCAGCCAGCTTGTAAAGTTTGTACTGACGTCCGGCAAAGCTGTTGGGCTTCTTTTTTGCCAGTTCTTCAAACAGCAGATCCACCGGGTTCTGGTATTCTTCATCGTCCTCCAGCACCTGCATGGTGTTGAGCATTTCCAGCAGGGTCGCAAAGTTCTGTTCCTCTACCGGGGCTTCATAATGCAGATAGGCGATAAGCGCAGTCAGCAAAAGACGTTCCGATTTTTCCCAGAAAGGGTCTCCGCCGCTGCCTTCGCCCTTGGTGTTGGTCATAAGGGTAGTGACCAATTTCAGAATGTCCTTTTCGCTGTGGACGTAGCTGAACGGGTTGTAGTGCATGGACTTTTTGAAGTTGATGGTGTTCAGAATCCTGACCTTGTAGCCGTTCATCAGGAGGGCGTTCCCGCACTCGACCACGATACTGCCTTTCGGATCGGTGACGACATAGGAGCTGTGGCATTGTAAAAGATTGGGCTTGAGCCAAAACCGGGTTTTGCCGCTGCCGGAGCCGCCCACCACCAGCACATTTTTGTTCCGGGCGTTTTTGGGGTCCGGCGGGCGATTGCTCATCATTAACCGCTCTGTCTTAGTTAAAATGATGTTGTCGGCAAACTTCGGAGCCATGAATGGCTCAATATCCTTGGGGGTGCCCCACCGGGCAGAGCCGTATTCCATGCCGTGGCGGTACTTCTTTGCGTTTTTGCCACGCAGATAGACCGCCAGCCGCAGCCCTACGCCGCAGCACAAGCCCACCAGCAAATCCAGCGGGTGCAGACTGGGCAGCGGGTTTGCAAACGCCACCGGGATTGTGCCCATCATGGACATGATCTTATCGCCCAGCTCCTTGCCCTCAGCAAGCCGCCATGCTTCACCAAAATTTGTTGCCACCAGACCTAGTAAAATATAGGGCAGATACAGTGCCAGCAGCTTTGTCAGCTTTTTCGTGGTCACAGTCCACGCTCCTGTTCCTTGTGCCGGACTTTGCCGGGGAGTTCTGCCGCCGCCTGCACCAGTTCATGCAATCGTGCCAGCACCGAGGGGCGTTTGTCCTTGTTGAGCAAAGATGCCGAATATTCTTTGAACGCCGAGTTGAAGGCTTCTGCGTCCGGGGCTTTGAAAAAGACCAGATACCGGGGCGGCACCTCAGAGGTGTCCTTGCGGATGGCGTAGTCGATGCCGTACTTTTTGGCATAGCGTTCCAGACCACGGATGCCGGTCTTGCTGATCTCCACGCTGGACACGCCCCGGTTCTGCCGCAGAAGAGTGCGGACGCTCTGCTTACCTTGGGATGCCTTGGACTGGTACAGCCGAAACGCCGCTTTAACTGCCCGCAGGACAGTCCGGGCAGACAGCTTCGTGGTGGAGATCATAATGTTGAATGATTTCTGTTCGATTTCTTCCTGCACTGCCATCACCTCCCGTGCAGCAGGGTGATTTTAGCGGTCATGCTCTGCCGTGGGCTTGGAACGGGGCTTTTCTGCCGGAGGTTCATCAGGCACCGGCAGCACCAGCAGACGGTTGCCCAGTTTCAGAAAGGCTTCTGGCTGATGAAAAAGCTGCTCATATTTCTGCGCCATCTCCGGGGGCAGGGATGCGAAATCCTCCTCGCCCAGACCCACCACGAGAAAGTCTCCGGCAACGGCATCGTACATCTGCCCGTTTTCATCCCGCAGGGCACGGTTTAGGGGCAGTCCCATGAGCTTACCATCGTCATTGCAGATGATGGCCACCGGGTCTGCAAAGGGGTAAACAGCAGCAATCGTGCCGCCCACCGCCTCCTGCAAGGCTTTCAGGTTGTTGTCAATCTCGACCTGCTGCGGATGCTGTCCCGGTGCAATTTTCAGCACCGAAAGGGTATTTTCATTCTGTTCCATTATCATTCTCCTCAAAGATGGTGCTCTCCTGCCCGACATGGGCGGCGTTCAGCAGAGCCGCTGCGAAGAAACCGAAAATGGCACCCGCTTCAAAAAATGCGAAACCGATAAAAAAGTTCAGCATAGCACACCTCAGTCGATGCAGATGCAGGGCAGCTTCTGGTCGTCTGCCATCAGGGTGATGCTGTGGCTTGCCAGATACTTCTGGAACAGGTAGACCTCATCAATGGTCAGCGAGATGACCTCGCCGTCCATGTTGGTGCGGACCAGAATCACCGGGCCGGTCAGGTAGTGCTTGCCGCCCATCTTCAGCACCTGCGCCGAATTGTAGCAGAGCAGCAGTGAGGTATCAGGGAGGTTCAGGCAAGCATCATCCTCCTCAAAGCAGGGCAGGATGCCGGGAGCCTCATCCAGCGTGATGACGGTCAGTTCCATATCCGGGGCAATGGCTGCGAGATAGACCTCGCCGCCCCGGTTCGCTGCCAGTGCAGCACAGATGCGCACATCAATGGTGATTTCCTCGGAGCGGATGGTACGGGTAACGTTGTTTTTCATAGGCGTTTCTCCTTTTGTTTGCAAAAGAAAAAGACCCCATCGGGTCTTTCGTTACGGTATAAGTCAGCGTTCGTTCTGCCGCTGCTGTTTTCGCTGCCACTGCTCCAGCAGCTTGATGATGGTGTCCTCCATCTGTTTCGGAGTGTAGCTGCGGGGAAAGTATTTCCGCAGGGTGTCGTTTTTGATGACCACCTTGTCCAGCTCGTCCTTTTTCTCTTCTCCCATAACCGCAAAGGCAACGTCATACGAAAAGTGCCCTTCCTGCGCCAGCTTTTTGAGCCGCTGCGCTTGGGAAAGGGACGGCGCATTCTGGGTGTCGTTCATTGCTTCTAAAAAATCCCGCTGTTGGCTTTCGTCCAGATAGGACAACTCCACAGCGGGATTAAAGGCAATTTTCTTTTCGTCTACCATGTCCAGCAGTTCGGGGATGAGGTTGGCCAGGCGGATGAATCGGTGCACCTGACGTTCACTTTCGTTTGCGTCTGCGCTCACTTGCGATACGCTCCACAACTTCTCGCCAACTTGGCGAGAAGTTAAATCTGACCTAGCACCTTGATTTTTTAGAGCCTCCAGCTTCATTTTGTAGGCAAACGCCCTCTCGCTGGGCAAGATGTTCTCACGTTGGAGATTGCTATCCACCATGAGCAAAACTGCGGCATCATCATCCATGTTGCGGACAATGACCGGCAGGGTGTCCAGTCCGGCAAGCTGTGCAGCGTGCTGACGGCGGTGCCCGGAGATGATTTCATAGCCACCCTCCGGGCGTGGGCGGGCGATCAGCGGAGACAACACGCCGTACTGTTCCACGCTTTCCACCGTACGTTGCATGGATTCATCATCCAAGACCTTAAAGGGGTGGTTTTTGAAAGGGAACAGCTCTCCGATGGGAATCTGCTGCACCTGCTCCCGCTGCTGTTCCTGTCGGGATTCTTCCGTGGAGAAAATGTCATCTGCCCCTTTCAGCGACACGCTTAAGCTGCTTTTCGGCATTCGCCAGCACCTCCTTCGTCAGAGATTGGTAGGCTTCTGCCACCTTACCTTTGGGATCGTGCTGGAAAATGCTTTTGCCCACTGCACTGATTTCCGTAGCACGGACAGACCGGGGAATGGTCTGGTCGAACACCTTGATCTTGCTGCCGTAAGCACCCCGAATCAGGTTGTCGATTTGTTGCCCGTAGTTGGTGCGGCTGTCGGTCATAGTCAGCAGGATTCCCTCGATTTTCAATTTCGGGTTGATCTGCCGCCGGACCTTCTGCACCGTCTGCAAAAGCTGTTCCAGACCTTTCGCAGACAGGTACTGCGCCTGCACGGGAATCAGGGTGGTGTCTGCCGCTGCCAAGGCATTGACGGTCAGCATCCCAAGGGAAGGAGTGCAGTCCAGCAGAATAAAATCGTACTCGTGCTTTGCTCCTTCCAGCACCTGTTTGAGCATCTTTTCCCGGTTCATGCAGTTGACAAGGGACACTTCCAGCCCTGCCAGTTCGATATTGGCTGGAATCAAGTCAACACCTTCTGCATGGTGCAGAACACCCTCGCCGGGTGGAATGCTCTGGTCGTTCATGGCTTTTGCCATCAGGGTGGAAAGGGTGGTGGGCAGTTCATCGGGCTGCTGCCAGCCCATGCTAATGGTCAATGACCCCTGCGGGTCAGCGTCCACCAGTAGGACCTTCTTGCCCTCCATCGCCAGCCCGATGCCAAGATTTTCACAGGTGGTGGTCTTGCCGGTGCCGCCTTTCTGGTTGACGATGGCAATCGTAATTGCTTTCTTTGAAATTTTCATCACCTCCGCATCGCTAAGTCGTGGTTGGTTTGGTTCTGGTAGGAAAGCTGCATCGTGGTGGGTGCGTTGTACAGAGAAGCGAGCAGGTATTGTTTCATGTTTCGGATCGGGCTGCTGTTCTCTGCAAGGCACTTCAGCACAAAGCGGATATGGTCGGCGTTTAGCTTCATAAAGCGGCTGCGCACCACCTCGGCGGGCTTATCGTCCCCGGCAATGTGCAGCAGCTTGCGGTTGGTAGCGCAGGTGTCCACCAGCAAATTCACGATTTGATAGATGGTATCTTCATCATCCGGGTAAAGCCGGAGAAGAAGGTCTATCTCCAAAGAACATGAAAAATATTCTTCGAGCAGTTCACGATTCTTCATCTTCTCCGATTCGTCGGAAAGGATAGGATTCGTATTATTCATCTCTGTTTTATTCTCTTTTTTCTTAATACCTCGTGATTTTACCGGGTCTTGACAAGCGATTTTAGAGCCACAAGAATCGTCATTATCACGATTCTTGACACTCTCCTTTGAAGATTCTGCCGAAAAGTTTTTCACATACACCAAACATGGCTTTCCTTGCCCTCGACGTTTTCGTTCAATCAAACCAAATTCTTCAAGTTCCCGGAGCAGTCTGGTCGCTTTGTTGTCTGCGCAACGCAAAGCCCTCTTGACATCCTCAATCGTGAAGATGATGAACACGCGACCTTTTTTGTCAAACCATTCATTTTTAACAGAAAGGCTCATGCGGTCAAGCAGGATGCCGTACAGAGTTTTGGCATCGGTTGACAGATTTTGAAACCGCTGCTCCTGAAAAAGAGCCTTTGGAATGCGGTAGAACGAAAACAGCTCTCCGGCCTGTCCGTAAAAATAGTCAAGGGTCATACAATTCTGTCAAGGATGAAAAAACAACGATGATTCATTGACATGGTTGACAAATCCTCCTTATAGATAATTCGTGCAAACAAAAAGCGCAACTTCGATTGATGAAAATCGGAATTGCGCGATGTAACTTAGCCGGGGGAGAATGGTCATTTGTCAGGGTCGGTTGACCACAATTTGACCACAAAAAGAAACGAAACGTCTTGACATCCAATGAAACAGAATGATATAATACATTTGAAATTTAACGATGCTGAGTCCAGACAGCATCGGATCGTACATTGTGTTCTCGATAGAAGCACAATGGGGTTCAAGAGGCCGTGAGTTCGATTCTCGCCACTCGGACCAAACAGAAATAATCCGAACTTGTTTCCGATAGGAGATGGGTTCGGATTATTTGTTTTCTTCGGAAAATTCGATGTCCGGCATTTTTAGTGTTGGCCGATTAATTTTAATGGAATCTTTATACTTCTACAATTTTCTTTACGACTCTTTTATCTATTCCATGCTAATCTTTATGCACACGGATAGGTAAAGGAGCTTTTATGATTCAATATCCTCGTTACAGGCAGCACCGTTTTTCTTCTTTTCAGGTCATTATTGCAGGGTTTGCGGCAGTTGATCTGGTGGGCGCATTGCTTCTGATGCTCCCGATCGCTGCACAGCAGCGATGCGTTACACCGTTCCATGAGGCACTGTTTACTTCCACCTCCGCCCTTTGCGTGACCGGGCTTGTGGTACAGGATACCGGCAGCTACTGGTCGGCATTCGGGCAGAGCGTGATCCTTCTTCTGATCCAGATCGGAGGACTGGGCGTCATTACAGTAGGCGCTGCCTTTGCGCTGCTTTCCGGGCGAAAGATCTCCCTCAAGCAGCGCAGCACGATGCAGGAAGCTACTGCTGCCCCACAGATGGGCGGCATCGTGCGGCTGACAGGCTTTATTCTGCGGATCACCGCCCTGTTTGAATTGGCCGGTGCTGCACTGCTGCTGCCGACATTTTGCGCCGATTATGGTTTGCGCGGGATCTGGTATGCACTGTTTCATTCCATTTCGGCGTTCTGCAATGCCGGGTTTGACCTGCTGGGAACAGAGGGGGCAAAATTTGTTTCGCTGACACGGTATGCAGGTGACCCATTGCTTACCACAGTGATCGCGGCCCTGATCGTCTTTGGCGGCCTTGGCTTTCTGACATGGGAGGACATTTGTACATATCGCCTTGATTTTCACCGTTATCGGATGCAGAGCAAGGTGATCCTTGTCACAACGGCGTTTCTTCTGGTATTGCCGGCGCTGTACTTTTATTGCTTCGAGTTCACGGCAGGCTCTGCCCGGCAGCGCATTTTATTGTCGATGTTCCAATCCGTTACCCCTCGTACTGCCGGCTTTAACACCGCCGATCTTGCTGCGATGGGCAGCACTTCGCAGGCATTGATGGTGGTTCTGATGCTGTTGGGCGGTTCGCCCGGCTCCACGGCAGGCGGCATGAAAACCACAACATTTGCCGTTCTGCTGGCCAATATGTGGGCAACCTTCCGCCGCAGAGAAGATGCGGAATTTTTCGGGCGGCGCATAGATGGTTCCGCGGTCAAGAATGCTGCCACGATTGCAGGGATGTATTTGACGCTGTTCTTCCTCGGAGCCTTTGTCATTGCTACGGCAGAGCAGCTGCCGATGTCGGTCTGTCTGTATGAAACTGCGTCGGCTGTGGCAACGGTAGGTCTGACATTGGGCATCACGCCGCAATTGGGCATCCTTTCTCAGGGGGTGCTGATCGCACTGATGTTTTTGGGACGTGTTGGCGGATTGACGTTGATCTACGCGGCATTTGGCAGCAGCCCTGCCCACTCTCGTCTGCCGCAGGAGAAGATTGCGATCGGATAAAGGAGACAAGTATGAAATCGATTCTTTTGATCGGGCTTGGCCGTTTTGGCCGCCATATTGCGCAGGAACTGAATGAGCTGGGTCATCAGGTCATGGCGATCGACAGCAATGAGGACCGTGTGAACGCCGTGCTTTCCTATGTGACGAATGCACAGATCGGTGACAGCACCAGCGAATACTTTCTGCGTTCCCTTGGCGTTGGCAATTTTGATGTGTGTATCGTAACCATCGGCGGCAATTTTCAGAGTTCGTTGGAAACAACATCACTGCTCAAGGAGCTGGGCGCAAAGCTTGTGGTCTCGCGTGCAGAGCGGGATGTACAAGCCAAGTTTCTGCTGCGCAACGGTGCGGATGAAGTGGTCTACCCGGAAAAGCAGCTGGCCAAGTGGGCGGCGATCCGATATAGCTCCGAACACATTCTGGATTATATCGAGCTGCAGGACGACCACGCCATCATGGAAGTGACTATTCCGCCGGAATGGATGAATCGCACGATCGGCGAGATCAATATTCGAAAAAAGTATAACATCAACATTCTTGCACTGAAAAAAAGACGGAAAGCTCGATATGAGCATTACGCCGGATACGCAGCTGTGCCGGGATGAAAGTATGCTGGTTTTGGGGAAATACGCATCGATCCAGAAGTGTTTCCGGCTCTAAAATGATAGGACGGATCGTATGGATGTCGCTTTGTTATTGATGGTTCTTGGAGTCATGTTGAGTGGTTTCCGGGCAGCAGATGCGCTGGATCACATACGACGGGAGATCCTTCGACAGGAAGGAAAAAGACGTGGCTGGTGGTCGTAACCATCAAATTGTGCTATACTGTGGGCAAGGCAGGTGATCTTTATGAATCAGAACGACCCACCCACTGAACATATTCTGGCGTGTCTGTCGTCCTCTCCCTCCAATGCAAAGATCGTGCGGACGGCGTCAACGATGGCAAAGGCGTTCGGCGGGACCTTTACAGCTCTGTATGTCCGGACGCCTGACTCGGATCAGATGGGAAAAGAAGACTGTCGGCGCTTGCAGCAGCACATTCGTATGGCAGAGCAGGCAGGTGCCGACATTTCTACGATCTATGGAGATGATATTCCGCAGCAGATCGCAGAGTTTGCCCGCATCTCCGGCATTACAAAAATCGTACTGGGGCGCTCCAGCGTACATCGCCGCCATTTCTGGAGTGGACCGTCACTGACTGAAAAATTGACGCTGACTGCGCCTAATCTGGATATTTATATCATCCCGGATGCTTCTGCAGAGAACGGCTACGGTTCGGGACGGAAGCTGTTCACCCGTCCGCTTCTGCCTTCTGTCCGTGATCTGCTGATCACCGCAGGCATTTTGAGCGGCATCACGCTCATCGGCTTCTTTTTCCTGCAGCTGGACTTTGCGCGCTATAATATTATTATGCTCTATATGCTGGGGTGCTGTTCACCGCATTGTCTACCAGCGGTTACACCTGCGGTGTGCTGGGGTCCGTTGCCAGTGTAGCATTGTACAATTTCTTCATGACCGAGCCATACCTGACATTCCATGCGTATGATCCCGGTTATCAGGTTACATTTGCCCTGATGCTGACCTCTGCAATCATTACCTGCACCCTGACAACGCGGTTGAAGGATCATGCAAAAATGTCTGCACAGGCAGCGTTCCGTACAAAAATACTCTTTGACACAAACCAGCTTTTGCAGAGAGCAAAAAGCGAGGAAGAAATCCTCTCTCAGACAGCTTCCCAGTTGATGAAGCTGCTGAACCGGAGTCTGATCGTTTACCCGGAACAAAACGGAGATCTTGGGTCAGAACAGGTTTTTGAGATTGATGGGGAAGTGCCGTGTAACATCTTTTCTGCACCGGAAGAACGGGATGCAGCAAACTGGACGTTTGCCAACAAAAAGCGTTCCGGTGCAGGCACGGATAGCTACCCGGATGCAAAGGGGCTTTATCTTGCACTTCGGACCGGAGGCGGCGTGTTTGGAGTGATCGGGATCGATCTGTCCGAAAAACCGCTGGATGCCTTTGAAAACAGTGTGCTGCTTTCCATTCTGGGCGAAGGTGCGCTGGCCATCGAAAACCGCAGAAACGCGCTGGAAAAAGAGCAAGCTGCATTGCAGGCAAGGAATGAAGAGCTGCGGGCAAACCTGCTGCGCACGATCTCCCATGATCTGCGCACCCCGCTGACCTCCATTTCCGGCAATGCCAGCAATCTGCTTTCCAACGGAGAAACGCTGGATACAGAGACCCGGAACAAGATCTGCACCGATATTTTTGACGATGCGCAATGGCTGATCGGTCTGGTGGAAAATCTGCTTTCTATCACCCGCATTGAAGATGGGCGGATGAATCTGCAGATCTCGCCGCAGCTGATGGACGAAATGATCGAAGAAGCACTGCATCATGTCAACCGGAAAAGCTGCGAACACACCATCACAACACAGTATGGGGACGAGATCCTCCTGGTCAATGTGGATGCACGGCTGATCATGCAGGTCGTTGTCAATCTGGTGGATAACGCCATCAAATACACCCCCGTGGGCTCGGTCATTCAGATTTCGGCTTACCGGAAAGACCATCAGGTCGTAGTGGACGTTGCAGATAACGGTCCCGGCATTCCGGATCGCGCAAAAGCACAGGTGTTCGAGATGTTTTATACCGGGCAGAGCCGCATCGCAGACAGCCACCGCAGCCTTGGACTGGGCTTGCCCCTCTGCCGTGCAATCTTGACGGCTCACGGCGGAACATTGACCCTGCGTGACAACATTCCCAATGGCAGTGTCTTTTCCTTTGCATTGCCGCAAAGCGAGGTGAACATTCATGAATAAGCCGTCCATTCTGGTCGTAGAGGATGATGTTCCTGTACGGTGTCTGATCACAACGACCCTGAAAACCCACGGCTATAAATATCTGACTGCTTCCAATGGGGAAACGGCGATCATGATGACTACCAGCCACAACCCGGACATCATGCTGCTGGATCTTGGGCTGCCCGATATAGACGGCATCGAGGTCATCCGCAGCGTCCGCACATGGTCGAACCTGCCCATCATCGTCCTGAGTGCCCGGAGCGAAGATTCTGATAAGATCGAAGCACTGGACAACGGCGCAGACGATTATCTGACAAAGCCGTTTTCCGTGGATGAGCTGCTGGCAAGACTGCGTGTAACGCAGCGCCGATTGAATCTGCTGGCTTCTGACGGCATAAACAGTCCGGTTTTTGTCAATGGTCCTTTGAAGATCGACTTCTCGGCAGGCTGCGTCTGGTTGAGCGAGAATGAATTGCATTTGACCCCCATCGAGTACAAGCTGCTGTGTGTGCTGGCGCATAATGTGGGCAAAGTGCTGACGCATACCTCCCTCACGCAGAAAGTATGGGGCAGTACGCAGGAAAATGACATTGCCTCCTTGCGAGTTTACATGGCATCCCTGCGCAAAAAATTGGAACGATGCCCGGATGCGCCGCATCTGATCCAGACCCACGTTGGTGTCGGATACCGGATGCTGCGCGCAGAAAATGATGAAGCATAGTAAAAAACAGGGTGCGTCCACCCGGACGCACCCTGCCAAAAGCCACAGACAATAGCGATAAGCTGTAAAAAGAAGCATGGACGCCCCCGAAAAGGAGAGCGTCCATGCTTCTTGCTGTATCCGAATGGAGGAGATTGCGAAATCAGTGATTGTCCGGGCAGACGATTTCCAGCATCTGATCGAAAACCTCTTCCATCTGCCGCACCAGTGTGAACTGGGTGCGGGCGCGGTCGAGGTTGTGGTTCGGGCGGGCAATATGGAAATAATGGTCGCCCTCCAGATAGTCGGTCAGAAAACGGATGCCGCATTCCAGCGTCATGAGCCTTGCACCCCATGCAAGGCTCTTTTTTTCTGCCATGCTCATGGATGCCCCGGCAGTGGAGAGATACCCTTTGGCGAACACTTCGTACAGATGCAGGTCAAAATGGACTTTGCTCTGGTCAGGTTCGTCCTCAGCGCAGTCGTTGGCACCGGTGCGGATGGAATCGCCGAAGTCGTAGGCCGAAAGTCCCGGCATCACGGTGTCGAGGTCAATGACACAGATGCCTTTTCCGGTAGCGGCATCGATGAGGACATTGTTGATCTTGGTGTCATTGTGGGTGACGCGCAGAGGAATTTCGCCAGTTGCCAGCTGATCCAGCAGGACATGGCAGTCTTTCTCCCGCGCATGGATAAATTCGATTTCCGGCGCAATATTTCTTTGCGCGGCCCAGTGCATCGGCGGCGAGGGCTTTTTCAAAATTGGCATAGCGGTTGGGCGTGTCGTGGAAACGGGCGATGGTCTCGTGGAGGGTGGAGGCCGGGTAATCCGCCAGCTGGTTCTGGAATTTGCCCAGTGTCTCGGCCACGGTGCGGAAGTCGGCTTCGCTGCCGACCTGCTGCAAACAGATGGTATCTTCTACAAAGTCGTAGGCACGCCATGCGCCGCCGTCTGCATCCAGATAGCAAGTCGACCCCGACAAAGTTGGGATGACATTCAGCGTTTCCCGTGCTGGGTCGCCGCCCTCGGCAAGAATTTTCGCCCGCAGATGCCGGGTCACGCCGCAGACATTCTCCATCAGGCCCACCGGGTTAGTAAAGGTATCTGTGTTGATGCGCTGCAAAATAAAGCGTTTGGAATGATCTTCCCGCCAGACCACAAAGGTGTCGTTGATATGCCCCTCACCATAGTGGTGAGCATCGCAGAGCACAGGCCCGCCAAAATCAAAGGCATTTGCAGCAGACTGGAGCAGAGAAAGGGTAACGGATTTCATCATAAATTCCTCGCGTTATACTTCATGCCGTTTTGACGGGACAGGGCGTTGTCCCTGCCGCACCTGACGGCGGTATTCATTGGGGGTCAAGCCTTCCGCCTTGCGGAAGCATTGGGAAAAATAGCTGGGAGAGGAAAAGCCCATCAACTCGCTGATCTGCGCCAGACTGTAACCGGTGTTGCCCAGCATATATTTGCTTTCCTCAATGCGGCGGCGGTTCAGGTAAGTAATGGGGAAATGCCGTACTCCCGCTGGAAGGTGTGGGCCAGATAGTATTTGTTCAGGTGGGCAAGCTCTGCCAGCAGGTCCAGCGAGACATCCTCGCGGAAGTTGGCGTCCAGATACCGCTTGATCTCGGCGCACTCCCGGTTCTCGGTCGGGGCAGCCTCCTCCAGCTGCAGCGAAATGGTGGTGCAGCGCACCAGCCAGATCAGCAGTACCTCCAGCAGGTCCTGACAGACCGTTTCGCAGCCGTCTAAGCTGCGGTCGGCCTCGGCCAGCAGCATGTGCAGCAACGTGACCATCCGCTCCCGGTTCTCCCGGCAATTGAAGATGGCGTAGTTCGTATCCGCCTTGCTGAACAAAAACTCCATGCTGGCAACGCCCAGCACGATATACTCCAAGGGCGAGGCGTTCAGGCTAAGCTCGGTATGCTCCACCTGCGGGTTCACAATGACCATATCGTCCGGCTTTACCGGGAACAGCTGCCCGGCAAGGTAGAACTGTCCCTCGCCGCTGAGGCAGTAGAACAGCTCTGTGCAGGAATGGGTGTGGGCAGTGCTGTTCCAATCGCCGCCAAATTTGCTTTTGCTGATGTACAGCAGCCGGAAGGATTCCCGTGGAGCGGGAGCATGGCGGATATCAAATCGCTCGGTACTCATAAATGGCTCCTTTTGAGGCAAAAAACAAAAACTATAAAAATAAAAGCAAGATACTAAAAATGCAAGCCTAAAAACGATGCGTTTTTTCGTGCGTTTTTTCTCATTATAGAGGCAATGAAGAAAAAATGCAAGCCCTGATTTTAGGCTGATTTTTATATTTTTGTTTCTCAAGTCTCTTCGGAATATGTCAAAATAGTTACAGGTTGGGGATTATGCTGAAACTTTTGAAAGATTTTTAGCACTTTTGCTGAAAGAATTTTTCAGAAAGCAACATCTATAAAAAATGAAACAACAAACCTCTTGAGCAAGGAAGCGAAAGAATTTATATTGGAGGCAGAAAAACACACAGTCCTTCGGGCAAAGCCTGTTTGCCCGGCTGTGTTTGAACGGAACAAAATGATGGAGGCAACACAGTATGAATCGTATTTCTCGTCGTAATTTCCTGAAAGCGGCCGGCGTTGGCGCCGCTGCACTGGGTCTGGCTGCCTGTGGCGGCTCTTCCAGCTCCACCGCATCCAGCACGGCATCCTCCACCGCCGCTTCTTCCGCAGCGGCGGCTGCGGACGTCACCATCAAGGTAGCCGCCATCGAGACCGGCTACGGCGCTGAGATGTGGAAAAAGGTCGCCGAGGCCTTTACCGCCCAGACCGGCATCAAGGTGGACCTGACCACCGACAAAAAGCTGGAGGACGTCATCGGCCCCTCCATGCAGGGCGGCGACTACCCCGACGTGGTCCATCTGGCCACCGGCCGTGAAGCTGCCCTGACCGAGCAGTTTATCAAGGGCAACCTGATCGCCGACATCACCGACGTGCTGAGCATGACCGTGCCCGGCGAGAGCAAGAAGGTGAGCGAGAAAATCGCCGGCGGTTTTACCGACACTTCCCTGACCAACCCCTACGGCGACGGCAAAACCTATCTGGCTCCCATGTTCTACAGCCCCTGCGGCCTGTTCTACAACGCCGGTTTCCTGAAGGAAAAGGGCTGGGACGTGCCCAAGACCTGGGACGAGATGTGGGCACTGGGCGACAAGGCTGCCGCTGAGGGCACCTACCTGTTCACCTACCCCACCACCGGCTACTTCGACGCCTTCTTCTATGCGCTGATGTACGCCGCAGGCGGCCCCGACTTCTTCAACAAGGCTACCCACTACGAAGAAGGCATCTGGGACACCCCCGAGGCAAAGACCTGCTTTGATATCGTGGCAAAGCTGGCTTCCTACACCAACCCCATCACCCCGGCACAGGCCAACGATCAGGACTTTACCCAGAACCAGCAGCTGGTGCTGGACAACAAGGCCCTGTTCATGCCCAACGGCACCTGGATCGTGGGCGAGATGGCCGAAGCACCCCGTGCAGACGGCTTTGAGTGGGGCATGACCGCTCTGCCCGCTGTCAAGGCCGGCGGCGACAGCTACAGCTACACCTGGTTCGAGCAGGCATGGATCCCGGCGGGTGCTGAGCATCTGGATGCAGCCAAGCAGTTCGTGGCGTACCTGTACAGCGACGAAGCCTGCAAGCTGTTCGCCGAGAGCGGTGCGATCCAGCCTGTGCTGGGCATTGCCGATGATCTGGACGGCGACAACAAGATGTTCTACTCCATCTATGATAACGGCGCAAAGGCAGCTATGGGCAACTTTGCAGCCTTCAGCGCCATCCCCGGCGTGGAAGTCCGCACCGTGTTCTTCGATCCCGTCAACTCGCTGGTGTCCGGCAGCATGACCGAGCAGCAGTGGATCGACGGCATCAAGTCCGCCAGCGACCAGATGCGCGCCAACATCATCGAGTAATTAAGCCCTGCCCAGCGGGGGCGGTTTTTACCGCCTCCGCTTTTTGTGGTTTCGGGATCCCAATAGAAAGGAGCGGTTTGTCTATGAAATCTGACAAGAGCCGCAAACGGTTTGTGTTTCTCTGCGTGGCACCGGCCACCATCCTGTTTTTCCTCTTTATGATCCTGCCCACCCTCAACGTGTTCCGCATGAGTTTGTATGAGCGGGGTGCCTATTCTCCCAACGAGACCTTTGTGGGGCTTAAAAACTTCCAGCATCTGCTGCGGGACGCCCAGTTCATCCGCTCCATGCAGAATATGATCCTGCTGGTGGTAACGGTCACCCTGATCACCTTCGCCTTTGCACTGGTATTTGCCGCCATCCTCACCCGGGAGAAGATCAAAGGCCAGAACTTTTTCCGCATCATCTTCTACATCCCCAACATCCTGTCGGTGGTCGTCATCTCCGGCATCTTCTCTGCCATCTATAAGCCGGAAAACGGCATGCTGAACAGCATCATTGGTCTGTTCGGATATGACCGACCCCATCCTCTGGAAGGGCGAAAACTGGTCATCCCCTCCATCATCATTGCCATGGTGTGGCAGGCCATCGGCTACTACATGGTCATGTACATGGCCTCCATGTCTGCCGTGCCCATCAGCCTGTACGAGAGCGCCAATCTGGACGGTGCCGGGCGGCTGACCCAGTTCTTCCAGATCACCATCCCCCTCATCTGGACCAATATCCGCACCACCCTCACCTTCTTTATCATCTCCACCATCAACATGGCCTTCCTCTTTGTCAAGGCCATGACCAGCGGCGGGCCCAACGGTGCTTCGGATGTGGCGCTGAGCTATATGTACAGCCAGAAAGACGCGGGCCTGTATGGTTACAGCATGGCCATTGGCGTGGTAATCTTCCTGTTCTCGTTTGCACTGTCCGCCTGTGTCAACAAGGTCACCGACCGCGATCCGCTGGAATTCTAAGGAGGGAAGAAGATGCAGAATACCACCGAAAAATCTTCCCGCTCTGCGGAAGGTCTGTACAAGTTTTTCATCTATTTTGTGCTGGTTCTGCTGGCCGTTACCATCATCGTGCCGGTGGCATGGGTGTTCATGGCCTCCATCAAGCAGAATGCGGAGTTCTACGGCAACCCCTGGGCACTGCCCGCCGGGTTCTACTGGCAGAACTTTGTCAACGCATGGAACGGCGCGAAAATGGGCGAATATATGCTCAACTCGGTCATCGTCACCGCGCTGGCGCTGGCGCTGCTGCTGGTCGTTGCCCTGCCCGCCGCCTACTGCCTGTCCCGCTTCCACTTCAAGGGGTGCAAGGTACTGAACACCCTGTTCATGGCGGGCCTGTTCATCAACGTGAACTACATCGTGGTGCCCATCTTTTTGATGCTGCGGGACAGCGATGTGTGGCTGAAAGGCCATTTCGGCAGCGGCTTTCTGCTGAACAATCTGGTGGTGCTGGCGGTGGTATACGCCGCCACCGCGCTGCCCTTTACCATCTACCTGCTGTCGGGCTACTTTGCCACCCTGCCCCACGACTTTGAGGAGGCCGCCTATATCGACGGCGCAAGCTATTTTTCCACCATGACCCGCATCATCTTCCCCATGGCAAAGCCCTCCATCATCACCATTATCCTGTTCAACTTCCTGTCCTTCTGGAACGAGTATATCATCTCCATGACCCTGATGAGCTCCACCAAGGCACCCCGCACCCTGCCGGTAGGTCTTTTGAACCTGATGCAGGCGCAGCAGAGCGCCGCCCAGTACGGTACCATGTACGCAGGCCTTGTGCTGGTGATGCTGCCCACCCTGATCTTGTACATCTGCGTGCAGCGGCAGCTGACGCAGGGCATGACCGTGGGCGGCCTGAAAGGTTAAGGTGACAGACGATGAAAGCATATTGGAAAAGCCATCCCGCCCTGCGCATGCTCCTGATGCTGGTGCTGTTCGTACTGGCACTGGTGCTGGTGGTGTCCGGCTGGAAAATGACCGGGCAGCTGGCAGGGCTTGGCATCATGCTGGTGGGCGTAGCGCTGCTGCTGGCTGTGCTGGCGCTGTATAACGCCGCCTACGATTGACCCCCTACGATTCAAAGAGAGGCAAAAGGAGAGTTTCCCATGGACGAATTGAGAAAGACCGGGCGCGTGACCATTCCCACAGACTTGGACGTTGTGCCCGAAACGCTGGAGATCTTAAAAAAGTGGGGTGCTGATGCCATCCGCGACTGCGACGGCACCGACTTCCCGCAGCAGCTCAAGGATGCGGACGCCAAGATCTACTCCACCTACTATACCACCCGCAAGGACAACGCATGGGCAAAGGCAAACCCGGACGAGGTACAGCAGTGCTACATCATGACCGGCTTTTACACCGCCCCCGGCGACACCGTGACCATCCCGCTGATGAAGGGCATCAGCCCGGAGCTGATGCAGGTGAACACCAACGACGACATCGCCCGCTGGTGGGAGGTCATGGATCGAACCACCGGTCAGCCCGTGCCGCCGGAGCAGTGGAGCTACGCCGACGGCAGTGTGACCGTACAGGCCGTACCTTTCCATGAGTATACCGTCAGTTTTCTGGCTTACCTCATTTGGGACCCGGTGCATATGTACAACGCCACCACCAACGGCTGGACGAATTTTGAGCACCAGATCACCTTTGACGTGCGTCAGCCCAAGACCCACAAGTATTCCATGGAGCGCCTGCGCAAGTTCATTGCAGAGCACCCCTATGTTAACGTCATCCGCTACACCACCTTCTTCCACCAGTTCACCCTGATCTTCGACGAGCTGAAGCGGGAGAAGTTCGTGGACTGGTATGGATACTCTGCTTCGGTCAGCCCTTATATCCTCAACCAGTTTGAGCAGGAAGTGGGCTACAAGTTCCGCCCGGAGTACATCATCGATCAGGGCTACTATAACAACCAGTACCGGGTGCCCAGCAAGGAATTTCGGGATTTTCAGGCCTTCCAGCGCCGCGAGGTGGCAAAGCTTGCCAAGGAGATGGTGGACATCACTCACGCGTGCGGGTGCGAAGCCATGATGTTCCTCGGCGATCACTGGATCGGCACCGAACCTTTCATGCCGGAGTTCAAGACCATCGGACTGGATGCCGTAGTGGGCAGCGTGGGCAATGGCTCCACCCTGCGCCTGATCTCTGACATTGAGGGCGTGAAGTACACCGAGGGCCGTTTCCTGCCGTACTTCTTCCCCGACACCTTCCACGAGGGCGGCGACCCGGTGCGGGAAGCCAAGGAGAACTGGGTTACAGCCCGCCGCGCTATCCTGCGCAAGCCCATCGACCGCATCGGCTATGGCGGCTATCTGAAACTGGCCTTGCAGTTCCCGGAGTTCGTGGACTACGTGGAGAGCGTCTGCAATGAGTTCCGCGAACTGTACGAGAACATCAAGGACACCACACCCTACTGTGTCAAGCGAGTGGCCGTGCTGAACTGTTGGGGTAAAATGCGGGCTTGGGGCTGTCACATGGTGCATCACGCCCTCTATTACAAGCAGAACTATAGCTATGCCGGTGTCATTGAGATGCTGTCCGGTGCGCCCTTTGATGTGAAGTTTATCAGCTTTGAGGATATCAAGAACGACCCGCATCTGCTGGATTCGTTGGATGTCATTATCAATGTCGGCGATGCCGACACCGCACACACCGGCGGCATCTGGTGGGAAGACCCGGAGATCTCCTCCGCTATCCGCAAGTTCGTCTGGAACGGCGGCGGCTTTATCGGCGTGGGCGAGCCCTCCGGTCACCCGTATCAGGGCCACATTCTCCAGCTTGCCAGCGTGCTGGGCGTGGAGGAGGAAAACGGCTTCACCCTGAACTACGACAAGTACAACTGGGAGGAGCACCCCGACCACTTTATCTTGCAGGACGCCGACCAACCCGTGGACTTTGGCGAGGGCAAAAAGAACATCTACGCACTTGAGGGCACCGAAGTGCTGGTGCAGCGAAACAAAGAAGTGCAGATGGCCGCCCACGACTTCGGAAAGGGTCGTGCCGTACATCAGGAATATACTCCGGGTGGACATTGGCACCCCAGCTGTCATCGCCGCCAACGCCCATCTGCTCGCCCATAGCACGGATAACCGTGTAATGGACCGGGGGCAGCTCGTAGGGATGCTTGGCACTCTCCATTTCATGGGGAGTGTAGGGCAGCGCAGAGAAGAACATGGGCTTTGCGGCATCTGCGGTAAACAGAAGCCCGCGACCCTTGCGGTCCACTACCTTTGCCCAGCGCACAGCGGTCTTTGCACCGCACTCCTGCGGCACAAGGTACTGTGCCATGTTGTCTGCGACCTTGTTCTGGTAAATGCCCAGCTTGGCACCATGCTGACGATCCCAGTAGGTCTCCGCAGGGCCGTTTCCGTACCATTCCACCGTGTCGTAGTCAGCGTCGATCTTGAACAGTACGCCGAACTCCGGCATTGCTGCAAGTCCTTCCACCGGGTCGTAGTGCAGGGTGATCTGGATGCGGCCATCACCGAACACACGGTACTGCAGGCTGCACTCTGCTGCGGGGCTGGTCTGGAGGTTATAGAGATAGGTCACGACCACGCTGTCGGCTTCCACCTCGCAGGTGGGGTTCTGGAGGATGGTGCCGCCATGAACAGACGGAATCTCCTTGCCGATGCCCTTGACGGTAGCGTACAGGCTTGCCAGCTTCCACTGACCGCGAACGCCGCCCATGTTGTTGCCGCAGTCGTTGTCGGTGGGAGCGCGCCAGAAGTTGGGACGGGGAATCTCCTGAATCATCTCCTTGCCGGCATAGCGGTAGGAAGTCAGGCCGCCATTCAGATCGGAGAACAAAACATCAAAATTCTCACCACGGACACCGATGTTGTGTGTACCGTGCGTAACGGTAAACGGCGTGGCCTTCTTGCTGGGAATGGAACGAACCACAGCAATCACACCCTGTCCAAAGGCGACTTCATGACCTTTCTTTGCCCAGCTGGTGTCCTCCTTCAAACGGAAGCTGATGGTCACTGCATATTCACCGGGGAGCGCAGGGACCATAAACGGCAGCGGGAAGCTGGAACGCTCTTCGGGAGCAACATCAATATTGGTCAGTTCCTGCTGCTGATACAGCTTTCCATCACGGTGCAGCAGAGCAACGCAGTCGAAAGCACCCGTAGAGGTGAACAGGTTCTTATTCCAGACTTCAAATCCAGAGTTGTCGATGGAAACGGCGATATTCTGATAGCAGAACTTGACCTCCTGCATCTTGAGAGAAGGAGCACGATCACCACCGTAGGCAATGCCGTTTCCGCTGAAATTATAGTCGGTAGGACGCTCACCGAAGTCGCCGCCGTAGGCTTGGAACCACTTGCCGTAGCGGTCTTTTTTTCCAGATGGACTGGTCGATGTAATCCCAGATGAAGCCGCCCTGATAGCCGCAGTCCTTCGGGGCGGCAAGTTCCGTGTACTTGTGCAAAGCACCGTTGGAGTTGCCCATAGCATGAGAATATTCGCACTCGATATAAGGCCGCTTATCGCCCTGTGCCAGATACTCTTTAATGTCCTTCACAGTGCTGTACATATGGCTCTCGATATCGGTGGTTTCGAGGAAGCGGGGATCATTGACCACACCTTCGTAATGCACCAGACGGGTGTCATCAAAGCGGCGGACCATCTCTGCCATCTGGAGCAGGGTCTCACCGCCAAACGATTCGTTGCCCAGAGACCAGATCAGAACAGCAGGATGGTTTTTGTCACGCTGGTAAGTGGAATTCATGCGGTCGAACAAGACAGCTTTCCACTCCGGCTTATCATTGGGCAAAACGCCCTCAATGCCGCGAATGCCAGCCTGATGAATGTCCCATGTGCCATGGGATTCCAGATTGTTCTCTGCGATCAGATACAGACCATACTCGTCACACAGGTCGTACAGTGCATCCTGATTCTGGTAATGGCTGGTGCGGATGGCATTGATGTTGTTCTGCTTCATGGTGATGATATCCCGAAGCAGTTCCTCATGGGTGTGTACGCCCACAGCACGACCCGTAATGGAGCTGAACTCATGACGGTTGGCACCCTTGAACACGATGCGCTTGCCGTTGAGCAGCATCCGATTGTTCTTCAGCTCGAACTTGCGGAAACCGACTTTCTGCCCGGTCACCTCTGCCAGATGGCCTGCATCGTCCAGCAGCTCGATTTCCAGTTCATACAGAGCCGGGTCTTCTGCACTCCACAGGTGGGGGTTCTCCACCGCATGGCTGAACAGAGCAGAACCGCCGTTCAGTGCAATTTTTTCGGAGAACACTTCCAGTTCACTGCGGCGCAGGGTCAGACGGGCTGCGCCCTTACCCTCCACCTGCAATGCAACTTCCAGTGTGGAATGAGTAAAATCATCCCCGGCAAACAGCGTTTTGACGGATAGATCTTCCAGATGCACGGTGGGGATGGCGTACAGCCACACGCTGCGGAAGATGCCGGAGAAGCGGAAGAAGTCCTGATCTTCACACCAGCTGGAGGAAGTCCACTTGAACACCTGCACAGCAAGTTTGTTCACGCCCGGCTGGAGATAGGGAGTCAGATCGAATGCGTGTGCGGAGAAGCTGTCCTCGGTGTAACCCACATAAGACCCGTTCAGCCAAAGAGCCATGCCGCTTTCCACACCCTCGAACTCGATGTGGACGGGCTTGCCCTGCATGGATTCCGGCAGCTCGAAGTATTTTACATAGCTTGCCACCGGATTGAACCACTGCGGGATCTCACCCGGCTGTACTTCTTCACGGCCATCCCACGGATACTGAACATTCGCGTACTGGGGAATGTCGTAGCCCTCCATCTGGATGTGTGCCGGAACATGGATGTCATCCCAGCTGCTGCAATCGTAATCTGTCTTTTCAAAGCCGGGGATGGCACTGGTGTAGTTCTTTGCGTAGGCGAATTTCCAGATACCGTCCAGCTTCAGCGCCAAAGAAGAGGAGCCTGTCCGATATTCTTCGCGGGAAGCGTAAGTACGGAAACTTGCATGAGCATTCAGCACGTTTTCCTTGAAAAAGGTGGGGTCTTTTACTTTTGCAAAATCAAATGCAGCCATAGTATCCTCATTTACCTTTTATAATTTTATAATATTTCTCCAGCCTCCCCGGAGGAATCGCTGGATTTCCGGGGAACAGCAGATGAAGGAGAAATGATAATGGCTTCTTATCAGGCTGCTGCACGCAGTTTTTCATTTGCTTCTTCGACCTTCATACGAGAGAGAATGAAGGTGATGATGGCATCCAGAGCGAAGGGAATCACAAGATACATGATCTTCAGCATCGAGATGCAGGATTCGGGCTGGACAGCCAGCGCACTATCGAAATGGCTTGCAGCCAGCAGCCAGCCGGTGATGGCAGTACCCAGACCGCCGCCAAGTTTTACGCCCAGAGAAGTGCAGGAGTACATCGTGCCATCCACGCGCTTATGCTTCGTCAGCCAAGTATATTCAGAGCAAGCAGCAATCACAGCGTTCATATCGCCCTGCCAAGGACCCTGACCAAGAGCTGCGATTGCAGTAAAGAGCAGCATCAAGGTCACATTGCCGCTGCCCATGTAACCAGCTACAGCAACCAGTGCACGAGAAATCGTTGCCAGAGTATAGCTCATTACATTCAGCTTATACATTCCATTCCACTTTGCAACCAAGGTCGGGGTGAATACCAGAGCGATGATCAGAGGAATATTGACTGCCCAAGAGAACACGCCAAACAGATTCTGGTTGCCGAGAATGTAGGTTGCATAGTAGGTGCCCATGCTGATCATGGCACCGTAGATCTGCTGCAAAATGTAGGTGACGCAAATCATCATATAAAATTTGTTGCCAGCAAGCAGCTTTGCAGCCTGGACCAGATTGTACTTTTCGTCCTGCTCGATTTCCTTTTTGTTGGTGGTATCCACCAATTCGCCTTCCGGCAGTTCCTTCACGGAGAAAACGGAGAGGGTGTTGACAAGCAGACCGATGATGGCGTAGATGATTGCAACAGTGCGCCAACCGGCAGCACCACCGCCCAATGCCGTAACAGCACCCAGCGTGATAGACTGGATGAGCAGGCTTGTGGCAAAGGCGAACATGAAACGCCAAGAACCCATCTCGACCTGTTCGGCACTGTTCTTCGTGACGAGAGCAGTCAGTGCAGAGTAAGCAATGTTGTTGGCAGTGTAGAATACAGCGTTCAGCAGAGTATATGCGATCAGGAACCATGCGTACTGTGCAAACTGTCCCAGATTGGTCGGGATGGCGAAAATTGCCACCAGCGTAATGGCACAGCCAATGTAGCCGTACAGCATCCAAGGACGGGCTTTGCCCATCTTAGAATGCGTTTTGTCAATCAGAGAGCCAAAGAAAATGTCCGTCACACCGTCCAGCAGTTTGGAAACTGCAATCAGAGTGCCGACAATACCGGGGTTCAGGCCAACGGTGTTGGTCAGATAGATCATGACGAAGGAGGACAGGAATGCATACACCACGTTGCCTGCAATATCGCCTGAACCATAGCCGACTTTATTATACCACTTTAGATAACGTTTCCCAGTCATTGTGCTTTCTCCCATCTTGCTTGTTTTGTGTGGGCGCGACCAATCTGCTGCGCACTTCAGACTGGAATTCTCGTTACGCAAGTTGCCCAAATCTCTTGCGTTTCGTCTGAAAATATTATAGAATCTAATGGAACAAAAAGATATAGACAAGATGGAACAGAATATGCACAAAATCAAAGAGTTTGTGATTTTTTGATAGAACATTTCCCAAATCACTGTAAAATCTCTGAAGACGAGGAGGACGCAGGGATGTATTTCAACTCAGGATATTTGAACAACTCCCGTTTGGATTTCAAAGACTACTCAAAGCCGCTGGTCGTAGGAAGCTGCGGCACTTATCGCTTGAAAAAACGCCCTAAGCTGCCTACTTTTTGGGCAAAGGGTCGCAGAGACTATCAAATCCTCTATGTGGCATCTGGTAAAGCACACTTCTGGTTCGATGGTGTTGAGGAAGTGGTGACTTCTGGACACATGGTGCTTTATCAGCCGAAAGAAATCCAGAAGTATGTCTACTATGTAGAAGATCATCCAGAGGTGTTCTGGATTCACTTTACAGGATATGATGTCAAAAACATCCTGGACTATCACGGAATACCCTTGGACAAGCACGTTTTTTACAGCGGCACACTGCCGGATTATAAAATGCTGTTCCGAAAGATCATCCGGGAACTGCAACAATGTGAATATGGCTATGAAGACTATATTGCTTCTCTCTTCAACATCATTTTGCTTTTAGTAAGCAGGCAGCAGCAGGAAAGCGAGAAAACAACTACAAGCATCCCGGAAGAAATCGAAGCCGCCGTTGCCTACTTTAACGAGAATTATAATACAAAGGTCAGTGTGGACGATTACGCAGAATCGCTGCATATCAGTACGAACTGGTTTATCCGTAATTTTAAGCTGTACATGAAAATAAGCCCTGCACAATACATCCTGTCCCTTCGGATGGTAAATGCACAAAGCTTATTGGAGAACACCGAATACAATATTGGAGAAATTGCAGAGATCGTAGGGTATGATAACCCACTCTATTTTAGCCGGGTATTCAAGAAAGAGTATGGTGTCAGTCCGGCACAGTACCGAAAGAATCTGGAAGAATCTACTGAAAAATGAGAAAGATTCCTTATAAATAAGGAGAGTAGAACCATGCCGATAAAAAATGCGATCCACAGCCAACAAGTCTACGACCCAACGGACGAATCCATCATGGCAGAGCAGGAACTTTGCATGGAACGGCTGTATGATTATAACCACACCCGCCCTTCCGAACACGCAAAACGGGCGCAGCTTTTGAAAGAAATGCTTGCGGAGTGCGGCGCAGGCTGCTGGATTGAGCCGCCGTTTCACGCCAATTGGGGCGGAAAGCACAAACACTTGGGCGATTTTTTGTTAAGATAGATAAAAACAGAAAATCTTGCAACAAACCAGTGATTTGCTGCGTTATCTGGATAAAAGGGTTTATAGAAAGGAGTCGAAGATAGTGAAAAAACTGGTAGTAGACGTTGGTGGTATGCTAATTGTGCAGTATTTGATATTTTTCTTTGTTGAAATAAGATTAGGGGAACAAGCGACCTTTACAAAGTTTATAACTAACAATTATATCCTTACTTTTTATAATTTATCTTGCAAGTCGGATTGTGAATTACAAAATTAAAAAGCCCCGAAATGAGAAATAAATCTAAAAAGGAGCGTTTCGGATGAGAGCAAGAAAAATTCTGTTAATGTTTGCGGTAATAGCGGTGCTACTAATTATAATATTGGGCAGGCCAATAACGACTGATGCTCCACAAATTATGGGCAGTAAAGAAATTGAAGATGCACTTAATGCAGCATCCGAATTAGATGAGCAAAATGTTGTTCGTGTTGATATTCCAGACGGAAATGGCGGGTATAAAACGTTACAAGGAGAGGAAGCTAGAGAACATTATAGCAAAGCAGTAGAGCAAACACAAAAAGAGCTTTTAGATGATTTATACAAAGAAAACTCAAAGGAATCGATTAAATGAATGGCGGCTATTTTATATTGCGATAAAAAAGCGGGCAGCCGTTTTGTAGCTGCCCGCCGGGGGATATAGAATGCATTATTTGTCCTGAAACCAAGAAGCCGAGTTACAGAATATACTCCATCTGCCGTTCCTTGGTTTTCATGCCCATCTTCTCATAAAAGTGCTCTGCCGAAGTGTTCCCCCGCCCAGACGTTCAGGGTCACCTCGTAGCAACCCAGCGCTTTTGCCTGCTGCTTTACATATTCAAACAGGCTTTCCCCGATATGTTGTCCGCGCGTCTGCTTGTCAACGCACAGATCATCAATAAACAGTGCCTTAAACGGTACCATATTGGTAGAAAAAGGCTGCTCCTTCAGCTGACAGAAGGCATAGCCCATGCACACATCCTCCTCGTTCACGGCAACGTAGATGGGCTTGTCCTCCTGCTTCAAAAGCTCTGCTAACTCGCAGACAGTGTATTTTGTGGTGCCGGGAATAAAAATATCCGGGCGTATCTCTGCGTGGATCTGCAGCACCTGTCCCAGCAGTGCAAGCAGTCTGGGAATGTCTTTTTCTTCGGCTTTACGAATGTTCATTTGTACTTTGCTCCTTTCCATTTTTGCCTCTACGTTTCCAGTATACCACACCGGGCGGCACCGGAAAAGAGAAAATGCAACCACCGATAGCAAACAAAAACGCGAGCGACCGTTTTGGCCACTCGCGTTTTTATATGTTGGACAGGTTGCTTACACGAGATACGGATCCAGCAGGGCGTCCACTTTTTTGCGCTTAGGGGAGGGCTTTTTCACGGCACGGCCGCGGCAGACCACTAGTTCCAGATGTTGCAAAGCCCGCAGATCCTCCAGCGGGTTTTCGCGCGTTACGATAAAGTCTGCGCTTTTGCCGGGCGCGATAGAGCCGGTCACATCGCCGATGCCCGCCAGCTGCGCGTTGCGCAGGGTGGCCGTGTAGAGGGCAAAACGGTTGCTCACACAGCAGTATTTGTGGAAGTAGCACAACTCCCGCCAGAAATCATACTGGGTGATGTAGGGGCAGCCTACATCGTTGCCCAAGCCCACCGGGATGCCGTTTGCCAGCGCGGTTTTTGCACTTTCGATCACGCCGTCAAAGACGATCTTTCCGTTGTACTGGTCTTTTTCTGATGCGCCCGAAACGGCGGTGTCAAACAGCGCATAGGGCAGTGCCGGGGAGATGGTCGTGCACAGAAATGCGCCCCGCTCCTTGTACAGACGAACCGTCTCCTCGTCCATTTTTGCGCCGTGCTCAATGGAATCTACACCGTTTTCCAGCGCAGCCTTCACGCCCGCGGGGGATTCGGTATGGGCGGCAACGGTGTAGCCCAGCTTGTGGGCTGCATCGCAGACGGCCTTGATCATCTCCGGCGGCATCTTCATTTCGCCGGGGGTGCCCTTTTCGGTGGCGTCCATCACGCCACCGGTGATCATCAGCTTGACAAGGTCTACCTTCTGTGCGCTGGCCTTTTTCAGCTGCGCCAGCGCCTCGGCGTTGTTGTGTGCCGCTACTGCTACCGAGCCTGCCATGTGCCCGCCCGGCACCGAGATGCCTTCGTTGGCGGCCAGAATGCGGGGTGCCAGCACCTTTCCGGCGGCGCTGTCGTCCCGGCAGCGGGTGTCAAAGTCCGCAATGCCGCCCACGGTGCGCACGGTGGTCACGCCGCCCAGCAGTTCCAGCTTGGCATAACTGCACACCAGCCGGTATGCGATGGCGCGGGTTAGCCTGTTGCTCAGGATCTTGCGTACCAGCGCTGCATTGTCCCGGGGCTTTGCGCTGGGTTTGCCGTTGCCTGCCAGATGGACGTGCAGGTTGATGAGCCCCGGGCACAGATACCCACCGTGCAGGTCGATGACCTCGTAGCCGTCAAGGCTTACACTCGCATCTGCAATGGCGGTGATCTTATCGTTTTCGGTCAGCAGCACCTTGCCCCGTACCGGTTCCATCTGCTCGGTACCGTCCAGAAGAATACCGTTTGTGTATGCGCGCTTCATGTGTTCCGTCCTCTTTCTGTTGTATTTTTAGAGTGCAGACTGCCTTATCCGTCCAATTTCTCCTGCGCCCGGTATTGCAGCGCCTCCAGCAGAGAATCCTCGTCCAGCAGGGTCTTGCCCGCAAGGTCGGCCACAGTGCGGGCTACCCGCAAAATGCGGTCATGCGCCCGAGCGGAAAGTCCCAGTGCATCGTAGGAACTGCGCAGCAGCTGCTCGGCACCGGGGGTCATGCGGCAGATGCGCCGCACCTGTCCGGCGTTCAGCTGGGCGTTGCAGTGCACTCCCTTAAAGCCCGGCGCAGCGTAGCGCTTGGCCTGAATGGCGCGGGCGGCCAGCACCTGCTTGCGCAGCTCTGCGCTGCTCTCGGAGGGCGCGGCGGTGTGCAGCTCGTCAAAGGCGATGGGGTCCATCTCGACGCAGAGGTCGATGCGGTCCAGCAGCGGGCCGGACACCCGGCTGCGGTACTGCCGCACCGCGCTGGGCGAACAGGTGCAGGCTCGGGTAGGGTGGCCGTAGTAGCCGCATTTGCAGGGGTTCATGGCGGCGACGAGCTGGAAACGGCTGGGATAAGTGGCGCTTCCGGCGGCCCGGCTGACGGTGATCTGGCCGTCCTCCAGCGGCTGGCGCAGCACTTCGAGGCTCTCGCGGGAGAACTCCGGCAGCTCATCCAGGAACAGCACGCCGCAGTTGGCCAGACTGCACTCGCCGGGACGGAACTGCGCTCCGCCGCCGGCAAGGGCGGCAGCGCTGGCCGAGTGGTGCGGGCTGCGGAAGGGGCGGGCAGAGATCAGCCCGCGTCCCTGCGGCAGCTGCCCGGCAATGGAATAGATTTTGGTCGTCTCCACGGCTTCCTCCCGGGTCAGAGGTGGCAGGATGCCCGGCAGGCGCTTTGCCAGCATGGATTTGCCGGTGCCGGGTGCGCCGGTCAAAAGCACGTTGTGCCCGCCTGCGGCCGCTATGACCATGGCGCGCCGCGCCAGCGACTGCCCCATCACGTCCGCAAAATCCGGCACCTGCTGCCATGCGTCCTCCGGGTCAAAGGGGATGGCAGCGGCAGGGGAGAGAGGGGCGGATGCCCTTCAGTGCCTCCACCACCTCCCGGGCGGTGGGCCGGGTAGACGGCCATGCTGTCGGCACAGGCCTCGGCTGCCTCGGCGGCGTTCTCTGTCGGGACGTACAGCGCCCGGATGCCGTGCTCGGCAGCGGCAAGCGCCATGGGCAGCACGCCGGACACCGGGCGCAGACTGCCGTCCAGTGCAAGCTCGCCCAGAAAGGCAGCATCGGCAGGTACTTCTTCTAACTGTCCGCTGGCGGTCAGCAGCGCCAGAAGCAGCGGCAGGTCGTACACCGGGCCGGTCTTGCGCACATCGGCGGGGGCCAGGTTGATGGTGATGCGCCGGTCCGGGAAGCGGAAGCCAAGGTTTTTGATGGCGGCGCGCACCCGGTCGGCGCTTTCCCGCACGGCAGAGTCCGGCAGGCCGACGATGGAAAACGCGGGCAGCCCGCCGGAAACATCGGCTTCCACCGCAACGGCAAAGCCGCGCAGCCCGTTCAGGCCAAAGCTGTTGGTCACAGAATACATGGTGTCCCTCCCTGCATGGCGCATGGTTTGTCAAAAATGCTAAAAGTGGAAAATAATGGATATATTTTCCATACTTCGACAGTTTTTTCTGTTTAAAATCATTATAGTAAAGCACAGGAAAGTTGTCAATGCAGCAGAAAGGAGAACGAGAGAACATGACAAATGGGGAATGTTGCCGCTATATCCGTACCTATTCAGAACTGGAGGGCTTGCAACACGCCTGTACGCTGGTGTACTGCGCCGCATCCACCCCCGCAGGGGGTGCTGGCACAGCTGCGCCGGGAGCAGGGCGGCAAGGTGCGCAGCAGCACGGTGCTTGCCCCGGCGGACAGCTTTGGCCGGGTGATGCGGCTGCTGCGCTACCTGTGTGAAAACGGCGTGGGGCCGGAGCAGTGGCTGGAGGTGCTGGAGGATGTACACCAGCCCTACCAGCTGCTGGATACTTCTGAAAAACGCAATAAATATAGCAGAAGAACCGGTTTTTTGTGGCATTTGTCGGTTTTAAGGGCACAAACTTCGGCCATTTTACGCAATTGACATAAGCGGAGCAAGAGTTTATAGTATAAGTAGGTTTATACAAACCATTTCGATCCGGGGAAAAAGATTTTAAACAAAGGTAAGGTGTACAAGATGTATCTGGATGAATATAAGCGCTGGCTGGCAGCGGAGCTGGACGATGCGGATCTGAAGCCCGAACTGGCAAAGATCGAGGGCAACGACGACGAGATCAAGGATCGCTTTGCTGTGGCTTTGAAGTTCGGCACCGCAGGCCTGCGCGGCGTCCTGGGCGCCGGTACCAACCGCATGAACATCTACGTTGTCCGTCAGGCAACGCAGGGTCTGGCAAACTGGGTGCTGACCCAGGGCGGTACCCAGACTGTGGCCATCAGCTACGACAGCCGCCTAAAGAGTGATGTCTTTGCCAAGACCGCCGCTGGCGTTCTGGCAGCCAACGGTATCAAGGTGCGCATCTATGATGCCCTGATGCCCGTGCCCGCGCTGAGCTTTGCGACCCGCTATTACAACTGCAACGCCGGTATCATGGTCACGGCCAGCCACAACCCGCCAAGTACAACGGCTACAAGGCCTACGGCCCCGACGGCTGCCAGATGACCGATGACGCCGCCGCCATCGTCTACGACGAGATCCAGAAGACCGATGTCCTGACCGGCGCAAAGTACATCTCCTTTGCCGAAGGCGTCGAGAAGGGCCTCATCCGCTTTGTGGGCGACGACTGCAAGAACGCCCTCTACGCCGCCATCGAGGCACGTCAGGTGCGCCCGGGTCTGTGCAAGACCGCCGGCCTGAAGCTGGTCTACAGCCCGCTGAACGGCTCTGGTCTGGTGCCGGTCACCCACGTTCTGAACGACATGGGCGTCACCGACATCACCGTCGTGCCGGAGCAGGAGTACCCCAACGGCTACTTCACCACCTGCTCCTACCCCAACCCTGAGATCTTCGAGGCTCTGAAGCTGGGCCTCGACCTCGCCACCAAGACCGGCGCCGACCTGATGCTGGCCACCGACCCCGACGCCGACCGCGTGGGTATCGCCATGAAGTGTCCGGACGGCAGCTATGAGCTGGTCTCCGGCAACGAGATGGGCGCTCTGCTGCTGGATTACATCTGCGCAGGCCGCATCGAGAAGGGCACCATGCCCAAGGACCCCGTCGCAGTCAAGTCCATCGTTTCCACCCGCTGGCCGACGCTGTCGCAAAGCATTACGGCGTGGAGATGCGCAGCGTGCTGACCGGCTTCAAGTGGATCGGCGACCAGATCGCCAACCTCGAGGCTGCCGGTGAAGTGGATCGCTTTATCTTCGGCTTTGAGGAGAGCTACGGCTATCTGGCCGGCCCCTATGTCCGCGATAAGGACGCTGTCATCGGCTCCATGCTCATCTGCGAGATGGCTGCTTACTACCGCAGCATCGGTTCTTCCATCAAGGAGCGTCTGGAAGAGATCTACAAGGAGTATGGCCGCTACCTGAACAAGGTGGACAGCTTCGAGTTCCCCGGCCTGACCGGCATGGAGAAGATGGCTTCCATCATGCAGAAGCTGCGTGACAAGCCCCCGCCGAGCTGGCTGGCCACAAGGTGGTCAAGGTCACCGACTACAAGAAGCCCGAGGAGACCGGCCTGCCCGCCGCAAACGTCCTCATCTACACTCTGGACAACGGCGCTACCGTGGTCGTCCGTCCCTCCGGCACTGAGCCGAAGATCAAGACCTACTTCACCACTCTGGGCAAGGACCTGGCCGAGGCTCAGGCTCAGAAGGATGCTCTGGCTGCTGCCATCGAGCCCATCCTGAAGTAAAAACATTTCAAAGCATCTGCGGGGCTGCTGCACGTTTTGTGCAGCAGCCCTTTTTTGCGTTCAGCAGATAGTTGACCGGAGCAAAAGCCTTATGGAGGTGTACCGTCACCGCGAAAAGCCGTCCCCTTGGGGAAGGTGGCTGCGAACGCAGTGAGCAGACGGAAGGGGTCAGCGCCTGAGGGGGCGAAAGCGCACACTCTGGGTGACTGTCCTTTCAGGACAGACCGCAGGGCTTTATGCAGCAAGGATGCACTTTTGCTGTGTAAAATCGGTTGAAGTTTGCGCTGTGATACGCTATAATAAAACATGGTTTATTATAAGCAGCTGTGGGCGTGCAGCGCGGCACAGCGGCAGGGTAGGTGGAAGAGATGGAAAAAACTGTATCGGCAGTATTGGTGGCGGCGGGCAGCTCGACCCGGATGGGGTTCGACAAGCTCAGCTTTGATCTGGGAGGCGAAACGGTGCTGCACCGCAGCATCCGCGCCTTTGCCCAGTGCCCGCAGATCACCGAGCTTGTGCTGGTGGCAGGCAAAAACCGGGAGTTTGTGGCGCAGCAGGCGGCGGACTGCCCAAAGCCTGTGCAGATCGTAGCGGGCGGGGCTACCCGCGCCGAGAGCGCAAAAAACGGCGTGCTGGCAGCGCACGGAGAGCTGGTGGCAGTGCACGATGCCGCCCGCCCCTTTGTGAGTGCGTCGGTCATTACGGCGGCGCTGGAAGCTGCCGCCCGGTGCGGCGCAGCAGCCCCGGCGGTGCCGGTGAAGGACACCATCAAGACCGCTGCCCGGGGCGATGGCAAAACCGTGCCCCCGGACTGCGCGGTATGCGCCACCCCGGACCGCAGTACCCTGTATGCGGTGCAGACCGCCCCAGTGCTTTGACCGTGCCGCCTACCTGGCGGCGCTGGAAGAACTGGACGAGAGCCCGCCTTGTTACCGATGATTGCAGCCTGTTTGAACTGACCGGACGCCCGGTGCAGCTGACGCAGGGCGACTATGCAAACCTGAAGATCACCACCCGGGAGGATCTGCCCTGCCCGGCACAGAGGAAGGAAACGGAAATGCGTATTGGACACGGCTATGATGTACATCGTTTGGTAGAGCAGCGCAAGCTGATCCTTGGCGGGGTGGAGATCCCCTTTGAAAAAGGTCTGCTGGGGCATTCGGATGCGGACGTGCTGACCCATGCGGTGATGGATGCTGTGCTGGGCGCTGCGGCGCTGGGGGATATCGGCCAGCATTTCCCGGACAATGACCCGGAGTACGCCGGTGCCGACAGCCTGAAGCTGGCCTGCCGCGTGGCGCAGATCCTCAAGGAGCATGGCTGGCGCATTGAGAACATCGATGCCACCCTGCTGTGCCAGCGCCCCAAGCTTGCACCCCATATCCCGGCCATGAGGGCCAATCTGGCGGCGGCTTTCGGCCTGCCGGTGGACGCCGTGAGCGTCAAGGCTACCACGGAAGAGCATCTGGGCTTTACCGGCGAGGGGCTGGGCATTGCTGCCCACGCTGTCGCCCTGATCGAAGCTGTGTAAGGGGGCACACACGCATGACACTGAATGCGATCATTGCCAATTTTCAGACCTTCAAGCTCGTTGACCTGCTGGATATCATCATCATCGCGTTCCTGATCTACCAGCTGCTGGGCATCATCAACCGCACCCGCGCCGGGCAGCTGGCCAAGGGCGCGCTGCTGGTCATGGTCGTGTATCTGGTAGCCAACACCCTGAATATGCGCACCGTTACATGGCTGCTCAACTCGCTGCTGCAAGTTGGCCTGCTCACCCTTGTGGTGCTGTTCCAGCCGGAGATCCGCCGCGCACTGGAGCGCATGGGCCAGACCGACCAGTGGGCTGCCAAGCTGTTCAACGTAAAGGGGCGCTACAACGACCCCAGCCTCAAGGGCGCGTGGCGCAGCGCCATCATTGCCATCTGCGATGCAGCCGAGCGCTTCTCTGAGACTAAGACCGGCGCCCTCATCGTGCTGGAGCGCCACACCAACCTTTCCGAGATCGTGCGCACCGGCACCCCGGTGAACAGCGCGGTCAATCTGGAGGTGCTGGGCACCATCTTCTACGAGGGCACCCCTCTGCATGACGGTGCCGCCATCATCGAAAACGGCCGCATCAAGGCGGCGGGCTGCGTGCTGCCGCTTTCCAATAATCTGGATCTGGGCAAGGACATGGGCACCCGCCACCGCGCCTGCCTGGGCATTGCCGAAAACTCGGACGCCATCGCCATCGTGGTCAGCGAGGAGACGGGCATCATCTCCATGGCAAAAAATGGCGTGCTGATCCGTCATTTTGACCGCCAGAGCCTGTATACCCGCCTCATCGACGAGATGATCCCCAAGGAGTCTACGGTGGAAAAGAACACCGCCGACAGCTGGGTGGAGCAGGCGAAAAAGCTGTGGAACTGGATCAGCCAGAAGGGGGAGGACGAGCAGCAATGAGCAACCAGCCGAACAAGACGAATGGCGCAAAGCCTGCCGTCCGCAAAAAGAAAAATCTTCTGGATGACCGCCGCGTCCGGCTGGCACTTTCGGTGCTGGGCGCCATCGTTGCATGGATGGTGGTCACGATCATCGTCCAGCCCGGCACCACCAACACCATCTACAATGTGCCGGTGGACTATACCTACGATTCCGCCGCCTATACCTCTCGGGGCCTGAGCATCGTCAGCGCCGAGGACAAGACCGTGAACCTGAAGCTCTCCGGCGACGGCTACACCATCGGCGGGCTCAGCGCCTCGGATTTTGTGGTCTACCCGGACTGGTCCAGCGTGCGCGACAGCGGCGAAAAGACCCTGCGGCTGCTAGTGCGCGGCGCAAACGGCCTGCTCAATGGCGTGACCGTGACCATGGAAGGCAGCGACAACACGGTGGATGTGGTGTTTGACGTGGTGGAGGAAAAGACCCTGCCCGTTACCGCTACCACCAACTATCTGCGCATTGCAGACGGCTATATCCTTTACAGCACCGAGGTCTCCAAGGAGACCGTCACCCTGTCCGGCCCCAGCAGCGAGCTGAGCAAGGTGGCTACCTGCACCGCCGAGGCATCCTATGACAGCGAGCTGACCGAGTCGGTCACGCTGGACACCCCTCTGCGCTTCTACACCAGCGGCGGCAAGGAGGTCAAGTTCCAGTACACCACACTGGAAGAAAGCAATGTGGACGTGACGCTGCAAGTGTACAAGACGGCGACCCTGCCGGTGAAGGTGAATTTTATCAACGCGCCGCGCGGGTTCGATAACTCGGTGCTGAGCTATGCCCTCAGCTGCAAGCAGCTCAAGGTAGCGGGCCCGGCAGAAAAGATCGATGCACTGTCCACCTTGTCCATCGGCACCATCGACCTTTCCACATTCAGTCTGAACAAGGTGTACGAGATGCCCAGCGAGCTGCCGACAGATATCTATCTGCTGGACAATATCTCCACCATCACGGTCAGCTTTGACTGCTCCGGGCTGGAGACCAAGACCATGAACCTGCCCGCCAGCTGCGTGCAGGTGGTCAACCTGCCCTCCACCTATCAGCTCACGGTGGAGACCGAACGGCTGATGAACGTGACGCTCTGCGGCCCCAAGGGCGCGATGGAGACGCTGACCCCGGAGCAGGTGGTCATTGAGATCGACGCGGAGGACTTCTCGGTGGCCACCGGCCAGCAGAACATCGCCTGCCGCCTGTATGTGCCCTCCAACGGCAAGATCTTTGCACTGGGCAGCTATGTGCTGCAGTGCCGCATTGAAAGCAACTAAATTTAAAGGAAAACACAACAAATGATTCTGGTTCGCAACATCCGTCTGCCGCTCTCTGCCGGAGAGCCGCAGGCATTTGAAAAGGCACTGCACACCCTGCGGGTGCCCCGCAGCAAGGTAGAGCACACCGGCGTGGCAAAGCTTTCGGTAGATGCCCGCCACGGCCAGCCCAAACTGGTATATACCGTGGCGGTCACCCTCAAGCAGCCCGGGGAGGAGGCCGCCCTTGCAGCCCGCTGCCCGGACGCTGTCCTGCACCGCCGGGCAGACTTTACCCTGCACGCGGGTACGCAGCCGCTTGCGCACCGCCCTGTGGTGTGCGGACTGGGCCCGGCGGGGCTGTTTGCGGCCCTGCTGCTGGCACGGCAGGGCTACCGCCCCATCGTGCTGGAGCGCGGCCCTGCGCTGGATGCCCGTGTGCAGGCGGTGGAGCACTTTTCCGCCACCGGTGAGCTGGACGAGAACGCCAACATCCAGTTCGGCGAGGGCGGCGCCGGAACCTTCTCGGACGGCAAGCTCACCACCCGCATCGGGGATGAACTGTGTGATTTTGTCACCGAGGTGTTTTTGCAGCACGGTGCCCCGGCAGAGATCGCTTGGCAGCAAAAGCCCCATGTGGGCACCGACCTGCTGCGCGGTGTTATCACCTCCATCCGCAAGGAGATCGAGTCTCTGGGCGGCGAGGTGCACTTCAACACCGCGCTCACCGGACTGGAGCGAAAAAACGGACGACTTGTGGGCATCACTACTACAAACGGCAGCTTTGCCTGCGAGACACTGGTGTTTGCAGTGGGGCACTCGGCACGGGATACGTTCAGCATGCTGATGGATAGCGGCCTTGTGCTGGAATGCAAGCCTTTCAGCGTGGGTTTCCGCGCCGAGCACCTGCAAACCGAGATCGAAAAAAGCCTGTACCATGAAGCTGCCGGGCATCCGGCGCTGCCCCGGGGCGAATACCAGCTCTCCCAGCACGTCGGCGACCGGTGCGTGTACACCTTCTGTATGTGCCCCGGCGGTCAGGTAGTGGCTTCGGCCAGTGAGGAAGAGCGCGTTGTGACCAACGGCATGAGCTACCACGCCCGCAGCGGCAAAAACGCCAATGCAGCGGTGGTGGTCAGTGTAGGCGGGGCAGACTTTGCCAACGACCCCCGCCGCGCCATTGCCTTCCAGCGGGAGCTGGAAGCAAAGGCCTACGCCGCCGGTCGTGCCGCCGGGGCTTACGCTGCCCCGGCGGAGAATGTGCAAAGCTTTCTGGAAGGGCGCGGGCAGCTGCATATTGGCAGCGTGCAGCCCACCTACGACCGCGGCGTGACCGCCGCCGACCTGGGCAGCCTGCTGCCTGCGGAGCTGGCCGACACCCTGCGGGCCGGTCTGCGTGCCTATGAGCACAAGATCGCGGGCTACACCGCACCGGATGCCATCCTCACCGGCCTGGAGACCCGCACCAGCAGCCCGGTGCGGCTGAAGCGGGAAGAAACTTCGAGTGCACCCAGCTGGCAGGGCTTTACCCCTGCGGCGAGGGCGCCGGATATGCGGGCGGCATCATGAGCGCCGCCGTGGATGGCCTGCGGGTGGCCCGCGCCATCATCAGCCGGTACAGCCCGGCAGAAGGGTGAGAAGATTTTGATGAACGATCGTGAAAACGATAACCGAAAGAACGAGGGCCGTCAGGTGCAGCAGGAGCTGGAGGACCAGCTGCGCGCCTTTGGCGACACCATGACCGATGCCTTCCGCAACGGCTTTGAGGGCAGGGGCATGGACATCGGCGACCGGGCGTGGGATGTGGGCAAGGCAGCCGTCCATGCAGCCAACTACGGCATCGGGGAGGCGGCAAAGGCCTTCCGGCAGGGGCGTAGAGGCTATCCCTACGGAGATGCAAAGCAGCCTTTCCGCGAAGGTGCTGCGGATGCCGACCCCGCCGGGATGCCCGGCTGGTTCCGGCAGATCTTTGCAAAACCGGAGCCGACCCCGGTGGAAAGTATCCGTATCAGCGCAAAAAAACGCTATAGCGCGGGCTGCACTCTGCTGGCCGTGGGCATCACCTTTGCGGTGATCTTCGGGCTGGGGACGCTGGGCTGCCTCATCGGGCTGGGCACTATTTCGCCGGCTGCTTTGGGTGACGTTGTGGTGTCGGCTACTGAGGGCGGCGGCATCCTGATGACGGGCACGGACTACGTTATGAACACCGCCTACAACGTGCTGGGCATCGTCAGCAGCGTGCTGGGCCTTGCCACGGCGGGCTTTGGCTGGATGACGGCCTGTGGTGCAGCCCGGATGAAGGCGGGCAGACAGATAGGCCAGTTTGCCGACTACGCCGACAGCGTGGACTACCATAAGGGCCTGCCTGTTTCGATGCTGGCAGACCTGACCCACCAGACCAAGAAAAAGGCGCTGAAAAAGCTGCGCAGCTACATCCATAAGGGCTGGCTGAACGCATGGCTGGACGATGAGACGGAAACGCTCTACCTGACGGCAGAGGACTACCGCGCCGCCAAGGAGGCAGCTACCGCTGCCGCCGCGCAGCCGCAGCCGGAAAAGGAAGAAACCGGCGATGCTCCGCTTAATCTCGATACCGCCCGCCGCTTTGCTGCCGTGCTGGAAAAGGAACAGCAGCTCATGCAGGACGCGCAGGCACGGGAAGAGCTGGCTGCCATGCACAAGACCACCACCGCCATCTGCGACTGGCTGGAGGCACACCCGGAAAGCCAACCCAAGACCCGCCGTTTTGCGGAATATTATATTCCCACCACCCTCAAGTTGCTGCACACCTATAACGATGTGCAGGGGCAGCAGGGCGAAAACGCCGAGACCATCCGCCGGGATATCGCGGGTATCCTGCACACCTTGAATCAGGCGTATGAGAACCTGTACAACAATCTGCTTTCGGACGTAGCCATGGATATTTCTTCCGAGATCGCCGCTTTGCAGGGAATGCTGGCCAACGACGGCCTGACCGGGAGGGAATTTGAATGACCTACCGTGCTTGGGAACAAAAACCGCTGGACCGCGCCGCTGTGCGGGAACTGACTGCCGCCATTGCCGAGCAGGCAGCGGCACAGCTGGAAGAGCAGGCCATGGACGAAGCGCCGTGGTCAGACGAAAAATATAAGGCCGTGCTGGCTGCGCAGCAGAAGGAAAACGCCCTGCTGGCGGGTATCCTTGCCGCCCGGGGCATCACCGACCCCGCCGAAGCGCTTACCTTACTGGCAGGGGAGGAGGAACTTTCCGACCCCGCGCTGTTGACGGATATGGACGCCGCCTGTCAGCGCATCTGGCAGGCCATTGATAACGGCGAAACCATCGCCGTGTTCGGCGATTACGACGTGGACGGCGTGACCGCCACGGCCCTGCTGTATCAGCACCTCAAGGGCATGGGCGCGACTGTAAAGTGTATGCTGCCCAGCCGGGAGGGCGACGGCTACGGCCTCTCCAAAAACGCCATCCAGTCCATGCACAACAAAGGCTGCACCCTCATCGTGACGGTGGATAACGGCATTTCTGCTGTGGAAGAGGCCGACTTTGCCGCTGAGCTGGGCATTGACCTGATCATTACCGACCATCATCTGCCGCCGGAAACTCTGCCCAAGGCCATTGCCGTGGTAGACCCCCGCCGGGAGGACGACCACAGCCCTTTCAAGGGTCTGTGCGGCGCGGGCGTAGCCTTCAAGCTCTGCGCTGCGCTGGACGGCTGTTCGCCGGAGGAAATGCTGGATTACTGCGGCGACCTTGCTGCCGTGGGCACGGTGGCGGATGTGATGCCGCTGGTGGGGGAGAACCGCACCCTTGTCAAGGCTGGGCTGCGGCAGCTGCAGCAGACCGACCGCCCCGGCTTTGGGGCACTTTTAGAGGAAGTCGGTCTTGCGGGCAAGCCTATCACCGCCGAAAATATCAGCTATGCCATCGCGCCCCGCATCAACGCGGCAGGCCGCATGGATAACGCCGTTACCGCTTTGCAGCTGGTGCTCTGCGAGGACCCGGACAGAGCCGAGGAGCTGGCGCATAAACTCAACGAGATCAACGCCCACCGGCAGGAGACCGAGCAGCAGATCTTCAAAGCCGCCGAGGAATTGCTGGAACAGCAGCCCGAGCGGCTGGACGACCGCATCATGCTGCTGTGGGGACGGGACTGGCATCCCGGTGTCATTGGCATCGTGGCGTCCCGGCTGGTGGAGCGCACCGGCCGCCCGGTCATCGTGGTCACGGTGGACGAGCACGGCGAGTGCAAGGGCAGCGGCCGCAGCGTGCAGGGCTTTAACCTGCACGCCTGCATCGGCTCCTGTGCCGACCTTCTGGTGCGCTACGGCGGTCATGCCATGGCGGCGGGACTTTCCGTCCGGGAAGAAAACCTGCCTGAGCTGCGCCGCCGCCTGAACGAGTGGGCGGCCCGGGAGTGCCCCGTGCTGCATCCCGCCCCTTACCTGTGACGTGACCATCCATCTGGACCGGGTCACGGTGGACGCCGTGCGCCGTCTGGATCAGCTGGCCCCCTTCGGGGCTGAGAACCCCACCCCGGTGTTCCTGCTGCAGAATGCCGTGCTGGACGGGGTATACCCGGTGTCGGAGGGGCGGCACAGCCGCCTGCGGCTGCGGCAGGGCAATAGCTGCCTGTACGCCGTCTGGTTCGGGATGCCCGCCGAGCAGCTGCCCTATGCTTTGGGCGATGTGGTGGACGCGGCACTGAACCTTTCGGTCTACGAGTCCGCCCGGGGGGCACAGCTCTCCGGTCGCATCATCGACCTGCACCCGGCAGGGCTGGGTGCAGAACTGGCGCGGCAGGGCTGCACTGGTGCAGGCACTGCGCCGGGGCACCCCCCTGACCGAAGAACAGAAAAAACAGATCGCCCCCGCCCGCACGGATATCATTGCCGTGTACCGGGAATTGCAGTCCCGCCGCTGGCACGCCGAGGACCTGCAGCCCCTGTGCGCAAAGCTGGGCGAGGAGCAGACCGGCAAAACGCTGGTGGCAGTTGCCGCCTTAGAGCAGGTGGGGCTGATCACCGCAGCGGAAAAAGGGGGGCAAAATTCTGGGAGCTGGTGCCGACAGCAGGCAAAAAGAACCTTGCCGATGCCCCCATCCTGAAATGTCTGGAGGAACTATAAATGCCTGAGGGAAAGAAAAACACTGCACCGGTCCCGGCTCCGGTACGGGACGAGGATGGCTACTCTGCCAAGACCCACCTGCACCAGCCGGTGCAGGAGACCGCCACTGTAGCCGCTACGGCGCTGCTGGCAGACGCACCGGAGGGGGCGCTGCCCTCTGAGGTGCGCCCGGAGATCGTAACGTGGGAAAAGCTGTGCGAGGCCATTCAGGCCAGCGGCAAAGCCTACAATATGGAGATGATCCAAAAGGCCTACGAACTGGCCAACAACGCCCACAAGGGCGTGTGCCGCCGCAGCGGCGAGCCCTATATCTGCCACCCGCTGGCCGTGGCCCGTCTGGTGCTGGATCTGGGCATGGACTCCGAGAGCATCGCCGCCGCCCTACTGCATGACGTAGTGGAGGATACCCCCACCACGCTGGACGACCTGAAAGCCGCCTTTGGCGAGGAAGTGGCCCTACTGGTGGACGGCGTGACCAAGCTGACCAAGATCCAGTTCTCCAATATTGAGGAATTGCAGGCCGAAAACCTGCGCAAGATGCTGCTGGCTATGAGCCGCGATGTCCGTGTGATGATCATCAAGCTGTGCGATCGGCTGCATAATATGCGCACCGGCGACGCCTGGCCGGAGCAGAAGCGCCGCGATAAGGCCCGCGAAACCATGGAGGTGTACGCTCCCATCGCCAACCGCCTTGGCATCCTGAACGTCAAGGAAGAGCTAGAGGATCGCAGCCTGCATTATCTGGACCCCGTGGGCTATGCCGAGATCAGCCGGATGCTCAGCGAGCGCGCCGGTGAGGAGTTTTTGATCAAGGTGTCTGGCGTCATTGAGCGCCGTCTGGTGGAAAGCGGCATCGAGGGTGCTACCATCAAGCGCCGGGTCAAGAGCATTTACGGCATCTACCGCAAGACCATCATGCAGAATAAGTCCTTCGACGAGATCTACGATATCTATGCAGTTCGTGTCATTCTGGATTCTCTGGCCGAGTGTTACAGCACCCTTGGCCTCATCCATGATATGTACCACCCGCTGCCCAACCGCTTCAAGGACTATATCTCCACCCCCAAGCCCAACGGCTACCAGAGCCTCCACACCACCGTCATCGGCCACGAGGGCATCCCCTTCGAGGTGCAGATACGCACCCGCACCATGGACGAGCAGGCCGAGTACGGCGTTGCCGCCCACTGGAAGTATAAAGAGGGCCGCGAGGGCCACGATAAGCTGGACGAGCGTCTGGCCTGGGTGAGCCAGCTGCTGGAAAACCAGCGCCTCAGCGAGGACTCCGGCAACCTGCTCCATGACCTGAAGAGCGACCTGCTGCCCGAGGAGGTCTTTGCCTTTACCCCCAAGGGTGATGTCATCAACCTGCCCACGGGTGCCACCTGCATTGACTTTGCGTACGCCATCCACTCCGCCGTCGGCAACCGGATGGTGGGCTGCAAGGTCAACAACCGGATGGTGCCCATTGACCACGTTGTTTCCACCGGCGAGATCATCGAAGTCTCCTCGGCCCGGCGGACAAGGGCCCCAGCCGCGACTGGCTGAAGATCGTGCGTACCAGCGAGGCCAAGAGCAAGATCCGCAACTGGTTCAAGAAGATGCGCCGGGAGGAAAACATCCAGGAGGGCCGCGACACGCTGGCCCGGGAGCTGCGCCGGGAGATGATCTTCATCCCCGACGACGAGCTGGATGAGTTCATCGGCAGCTGCTGCCGCCGCCTGCGCCAGAACAACGCCGAAGAACTTTATGCCGCCGTCGGCTACGGCGGCATCACCATCGCCAACTGCCTACCCAAGCTGAAAGAGGAGTGGCAGAAGCTCAAGGCCGCCGAGGCTGCTGAAAACAAGTCGGTGGAGGACCTGCCGAAGGTCGATCTGAGCCGCGTCCACGCCACCGACGGCGTGGTGGTGGAGGGCTTCGACAACACCCCCATCAAGTTTGCCAAGTGCTGCAGTCCGCTGCCCGGCGACCCCATCGTGGGCTTCATCACCCGCGGCTTTGGCGTCTCCATCCACAAGCAGCTGTGTCAACGCCATTTCCAGCATGAAAGACCCCACCAACGCTCCCCGCTGGGTCAAGGCGTACTGGGCCGACAGCGTCAAGGACAGCTACAAGGCCGGCCTTGAGATCGTCGCGCTCGACCGCAACGAGCTGCTGCGGGATGTGCTGGCCGCTCTGGCGGATATCCGGGTGCCCATCTACACCATGAACGCCCGTCAGGTGGAAAACAACTGTGCCGTGGTCAGCCTGACCATCGGCATCAACAATACAGAGCACCTGAACCGCGTCGTGGCCCGTCTGTCCAAAATCAAGGATGTGCTCAAGGTAACAAGGAGCTAACATGCGTGCTGTCATTCAGGCCGTCTCCTCGGCCAGTGTGCGGGTGGAAGGCGGCGAACCCCGCGCTATCGGGCCGGGAATCATGATCCTGCTGGGAGTCAAGGATACCGATACGCTGGACATCGTGCCCAAGCTGGCGGATAAATGCGCGGGCCTGCGCATTTTCCCGGATGCGGAGGGCAAGCTGAACCTGAGCGCCCGGGATCTGGGCTATTCCGCACTGGTGGTGAGCCAGTTCACGCTCTACGGCGACACGAAGAAGGGCTTCCGCCCCAGCTTTATCAAAGCTGCCCGGGCCCCGCTTGCGGTGGATGCCTACGAGCTGTTCCTTGCCGAGATGAACTAAGCACGGCCTCAGAGACGTGCAGCACGGTGAGTTCGGCGCGGATATGCAGGTGTCTCTGGTCAACGAGGGGCCCTGCACCATCGTCATCGACACCGACGAGTGGAAAAAGAAGGAGTAACGATGCAAGGTTTTCACATTCCTGCGGCACCGCCGCTGTATACCAACACCTTTCTGCTCATCTCCGATGCAGGCCATGCCGTGGTCATCGACCCGGCGGCAGAGGTGCACAGCTACGACGAAATCTTAAAGCAGCACAACGCCACCCTTACCACCATTCTGTGCACACACGGTCACTACGACCATGTGGGCAGCGCGGCTGCGCTGAAAGCAGAGTGGAACGCCACCCTCTACTGTGAAAAGGCAGACCTTGCCGGCGACCGGATGTACCCGCTTTCCGCTGCGGACTGCGGCTATACAGAAGGCGAGCAGATCGCGGTGGACGAGCTGCACTTTACTGCGTGGCACACCCCCGGCCACACCCCCGGCAGCGTGGTGCTGCTGTGCGGTGAGCATCTGTTCTGTGGTGATACGCTGTTTGCCGGAAGCATCGGCCGCACCGACCTTGAGGGCGGCAGCAGCGCACAGATGGCAGACAGCCTGCGCAAGCTGGCACAGCTTCCCATCCCCCGCGAAACACAGGTGCTGCCCGGCCACGGGGATTTTTCTACCCTTGGCGAGGAGCTGGCGAACAATTACTATATCCGCAGCGCCCTGCGCGGCGGCAACGACATTTTTTAAAGAGAGAAAGACATGAAGATCTATATCACCGGCCTGCCCTCCGGCTACGAGGTGGAGCATCTGGTGCGCCTGTTTTACCCCATGGCACCCTTGACCCTGACCCCGCCGGAGCCTGCCGAGGACTGCCTGTGGGCAGAAAAAAGACCGATACCGGTCTGCGGGTGCTGGTGCGGCAGGGGAAAAGAGCAAAATGCTGGAAGCCCCGCTGCCGCTGCCGGTGGAGCAGGGCGGCGAAACCCCGGAGTTTGCCCTTGCCAGCCTGACTTATGACCTGCTGCGCCAGTGGACGGGCATCCGCCCGCCTTGGGGCAAGATGACCGGTGTGCGCCCGGTGCGGCTGATCCACGATAAGCGCGCCGCCGGGTGGAGCGCAGAGCAGATCGACCGCTTCTTTTTGCAGCGGTTTGACTGCTCGGAGCAAAAATACGCAATGGCGAAGGAAATTGCTGACTTGCAGGAGCCGATCTTGCAGCTGGGTAGTGCGCCCAAGACGTACAGTCTGTATATCGGCATCCCGTTCTGTCCCTCCCGGTGCAGCTATTGCAGCTTTGTCAGCTGCAATCTGGACCGCGACCGCAAGCTGGTGCAGCCCCATGTGGACTGCTTGTGCAAAGAGGTAGCAGAGATCCGGGTGCAGGCCGAGCGTGCCGGGCTGACGTTATGTAGCATCTACATCGGCGGCGGCACCCCCACCAGCCTTTCCGCAGCCCAGCTGCGGCAACTCATGGGCACTGTGCGGGAGAATTTTGACCTGAGCAAGGTCGTAGAATATACCGTGGAGGCTGGCCGTCCGGACTGCACCGACGCTGAAAAGCTGGCGGTCATCAAGGAATACGGCGCTACCCGCATCTCCATCAACCCCCAGACCTTCTCGGACGAGGTGCTGGCGAACATTGGCCGCAAGCACTCGGCACAGGACATTCTGGATTGCTATGCCGATGCCCGCCGCGCCGGGCACGAGGACATCAACATGGACCTCATTGCCGGTCTGCCCGGAGATACGGTGGAGGGCTTTGAGCACAGCCTGCGGCAGGCCATTGCCTTGCAGCCGGAGAATATCACCGTCCACACCCTTACCCTCAAGCGGGCGTCCCGCATCGTCATCGAGGACCAGAAGGAAAACGACTACGCGGACGTAGCCGCCATGCTGGAAAAGTGCCATCTGCTGGCCGAGGCGGGCTACCGCCCCTATTACCTTTACCGGCAGAAGAATACGCTGCAAAATCTGGAAAACGTGGGCTGGTGCAAGCCGGGTCACGAGGGTTACTATAATATCTATATCATGGAGGAAGTCCAGACCATCCTTTCGGCCGGTGCGGGCGGCAGCACCAAACTGGTAGCCGATGGGGGCAAACGGATGCAGCGCATCTTCAATTTTAAGTATCCGAACGAGTATATCCAGCGCTTTGCGGAGGTACTGGAACGGAAAAAAGGAGTGGCTGAGTTTTATGATCACAATCTGGGTACCGAAACGACTGGTTGAAGTAGACCTGTATAACGTAGCAGCCCGCAGTCCGCAGGCGCTGGCACAGCTGAGCGAGAACAGCTACGCCCGGCGGGTGCAGTATGCCGCCCAGAAGGTACGCGGCTCCGGGGCAAAGATCGTTATGCTGACCGGCCCCTCGGCAAGCGGAAAGACCACCAGCGCCCACTGTCTGGCAAAGGCTCTGGTGCAGCAGGGCACCCCGGCGCAGGTGGTCAGTCTGGACAACTTTTTAAAGGTGCTGCCTACTACCCCAAAATGCCGGACGGCACGCTGGACTACGAAAACCTTGAAACGCTGGATCTGCCCCTCATCAAGCAGTGCCTGCACCAGCTCAGCGAGACCGGCAAGACCGAACTGCCCATCTACGATTTTTTTGCCAGCAGCGCGCGCTGCCGCGGTGGAACCCATCGACCTGCAGGGCGGTGTGTGCATCGTTGAGCATCCATGCCCTCAACCCGGAACTGACCGGCCTTGTGCCGGATGACCAGATCTACCGCATCTACGCCGGTCTGCGGGAGGAGTACAGCATTGACGGCCGCAGGGTCATCAATACGCAGGATATCCGCCTGTGCCGCCGCACCCTGCGGGATGCCGCAGCCCGGGGCCGCAGCCCCGCCAAGACCCTTTCCATGTGGGACAGGGTGCTGGACGGCGAAACGCGGTATATCAAGGGCTTCAAGACCACCGCAGACTTCCTGCTGGACACTTCCTTTACCTACGAGCTGGGACTGATCTCCCGGCTGCTGGGCGAGGTGCGCCGTCAGTTCACGCTGGAGGGCCATAACGCCGAACTGTGGGACGAGACTGCCCGCCGCTTTGAGCAGGTGAATCCGCTGCCGCTGGAGCTGCTGCCCGCCGACAGCATGCTGTGCGAGTTCTACGGCAGCCGCACCTGACAAGTGAAAAATGCGTAAAATTTGTTTCCAAACCGGCACCAAACTGTAAAAATTGCGGTGCATTCGTTGCAATTGCCATAACGCTGCGCTATAATGGGAATACGACTCCGGTATGGCGCACTGTGCGCCGCAGTCTGCAGAGAATGCTGCCAGAATAAGAGAGGTGTCTTTTATGGATTTTAACAAGATCAAAGCGATAGGTCTGGAATATGCCGAAAAGGGCAAGAACGCTGCCATGGATTTGGCTGAAAAGGGCAAGACGCAGGCGCTGCTGGTCAACGAGCAGGGCAAGCTGCTCAAGGCACAGCGTCAGCTGGGCGCACTGGTGTACAGCCTTGCCAAGGGCAAGGAGGAAAACCAGCCGCTGGTGGATAAATACATCGAGATGATCGATACCATTGAGCAGGAGATCACCCGCCTGAAGGCTACCTTGACCCCGGCCGAAGCTGCCGAGGTGGACTACGAAGCCCCCATGGAGGAGGCAGAAGAAGCTGCCCCGGAACAGCCCGCTCAGCCTGCCCGCAAGACCTGCCCGCAGTGCGGCGCGCCCGTCTCGGACGATGCACTGTTCTGCAATAAGTGCGGCGCACAGCTGTAAGCCGGTAACCGGAAAAAAGCTGCAACAGGGCGGTATCCCCCACAGGACACCGTCCTGTTTTTGTGAAAAGCGCAGAAAACCATGAAAAATGCTGGAAAATTGCGGCTTTTTTGCTTGAAAAACCGCAACAGCTGCGGTACAATTTACAGTATCTTTTCAAAAGGAGATGGAACGTGTGCTGGACTGGAACCCACAGCCGCCCTATACGGCGGAGCAGCTGCTGCAGGTGATCCGCATCCTGCGGGACCCGGAAAATGGCTGTCCGTGGGATAAGGTGCAGACCCATGCTTCCATCCGCAAAAACTTTCTGGAAGAGACCTGCGAGGCGCTGGAGGCCATTGACGCAGATGACGCCGTTCTGCTCCGGGAGGAGCTGGGGGACGTGCTGATGCAGGTGGTGTTCCACGCCGCCATCGAGGAGGAGCGGGGACGCTTTACCTTTGAGGATGTGTGCCGCAACGTCTGCGAAAAGCTGGTGTTCCGGCACCCCAACATCTTTGCGTCCTCCGCAGCGGAAAACGCCGGTATAAATGGCTGGGATGCGCTCAAAAATAAGGAAAAGGGGCGCACTACCCTTGCGGACGAGCTGGCTACCGTGCCCGCTACGCTGCCCGCGCTCATGCGGGCGCAGAAGCTGCAAAAGCGTGCCGCCGGGCACGGCCTTGGGCAGCAGGATGCAGCCGCAGCGCAGCATCAGCTGGAAGCCGCCGTGCAGGCTTTTGGCAAGGCAGAGGACACTACAAAGCAGGAAGCCGCAGGCCAGCTGCTGTTTGCAGCAGTGAACGCCGCCCGGCTTGCAGGGGTGGATGCAGAGGAAGCGCTGACCTTTGCATCCAAGCGCTTTGCACAGCAGTGTCTGGAACAGAAACAAAGCGGTACTCAGGTCGAATGACCTGCTCCGATAGAACGAGAGAATTTAAGACAAATCAGATGGAGGCAAATAATATGACCAAGACCGACTTGATCGCACAGGTTGCGGCAAACACCGAAATGAGCAAGAAGAGCGCAGAGCAGGCTGTCAGCGCTGTTTTTGAGGCACTGGGCAAGGCAATGACCGAGGGTGAAAAGATCACCATTTCCGGCTTCGGCACCTTTGAGGTGCGCGAGCGCGCCGAGCGTCAGGGCATCAACCCCCGCACTCGCGAGCCCATCACCATCGCTGCTTCCCGCAGCATCGTGTTCAAGCCCGGCAAGTCCCTGAAGGACACTCTGTAATCGGTTCTGTCACGCCGCCGCTGCCTGCACAAGGTGCGGCGGCTTTTTGCTGAAAGGAAAGGAACAACTCTAAATGCGTCTGGATAAGTATCTCAAGGTCTCCCGCCTCATCAAGCGCCGCACCGTAGCCAACGAAGTGGCGGATGCAGGCCGTATCCTCATCAACGGCAAGGTGGCCAAGGCCAGTCAGGCCGTCAACGCCGGGGACATCATCGAGGTCACCTTCGGCAACCGTCCCATCAAGGTGCGGGTGCTCTCGGATGTGGAGCCCCGCACGAAAGACGTTGCCCGCGAGATGTACGAGGTGATCGCGGAATAACCGCCCTGCCTGCCCGCATACAATGCTGGCAGAGGGGGACTGCCTATGGAAAAAGCTGCCGCAAAGCCGCCGCTGCCCCATGACCTGATCTTGGAGAGCCGCAGCAGGCTGACCGTTACCGGGGTGCAGCGGGTGCTGCATTGCAGCGCCGAAAGTGCCGCGTTGGAGACCGGCAAGGGCATTTTGCATCTGTCCGGTGCGCAGATCAGTATACAGACACTGGATCTGGAAGCCGGGGAAGCGAAGTTGACTGGGCGGTTCGATGGGCTGGAGTATACCGCCGCCCGCACAGCCGGCAGCTTTTTGGCACCGGCTGCTGCGCTGATGGTACGGGTATTGCTGCCCGTCCGGCTTTTTGCAGGAAGCCGTCGCCTGTGCTATGCTGGGCGCTGCCCTTGGCGCGGTGCGGGCGTTTCTGCCGGTGCGGGGCAGGGCGGCTTTTGTGCCGGACGTGCTGCTTTCCGGTGCGGTCCTGCTGGCGTGCCAGAGCTACGCCGCCGGGTACAGCAAAGCGGGCGTGCTGCGGTGGTACATGGTGGCTACGGCCTTTGCTGCCGCCCTTTGCGTTGCCGGGGTGCTGGGCATCCCGTTGCGGGCGCTGGGGCGGGGGATAGGCGCTGCTTTGCGCCTGCCTGGCCGTATTTTGCACCGCTTTGCGCCGCAGCCCCTGTGCCGCCGCCGCGCAGCGGCTAAAATTGCCCGCAAATTACGCCGGAACGCGGAAAGAACCGCAAAAAAATCCAAAAAGAACTTGCCAAACCAGCGGGCATTGTTGTATAATTCAAACGTATCAAAGTAAGAGAACAGACGCAGAAGGTCTGCTGTTCAGACAGGAGCGTAAGGCAATGACGAATACGGGACGCAAAAAGCGCAGAAAAATGCAGTGGTCACCATGGCGTTCCGCCTGTTTTCGTGCTGCTTTTGCTGAGTATGCTGGCAGCGTATATCTCCAACCAGGTAACCATCAGCTCCAAGCGGGCAGAACTGGAAACACTGAACGAGCAGATCGCGCAGCAACAGACGGAAAATCAGGAACTGCAGCGCGTACTGAGCGGCGATGCCGACCAGATCACCGAATGGGTCGCACGCGACTCTTACAACTACGCCGCACCCAACGAGCGCATCTTTGTGGATGTGACCGGTAACTGACCGCGCGGCAGGTCGAGAGTATTTGGAAAGCAAGGAGTATTGAGTTTTGGCAATTGAGGTAGGGAACGTATTCGAAGGCCGCGTGACCGGTGTAAAACCCTTTGGCGCATTTGTTGCGCTGCCGGAGGGGCGTGTCGGCATGGTCCACATTTCCGAGGTATCCAACGAGTTCGTGCAGGATATCAACACGGTGCTGCACGATGGCGATGCAGTAAAGGTGCAGGTCATCAACATTGCACCGGACGGCAAGATCGCGCTGTCCATCAAGCGGCTGCTGCCCCCGGCTCCGCGTCAGCCCCGGGAGGGCCGCCCCGCAGGCCCCCGTCTGGGAGGCTTCCGCAATGGGCAGGAGGGCGGACGCTCCGGTGGCGGGCGCGGCGCAGGCCGTGCCCCCCGTGAAGGCGGCCGGGGCCCTGCCCGGGAGGCTGCACCCCGCGTGTGGCAGCCCAAGGCTCCGGCCCGCTCCGACAACCTGAGCTTTGAGGACATGATGAGCCGCTTCAAGAGCCAGAGCGAGGAAAAAATGGCGGACCTCGATCACGAGACCAACAACCGCCGGGGCGGCGGTTATGCGCCGCGCAGCCGCCGTGGCCGCTGAGCCATTGCATCAGCTGGGATCACAAGGAACACAGGCAGGCCTGTCCCCGGTCGGACAGGTCTGTTTTTTCGGTACAGAACAGAAAGGAACCACCATGCCTGCAAAATTTGAACTGATCGCGCCCTGTTTCTTCGGGTGCGAGTCCACCGCAAAATTTGAACTGAACCGCATCGGCGCGGAGAATATCCGGGTGGATGACGGCCGCCTGACCTTCTCCGGCGGTGCGGAGATGATCGCGGCAGCCAACCTGAACCTGCGCACCGTGGAGCGCGTGATGCTGCTGCTGGCACGCTACAAGGCCACCACCTTCGACGAGCTGTTCGATGGCGTGTATTCCATCCCGTGGGAGGAGTTTCTGCCCGCGGACGCTGCTTTCCCGGTCACCGGCTCTTCCCTGAACAGCCAGCTGACCAGCATCCCCGCCTGCCAGAGCGTCATCAAAAAGGCTGTGGTCAAGCGCCTGATGAAGGGTCACCGCACCACTGTGCTGCCCGAGAGCGGCGTAGAGTACAAGGTGCGCTTTATGCTGCGCAAAAATGTGTGCGAGATCATGCTGGACACCACCGGCGAGGGTCTGCACAAGCGTGGTTACCGCCGCAACGCTATGGAAGCCCCCCTGCGTGAGACGCTGGCGGCTACCATCGCCGACCTTGGCCGTGTGCGCCGCGACAGCCTAGTGGAGGACCCCTTCTGCGGCAGCGGCACGTTGCTGATCGAAGCCGCACAGAAGGCCATGAACATCGCCCCGGGTCTGAAGCGCCGCTTTGCCGCCGAGCGTTACAGCTTTGTGCCCGCTGCCCTGTGGGCAGAGCAGCGCCAGAAGGCACTGGCAGAGTCCAAGCTGGACGTGGGCTTTGAGGCCTTCGGCTACGATATCGACCCCGCCGCCGTGGCACAGGCCAACGTCAACGCCAAGCTGGCCGGTGTGGAAAACCGTTGCCACTTTGAGGTGGCCGATGTTGCCACCTTTGCCGCAAAGCCGGAGGCCATCGTGCTGACGAACCCTCCGTATGGTGAGCGTCTGGGCACTATTGAGGGCGCTGCCAAGCTGGCGCGCACGCTGGGACAGCAGATGGAAGCCAGCCCCTGCGCCGGTCTGTACGCCATTACCGCCGATATGGACTTTGAACTGCACTACGGCAAGCGCGCCAACAAGCGCCGCAAGATGTACAACGGCATGATCCCCTGCCAGCTGTATATGTACTACAACGCCCCCAAGACCGAGAAGGTGGCAAAGCCCATGCCCAAATCCGGCTTTGACGGCAAGCGCACCCATTTTGAAAAGAAGTAAGGGCATTTAAGCCCCGCTCCCGGCAGACATTGCACGGAAAAGTGTGTCTTTTTCCGGGAAAATCCGGCACAAACACCCGCAGATCATCTTTTGCTGAGAAGAGACGGTCTACGGGTATTTTTAATAGAAAAACAGATTTCACAAAATTTGGCATAATGACAAATTACGGCAGTTTTTGCATCCGGTGGTTGCGCTGGCGCATAAAAAGGATTATACTAGCCTTATTGACCGCAGGATGCAATGCTGTACAGAAAGGATGGCTGGCTCTTATGAAGGGACGTATGCGGCCCTATCTGCCGGAGCTGACCATCCGGGATTACAACACCTATATGCGTTATCTCCGCGGGGTGCGGCGGCAGATGTATAAGTCTTACGGCTTCTACGCCTGCCATCTGCTGCGCACCAACGGGGTACTGTTTGCCATTCTGTCCGATAGTCTGGCGGGGCGTATGCCCACCTGCAAACGGCAGCGGGTGCCCGGTACGCCGTTCCAGCGCAGCATGATGTGCCAGACGCTGGGCATCCGGCAGGCGGCGCAGACGGAGATCCTGATGGGCTGGCATAACCTCCAGGACCGCAAGTACAGCGAGCTGCGCCCGGCGAAGCGCGTGCGCCGCGCAGTGGACAAGCTGCTGCTGCGCCGCGCCTACGACAAAGCACGGCAGGAGAACCCGGCGCTGGAGCGGCTGTTTGCGCAGGAGCGGGAGCAGGCGGTGGTGCAGATGAACCTGAGCGCCAAAAACTACGCCCTTGCCGCCGAGCCTATGAGCAACGTCTACGGCGCTTTGTACTCCACGCTGGCTACGGATGACCCCAACCAGCGCAAAAGTATGCACTACATCGGCAGCTGCATCGGCCGCATCTTCTATCTGCTGGACAAGGCCGAGCGCTTTGAAGCCGACCGCCGCAACGGCCAGTGCAACGTGTTCGTGGTCAACGAGCTCAACGGACAGCCTGCCGCCATAGAGAACGCCCGGCGGCAGGCGCTCGCTGCGGTCAACGACCTGATGCGGGCGTACAAGATGCTGGATCTCAAGCTGAACGACACCCTGCTGAACAATATCATGATCCTGGGTCTGCAACACGCGGTCTACCCGCTGGAGCAGGACGCCGATACCGAAAAATGGGAGATCCCATGAAGAAACGAAAAAAGCAAAAAGCTGGTCCATGGCCTACTGCGGCATGGCAGCGGCACTGTGCGTGGCACTGATGCTGCTGGGCACCATCATCCCCATTGCCATGTTCATCGCGCCTGCGGTGGCCAGCTTTCTCATTGCAACGGTGTGCATGGAGTGCGGCATCACCATGGCGTGGACGGCCTACGCCGCCGTCAGCCTGCTGGGGCTGCTCTTTGTGCCGGATAAAGCGATCGCCCTGATCTTCACGGTGCTGCTGGGCTATTACCCGCTGGTAAAGCCCCGGTTTGACCGCATCCGTCCCCGGGCATTGCAGCTGGTGTGTAAGCTGCTGCTGTGCAACGCGGCGGTGCTTGCCATGTACGGTCTGCTGCTTGTGCTGGTACCGGCGGGCAGCGTCTCGCAGGAGCTGCGCACCACCGCACTGGCAATGTCCCTGCTCACACTGGGCATGGGCAACGTGGCCTTTGCCCTGTATGACCGCGCACTGTGCAATCTACTGCTGCTGTACAAGCTGAAGTGGCAGCCCAAATTGCATAAGATGCTGGGGATGCACTGAACCACAAAACATTGAAAGAAGGAATGTGTACCACAAGCTGACGCAAAGCGCCGGGCCACACGGGTGACAGCCGTGAGGGTGACGAGGAGAGGAATCATCGAAAGATTCGGCGGGTGTTTCTCCGGCTGAGGGCTATACCAGCCGCAGAACAGGGCAAAAACCGGCAGCAATACCGAAACAGAACCCTGCAAAGAAAGCCATACAAGAACATAGACTTTGATAGAGGAAACTGACTGTGCAGCAGCGCATTTCGGCGCGCCGCAGTCGGTCTGGAGGTATTTTGTATGTGTGGCATTGTAGGTTATGTTGGCATGCGCAGCGCCCAGCAGGTGCTGCTGGACGGTTTGGAAAAGCTGGAGTACCGCGGGTACGATTCTGCCGGTGTGGCGCTTACCCAGAGGGACGGTATCCGCGTGGTCAAAAGCAAGGGGCGGCTTTCCACCCTGCGCAGTAAGCTGGAAGAGCTGGCGCTGCCCCAGAGCAGCTGTGGCATCGGTCATACCCGCTGGGCGACCCACGGCGAGCCCAGCGACGTCAACAGCCACCCGCACTCCACGCCCCGGGTCAGCATCGTGCACAACGGTATTATTGAAAACTACGGCGCGCTGAAGGAGCGTCTGATCGCCAAGGGCTACACCTTTGCCAGCGAGACCGATACTGAGGTGCTGGTAAAGCTCATCGACAGCTGCTATCAGGGCGAGCCTTTACAGGCTTTTGCAGGCTGCGCTTGCCAAGGTGCGGGGCAGCTATGCGCTGGCCGTGCTGTTCAAGGATTTCCCGGACACCATCTTCGCCGTGAAAAAAGAAAGCCCCCTCATCGTGGGCTGGGGCGAGGGCGAAAACTTTGTGGCCTCGGATATCCCGGCGCTGCTCAAGTACACCCGCAGCTACAGCGTGCTGGAGGAAGGGGACATGGCCGTGTGCACGGCACAGGGCATCCGCTTCTATAACGAGTTCGGCGAGGCAGTGGAGCGCGAAAAGCTGACCGCAGACTGGGATATGGAAGCCGCGGAGAAGGGCGGCTACCCCCACTTCATGCTCAAGGAGATCCACGAGCAGCCTGCCGCCATCACGGCCACAGTGAGCCCCCGTGTGGAGGATGGAATGCCGGAGCTGCGCATCCCGGAATTGACGGATGAAAAGCTGCGCAGATAGGCACAGTGCATCTGGTGGGCTGCGGCACGGCCATGCATGCGGGTATGGTGGGCAAGACCGCCATCGAGCGGCTGGCCCGGGTGCCGGTGGAGGTGGATATCGCCTCCGAGTTCCGCTACCGCGACCCCATCCTGAAGCCGGAGGATCTGGTCATCATCATCAGCCAGTCCGGCGAGACCAGCGATACGCTGGCCGCGCTCAAGCTGGCCAAGAGCCGGGGCGTGCCGGTGCTGGCCATTGTAAACGTGGTGGGCAGCAGCATTGCCCGGGCAGCGGATTACGTCATGTACACCTACGCCGGGCCGGAGATCGCGGTAGCGTCCACCAAGGCCTATATGGTGCAGCTGTGCGTGCTGTACCTGTTTGCCCTGCGTCTGGCCTACGCGCGGGGCAGCTGACCGAGGAAAAGACAAAGTATTACACCGCCCAGCTGCTGCACGCGCCAGAGGTCATCAAGCCCCGCCTTGCGGACTGCGAGCAGATCAAGTACCTTGCCAGCCGCTATGTGAACACCCAGAGCCGCCATCGGGCGCGGGTTTGACTACGCTCTTTCGCTGGAGGGCAGCCTGAAGCTGAAGGAGATCAGCTATGTGCACTCGGATGCCTACGCAGCAGGGGAGTTGAAGCACGGTACCATCAGCCTGATCACGGACGGTGTGCCGGTGATTGCGCTGGCTACCCAGAAAAACGTCTACGAAAAGACCATCTCCAACGCCAAGGAGACCCGCAGCCGCGGGGCGCGGGTGCTGCTGTTCACCACCAAGGACGCGGAGGTGCCGGAGGGCGTTGCCACCGAGGTTATCCGCTTGGACGAGTATGACGACATTCTGATGCCGTTGCAGCTCATCGTGCCGCTGCAACTCTTTGCCTACTATATGGCGGTGTTGCGCGGCTGCGATGTGGATAAACCCCGCAACCTTGCCAAGAGCGTTACGGTGGAGTGACCGGGGAGAATAAGATTTAGAATGGTCTCCGCTGTGTGCTCTGACCATTTTTAGTGGAAGAATATTTTTTAATTTTACAAGTCTGGAAAATCTGCGGATTTTCCAGACTTGTTTTTTCACGGAAAAGCCATCCCTAAAGGGCATCTCTTCTTGTGAAAAAGTGGTTTAGAACCGCCCACAGGCGTTTCTGAACCACAGTAAAAATCATCTTTTCTCTGAATATGGTCGGAGCCGTGCAGAGACCATTCTAAATCGTCTATAACACTAAAACCGCCCGTTGCACGAAATGTTGTGCAGCGGGCGGTCGTATATGCAGGGGAAGGGAACTTACCAGAACCAGTAGCGCTTCTTGAGCACGATGTAGGCAATGGCGATGAGGATCACCACCACGCCGCCTGCGATGAAGAAGGTCCAGTTGCACCGCGCAGGGAAGGGTACGGCCGTTATCCAGCTCAAACTCCAGCCCCTCTTCGCTCTCGGTGAAGGTGATGGCGGTGTCGATCTCGCTGGTGTCCATGTGGATCACACCGGAGGTGGGGGCGTAGATGTAGTAATCGTTGGCACCGGTGTTCAAGAATCCAGCTGCGCCTGCAGGTTATCCACGTTGACCTGTGCACTGGTAATGCTCTGGGAGATGGACTGCATGGTAGAGTAGTACAAAGACTCCAGCTCGCTCTGGTTCTGCTCCATCAAAGCCTTGATCTGGGTGTCGGAGTAACCGGCAGCCTGATAGGTGGTGGCGTCAAAGGTCTTTTGCGCTACCTGGCTTTTGTAGGTCTGGTACTGGTAGTAGTAGGGCTGGTCCTCGGCATTCGTCTCGTCGAAGTAGTTGGTGTCGTCCTGAATGCACTTGGAGCAGCTTGTTGTACTGATCCAGCTGCTTCTGGTAGATATCCAGCTGGCTTTGCAGGTTATCCTTCTGCATATCCAGATCGGTGCTAGCTGCCCTCAGAGACATACAGCTCAGTGATGGAGCCAGGTAGCTGGACATGAGTAGCTGGACATGAACATAGATGCGGTGGGTTGTCTGGGTGCTCAGATCACCAAGAAAAATCATGAACAGACCGGTCAGAATGACAAAAGCATACCCGTAGAGGGGGGCAGTCGTTTTCAAAGGCCATGTCCATAGCCATGATCCGGCGGTCCTGGGCGTACAGGCAGTTCTTCACCCAGCGGCACAGCGTCCATGTGGTAGCCGGGCTCCATCTGGGTGATCATCTGGGTAGCCCTCTTGCATCATGTACAGTTCCGGCACATGATCGGGCCGGTACCCATCTTTACCGCCTGTACCAGCGGGCTGATATACTGTGCGCCGTTGCTCTTCATAAAGTTCTGCATCTGGGTCAGGATGACCGGCAGATTGCCAATTCCTCAAGGGCGCACGTGAGGCGGAGAGGACATTGGTCAGCTTGAGGGTCTTGTTTTCAGCAACTTTGATCTCATTCATGATAAATTACCCCTAATCCTGTTATGCAGCTTCCTTCACCTCGTCCAGCGTGGCATCCATGCGGGAGATGCGGATGTTGTCGTAGATGGTCTTACTGAACAGCTCGATGTTCTGGGGCACATAGGCAATGGCGCGGCGCACCGAACTGTTGGTGTACTCGGCCAGATTTGCGCCGTTTATGTCGATCTCGCCGTCCTCGGGGTCGTAGTACTTCAGCAGCAGTTTGGTGATGGTGGATTTGCCGCTGCCGCTGCCGCCCACCAGCGCCACCTTTTTACCGGCGGGAATGGTGAAGCTGATGTGATCCAGCGCGGGAGCGCGGTTGCCGTAGCGGAAGGTAACGTCCTTGAACTCGATGTCGCCCTCCACCTTGTCCAGCTCGCTCTGCTCCACACCCTCGGCGGTCTCGTACTCAGAGGGTAGTCCATGATCTCGGTCAGACGCTTGATGGAGATGCTGGCTTCCTGGATCTGCATCTGCAGACCGATCAGGTTGCTCAGGGGAGGTGAAGTAGCCGGACAGGGTGCTGAAGGCCATAAAGCCGCCCAGCGTCATCTCGTTGTTCAGCACCTGCGTGATGCCCACGTAGGTGGTAAGCATACTGAAACCGGTGGAGATGAAGGAAGAGATCAGACCCTGCGTGGTGCTGATGCGGCTGGAGCGCAGGCTGATCTTTCAGGCTCTTCATGTACTCGCGTTCCAGATTATCCAGCTCGGTCTGCTCGTTGGCATTGCACTTGACGGTCTCGATGCCCCGGCGGCTCTCGCCCATCTGGCTGTTCAGCGTCTCTTCGTTGATCTTTTTATAAGGCTGTTTGTACACCAGCACCAGAAGGATGCTGACCAGCGCCATGAACAGCGAGATGGAGAACAGCATGGCGTTCATGCGGGAACAGAATGATACCGGTGATGACAGCCATGGAGATATCCATCACAACGCTCAGCGCGATGCTGGTAAAGATAGATTTGATGGTGTTTGCGTCCGAGTAACGGGTGGTGATATCACCGGTCTTGCGGAGTGGCAAAAGAACTTCATGGGCAGGAGATTTTGTGAAAAAGTCTCAGATTGGTTACAACACCCGGTTAAAAAACAAGCGGCGAAGTTGCCCTCGCCACCTAATGGCGCCTCTTGCCTGACTCGAACAGGCGACACCCTGATTA